>Ga0193753_10002961_pt1 | contig 12933 bp, 11 predicted proteins | sample H1c2metaG_FD_144925 | JGI IMG/M metagenome (GOLD analysis project Ga0193753, IMG submission 144925) | Soil microbial communities from a riparian zone of the East river system, Colorado, United States - H1c2 | ecosystem: Environmental > Terrestrial > Soil > Riparian zone | place: USA: East... | reverse complement strand
GCGGCGTCGACGGAGTAGACAGTATTGGAGCTGCCGCCAAAAACGAGCATCTCCTTGAAGCCCCGATACGTGATCAGCAAGCCATTCACCAGAGGCGCCGTCAAGGCGTTCAAGCCTTTGGTCTGGTTATCGGCCTGGTACGTATATAAAAGCTGCAGGCCGCCCACATTCTCCTTCGTGAAACCCTTCTCATACTTCGCCCATCCATCGCGCTGCGGATTACCGCCTTGGCTGGGCCAATCGCCCGCCCAAACCGCCAGACACGCCACCGCCGCGGTAACTGCCATCAACAGGAGCTTTCGCATGTTTTCCTTTTTCCGGCTCAAAACAAAACCAGCGATTTCCTGGCGGCGACTTTCTTAAAATCGACTCCCGGAACGCGGCTGAGATCATCCACCGTTTTGAAAGCGCCGTTCTGCTGCCTGTATTGAACGATTGCTTTCGACTCGGACCGCGTGATCTCCAGCACGGATTCGATCTCGACCGCGGTGGCCTTGTTTATGTTCACCGGCTGGGCCGCCGCGGGGCCGAAATGGCTAGCCACATAATCCAAAATGGATTCAAACTCGTTATCGCTGGCCTCGGCGCCTAGATTCGCCATCTTCGAAATGGTCACCTGCCATTGTTCACGCGTCTGATGCTGCGCCGCGGCCAACTCCGGCGAGTGGCAACGGCTGCAGGCGCGGATTGTCTCTTCTTTTCCCGGGCCCGGCGGCAGGTCAGCCACTGCGGCAGCCGCAAAAACAAGAGTCATGCTCAGCGGCAGAATGATTCTTGAACCTGTCATTTTGATTCTCCTTCCGGTGCTTTCGCAGCGAGCGCCTCGGCGATCGCCTTTTCGACTAACGGAGCTATCACCGCGTACCCGGCGGCATTCGGTAGAAATCCATCCGTAGTGAATTGTTTTTTCATTTGGCGCGTGCGCGGTTCCACCAAGGCGGCGTAGTAGTTGAGATAAACAGAGCCTGTCTGGCGCGCGAAATCCTGGAGTCCACGATTGGTCGCCGCGATTCTCCCGACAGACCTACGGCCGGTTTGGTTGGTGACGCAATCGCACACGGGCGAGAGCGACGCGATGACCACGCGAATGCCATGCGCTTTCGCGAGGTCCGTCATCGACGCAAGATTCTCAGTGATAGTGCCTACGGTTCCCGGTCCCGCGACCTCGCCAATATCGTTCAATCCGCCTTCGATCACGACGGCCTTCGGGTGCAGCGCAATCACATCCTGGCGAAATCGCACGAGCATCTGCGGCGTCGTTTGCCCGGCTATCCCTCGATTGATATAGCCACGGTTGTGAAAGGCGGCGTTTGCGATGATATCGTCGCCGAGCAGCACCACGCGTTGCTCGTTCGGCGCGGGGGGAACGATCTCCGTATCATCGCTGCCAAAAACATTCAAGCCGGCCCAATCCGTTGGCGCCGGGCAATTCTTGTCTGTTTTGACTTGAGCTGACGCCGTCAGGCAGCACGCGGCCATCAAACAGCTCAACCATTTCATAAAAGACAGTGTATCCGGGTCGTTCTGAAACGTTACAATGGCCGGATGAACGGGCCGCCGCGACGAGCTTGGAAATTGATCTAAACTGGCTCTATGACCGCATGGGAAGACCTTCTCAGCAGTGATCCGCAGGTCTGCGCCGGTGAGATCTGTGCGTCTGGGACTCGGATTCCTGTTACGGTGATCCTCGACAGTCTTGCGGAAGGAGGCAGCAAGGAGGAAATCCTGGCGAGTGATCCGTCCTTGCGTCTGGATCACATCCATGCCGCCCTTGCTTATGCCGCAGAACTGGCACATGAAGAACGTGTCGTGCCCATCAAAGCCATGTGAGGTTTAAGCTTGACGAAAACCTGCCGACTGAATTGGCGTCGGATTTGCACGAGTTAGGCCACGATGCAGATACCGTCATGGACGAGAAACGTCACCCTTGCATCAAGAACACTGGCACCAGAACCGATGTATCGATAAATCCCTTCATTCCCCGTTGCCGAGATTCGCCAAGTCCCGTTCCGCGCGGATCTGCTGGAGCATCTCATTCGTGGCGGACGTGAAGAGTCGCTGTCCGTCGCGAAAGACCCAGACGCCGTGTTCTTGCGCAAGTGGCCCCGTCCCGAGGACCGGACGCAGCGTGATCTGTTCGCCAGCGCTCTCCATTTCCAAGGCATCACCGGGCTCCAGATGCCACTTGTCCCGAAGCGGTCTGGGGATGACAACGCGACCGGCTTTATCGATGATCAGGCGGGTGCTCATTCTGCCCACTAACGCCGGCCGCTCCGCAACACTCTCACTGCCGTCGCGCCTGTCGAACTTTCGCGCACCTTCAACGTCGCTGGCAGACGCGCTTCGATCCTCGGTCCCTGTGTTGGTCCTGCCTGAATCCGCTCGATCAGTATCTCCGCGGCGCGAAAGCCGATTTCGTAGGCGGGCTGCACTACCGAAGTGATCGCCGGCCGGAAAATATCCTCCGCCGTGATCTCGTCAAACGTGACAAACGCGATGTCTTCGGGCGTGCTCAATCCGCACGCGGCCATCCCCCGCAACGCGCCCAGACCCGTCACGCCGTTAGTGCAGAACAGCGCGCTGGGCCGTTTTGCCGAGTGGGTAAGATGCTCGCGGCACATCGCGCTTACGTCTTCCTGGTCGAGCTTCGCTTCCCAAACCAGAGACTCCGTGACGGCAATGCCGGCCTTCTCCAACGCCAGCTTGTAACCGCGCAGCCGTTCCCGCTCGTTGCGCAGCGTGAGCGGTCCTGTCAGGATCGCGATCTTCCGGTGCCCTAATTCAACGAGATGCGAAACACCCATCTCGGCGGCCGCGGAATCTTCGACGCAAACCGAATCGACTTCGATGCCGTCGGGTAGCCTGTCCAGGCACACCACTGGAATTCCGGACTCGATCAGCTTGGGAATTTGCGCCTGCGATCCGTGGCCGGACGCGATCACCAGCAGAATTCCCTCCACGCGCTGCGAGCGAAGCAGCGAGAGAACCTCTTTTTGACGCGCCGGGCTGTCATCCGAATTCACCGCGATGACCGAGTATCCGCGCGCGTGCGCCGCTGTCTCGGCGCTGCGAATCACTTGCGGAAAAAACGGAATCGTCATGTCGGGCACAACCATGCCGAGCGTGAGTGTCTTCCGTGTTTTCAGGCTGCGCGCGATGTGATTCGGATGGTAATCGAGCGTCCGAATCGCCGCCAGAACTTTGCGGCGCAGAGGTTCGCTCACCCGAACCGCGCCGCCGATCACGTGCGACACTGTCCCGATCGAAACACCGGCCAGCTCCGCCACTTCTTTTATGGTCGACATTCAAAAATTAAACCGGTCAATATTGTCCTTGCGAAAAATCACTGGGGCCCCTAAGACAATCTGATCTCCATCTAATTTCACGACGCCCAGCCGCCCGGCCGACAGCGTGGTTTCGCCCGGCCGCAGCGTGCCTCGCACCAGCGCGGCTGGCGCCAACACCGATAGATATCCCAGATCTTTAGTGTTCCACAGCACCACCGCTTCAATCGAGCCGTCGTGTACGTACGGCTTGCACAAGTTCGGCAGCGACAACCCAATCACCTCGACGTCCCGGCGGCCCGATTGTCGTACCGCCTCCCCCGCGCCTGGCACCGCGGGCGCCGAAATGCCCACTATGACTTTGATATTCGGATAAACTTTCAACAGCGTTTGCGTCTCCTGAAACGCCTTGTCGCGGTCATCGTCGCTCGGACGAATCGTCACGAGCTTCAACCCCGGGTACTTTTCCTTCACTCGCTGCCGCATGAAAGAGATCCATATGTTTTGATTTGCCGCGCTGAGCGCGCCGGTAATGATCGCGAACTCTCCGCTTCCGTACATAAGGCGCGCTGCCTCATCGATCAGCGTGTAGCCGATCGCCGCCGGCGTTGCCTGGTTGACGAAATAATCGCGGGCACTCGTTTCGGCGTCCGCATCCCAGGTCGTCACTTTGATCCCCTGCGCGCGCGCTTTGCGAAGCACCGTCGAGATGCCGGCGGCGTTCTCGACAGCGACCGAGATCGCATCCACATGCCGCGTGATCCAACCTTCGATCACTTCATTCTGCTTAGCGGCGTCCAATCCCGTCGGCCCGTCCCAAATTAGGTTGACGTGCAACTGTTTCGCCGCTTCTTCCGCCCCGGCGCGGCAACTAATGAAATACGGATCGCCTTTCGCCTTTGGCATTACGCCGATGGTCACCGTTCCGGCGCCGCCCGCATGCCGCGCCTCTAAACCAACTCCCAACACGATTGCCGCCAACACCGCGACCGCCCAACGTGCATGTTTTCCGGCCCGTTCGATCGCAATCGTGACCACTAGCAATGTGCCTGTTAGAATCCCGGCCAGTTCCGCCGGCCATCCCGAAAGCCGCAGCCCATTCTGCAGGACGACAATCGCCATAAGGCCCAGCAGCGTGCCGCCGATACTTCCTTTGCCGCCGAAAATCGATGTTCCTCCCAGCACCACTGCGGTGATGGCGATCAGTTCATACCCGGTGCCCGCGTCCGATTTCGCTTGCCCAAGATGGGCGACGTACACGATGGCCGCAACGCCCGCGGCCAAGCCCGACAACAAGTACACCAACGCGACGCGCCGCTTGACCGGAATGGCCGCATAGCGCGCGCCTTCGAGCCCGTGGCCGATGGCGTATAGGCCTCGCCCGATCACGCTGCGGTGCAGCAACAGCCAAAAGCCCACTCCCGCGACTAACAGAAAAATCGTTTGCGTCGGAACCACGCCGCCCAGATAACCTTGGCCGAGAAACAGAAATCCGCCAGGAAAACCGGAGTAATTTTTCGCGCCCATCGTGATGCCCTCGGCAAGGCCGCGAAACAGCGAGTAGGCGCCCAGGGTGACGATCAAGGGCGACACGTTGAGCCGCGCGATAAGCGCGCCGTTCAAAGCTCCTCCGAGCAGGCTGATCGCGATCGTGAGCAGCACCGCCCACGCGGCCGGCACGCCGGCATCCCGCCACAGCCAGCCGAAACTGACGGCGCACAGACCCATCATCGATCCCACGGAAAGATCGATGCCGCCCGTGACGATCACCGGCGTGAGCGCCAGCGCCAGCAGCCCGATCTCCACGCCCAGCCGGATGCATTCGAAGAAATTGCCCAGCGATAAGAAATTTTGTCCGGTGACGCTGAACAGTGCGATCTCGCAAGCGATCAACAGCGCGAGAATGATCTCCTGTTTACCCTTCATTTAGTAGCAATCGGCCTTCTCAAAGCATCCAGCAGCACGGTCACCAAAATGATTCCGCCCTGAATCGCTTTCTCCCAATACGGATTGATCCCGAGAAACGTCAGCGCCGGCCCAATGCTCCCAAGCAGCGCTACTCCAATCAACGTCCCCGGCAAACTTCCGCGTCCTCCCGTGATGGGCGTTCCTCCCACCACTACCGCCGCAATAGCTTTCAATTCCAGATTGTTGCCGCTATTCGCCGGAACGTCGGAGAAACGAACCGCATTCATTAACGCCGCGAGTCCCGTCAACGCGCCGGTCAACACGAATACCCAGAAGACGACCTTCGTCACGGCGATTCCTGCCAGCCGTGCCGCTTCGCTATCGGATCCTGTCGCATACACCGCGCGCAGCGCCGCTACATTCCGCGAGGCCCACCACAAGGCCGCAAAGAGAATCAGCGTCGATCCAACGATCGCGATTTCTCCCGCGAGTTGCCCCAATCCAAACCATTGGAAGCCATTCGGCAGTCCTTCTACCCAAGCGCCCCCAGTGCTCCAGCGCAGCGCTTCGCGCCAGGCAACCATCGTCGCGAGTGTCGCCACAATCGACGGAGCTTTCACATAGGAGACCAATCCGCCATTGACGGCGCCCAAAGCGGCGCCCGCTACAACCGCGATGGCGGCCAGCGGCAACATCGGTACTCCCGCCTTTGCCGCGAGGCCGCACACGATACTGACCACCGCGAACAAAGAGCCAACCGAGATATCGATCTGCGCTACCACGATGACCAGCGTCATGCCCATGGCAACAAGCAGTACGGAAACGTTGGACAACGCCAGATCGCGCAAGTTCGCCGCTGCAAAAAAGCGCGGAACCGCCAACGCTAAAAAAATATAGAGAACGGCGAGCGCAATCAAACCCGGCCACTCGCGGTCCGGACGAAACTTCATTGGACCGCCACCTGGTGGCCCAGCGCCAGTTCCAATATGTTGTACGGCGTTGCGCTCGCGCCGTCCAGGATGCCGCCGATCTTGCCCTTTGCCATCACCGCGACGCGATCGCTCATTCCGAGAATTTCTTCCGTCTCGGAGGAAATCATAAGGATGGCGAGACCGCTCGCAGCCAGTTGCCGCATGAGCCGATAGATTTCCGACTTGGCTCCCACATCGATACCTTGCGTTGGCTCATCCAGAATCAAAATCTTGGGATCGGTCATCAGCCAGCGGGCCAGCGCGACTTTCTGTTGATTGCCGCCCGACAGGTTCCCGGCGAGCGTGTCCGCCGACGGCGTCTTCACGCCCAGCCGCGAGATGAACGCGAGCGCCGCTTTCTGCTCTTCAGCGAAGCGCAGGAAACCACTTTTTGAGATGCTCGCGAGACTCGCCAATGTAGTATTCGCGGCCACCGGCATCCCGAGAATCACGCCATGTCTACGGCGATCTTCGGGAACGTAAGCAATTCCCAAGCGGACCGCATCGGCCGCCGAACGGATGTGAACTTTGTTCCCGTCCAGGAAAATCTCGCCCCCGTCCATCGGCGCCAATCCGAACAACGCTTCCGCAAATTGCGTGCGCCCGGAGCCGACCAGGCCGGCCAGACCGACGATCTCGCCGCGCCGGACCGTCAGGCTGACGCTCTGTACTCCTAACGAGCGGCAGCTAAGTTCGCGCACGTCGAGCGCTACATCGCTGGGCGCAGTCTCACTAGGCGGGAAAACCGCTTCCAGTTCCCGGCCTACCATCAGCCGGATCAGATCCTGCTTCGTAGTCCCATCCATCGTGCGGGTCTCAACACTTTGCCCATCGCGCAGAACAGTTACGCAATCGGCGACGGGGGCCAGCTCGTCGAAGCGATGCGTAATGTAGACAATTGCCACGCCCTTTCCGCGCAGCTCCAAAATGATCCGAAAAAGATTTTCGGCGTCCCGGTCCCCGAGCGATGCCGTTGGCTCATCCAGAATGAGCACCGACGCGTTCGCATCGAGCGCCTTGGCAATTTCGACGAGCTGCTGCTGCGGCATGCTCAACTCACCGGCAAGCGCGGCGGGACTGATATTCGCGCCGATTCGTCCGAGCAGTTCGCTAGCGTGCTTGCGCCGCGCCCGCCAATCCACTTTGCTCCACAATCTGCCGCTCTCTTTTCCGAGCGCAATGTTTTCGGCCACCGTGAGATCCGGAAACAAAGCAGGCTGCTGATAGATAGCTGCGATGCCGAGGGAGCGCGCCTTGGCTGGAGAATTCTGCTCCAATAATTCACCGCGCAGCCGGACTTCGCCCGCGTCCGGCGCGACCGCCCCCGTGAATATTTTGATCAGCGTGGATTTGCCCGCGCCATTTTCGCCCACCAGCGCGTGCACTTCACCCGCCGCCAAAATCAGCGAAACGCCCCGCAGCGCGCGCACGCCTCCAAACGATTTCTCAATGCCGCTCGCCTCGAGCATCGGCGCAGTTTTCACCACGGCTAAGTTAACATGGAGCCGGATTGTTGCTGTCCTGTGAAAACGAACGGTCTGAAAATTAGCTGGTTCTATGCGTTCTTCTTCGTTTCCGGCTTCTGCAGCCTTGTCTACGAGGTTGTCTGGCTTCGGCTCGCCATGGCGAAGTTCGGCATCACCACGCCCATGGTCTCCATTGTGCTCTCGGTCTTCATGGCCGGGCTCGGCATCGGATCGTGGGCCGGCGGAATCTTCATTCGCCGTTTTGACCGGTCCGCCGCCGTGTGGCCCCTCCGTCTGTACGCCTTGGTCGAACTGCTGATCGGCCTCTCCGGCATCGTGGCGCCTCTCACGATAAATGCCGGTGCGCATATCCTAACGAGCGCCGGAAAAGACTTGGTCTGGAACTCTTCCACCTACTATTTGGTCTCGGGCGCATGGATCGCGCTTGCGCTGCTGCCCTGGTGCGCGTGCATGGGCGCTACGTTTCCCTTCGCTATGGCCGCCATTCGCCGCCTTTCCTCCGGCGAATCCGTACATTCCTTCAGCTATCTGTATCTGGCGAATGTACTCGGAGCCGTGCTCGGCACTCTCGTTCCCGCGTTCTTTTTGATCGAGCTCTTCGGCTTCAAAGGGACGCTTCACATCGCCATCGCCCTGAACGGCATTTTGGCTTTCGCGGTCCTGCTGGTCAGCCTCGCTGCCCCATCGGCGCGCGCAATCGATAGCGAGCAAACGCCCCTCCCAGCCGTATCGTCCGACGCGCGGCAAGCCAGTTCTCTATGGCTCCTTTTCACCACCGGCCTTGCCAGCATGGCGATGGAGGTGATTTGGATCCGTCAGTTCACCGTCTACCTTGGCAATGTCGTCTACGCGTTCGCTGTCATTTTGGCGCTGTATCTTGCCGCTACATTCCTGGGATCGAGCGCCTATCGCAGATGGATGCGTTCGCATAGCGCCGCTGTTTTTAGCGCCGTTTGGATCCCGCTGGGACTGGCCGCGTTGCTCCCGCTATTGTTCGCCGATCCCCGCCTGCCCCTTCCCGAAGCGGGCGAAAGCACAGTGCTCGGTCTCGCGTGGGGCGCCGTTCGAGCGGCCCTCGGCATTGGGCTCTTCAGCGGCTCGATCGGCTTTCTAACGCCGATGCTGGTCGACCGCCGCTCCGCGGGCGATCCCGATCGCGCCGGCGCGGCCTACGCGGTCAATGTCCTCGGCTGCATCCTCGGTCCTCTCATCGCTGGATTCTGCATCCTTCCATGGGCTGGGGAGCGATGGGGATTGTTCTTGCTCGCGCTGCCGCTGTTCGCCATCGGTTTCTTCAGCTCCGCCTCGCATCGCGCGGCTTTCGCCGGAACAATTTTCGCGGCGCTCTTGCTCGTCTTTCTCACCAAAGATTTCGGTACCAAGTTTCCGCATCGCATCGAAATGCGCGATCACACCGCCACCGTTATCGCCACCGGTGAAGGCATGAGCAGGCGTCTGCTCGTGAATGGTGTCGGCATGACCAAGCTCACGCCCATCACGAAAATGATGGTCCATCTCCCACTGAGCTTCCGTCAAACGCCCGCCAAAAACGGGCTCGTGATTTGCTTCGGCATGGGCACCAGCTTCCGCTCGATGCTCTCGTGGGGAATGGATGTGACGGTTGTCGAGCTGGTGCCGAGCGTTCCCAAGCTCTTCAGCTATTTTCACGAAGACGGCCCGGCTCTTCTGCGTTCGCCGAAGGCTCACGTCGTGATCGACGACGGCCGCCGCTTCCTCGATCGATCTTCCGAACAGTTCGACGTAATCGCCGCCGATCCCCCGCCGCCCATCGGCGCGCCGACTTCCAGCCTTCTCTATTCAGAGGAATTCTATGCGGTCCTCAAGCGCCATCTGCGGCCGGGTGGCATTGTCCAGGTCTGGTGTCCTGGTGGCGACACGGCCACCATGTCGGCCATCGTGAAGTCTCTGCGCGGCGCGTTCCCTTACATTCGCGCCTATGAGTCGATCGAAGGATGGGGTGTTCATTTCCTCGTCAGCATGCAGCCCATTCCCGCCGCCACATCCGCCGAGCTGGCGCATCGCATGCCCGCCAGTGCCGCCAAAGATCTCGTCGAATGGGATTCCGATGAAACTCCCGAAGATATGTTTGATGATGTGCTCGCGGACGGCGAGCAGCATCTGGACGATTTTATCAAACGCGATCCATCCGTGCCGCCCATCCAGGACGATCGTCCGATCAACGAATATTTTCTGCTGCGGCATGCCTTCGATCGCCGGTGAAGCCGGGATGAAGGTCTGGGTATGATAGGCGTACCGTGCGCCAGGTCAACCTCAATCCCCTTCGCGCCGCTTCGAATGAGACCGCGCGCGATATCAATCGGCGGATTGTTTTAAACCTGATCCGCATCGGCCAGCCCATTTCGCGAGCGGATTTGGCGCGCCGCTCCGGTCTGCAGCGCAGCACGGTCTCGCTCATCATCGAGGCGTTGATTGCCGACAAATGGGTGATCGAAGGCCCGATGGGCCGCTTGCCGCGCGGACGGCGGCCGACCTTTCTTCACCTGAACGATCAAAGGGCTGTGATTTGCGTGGACATCCGGCCATCGCGTATCACGCTCGGCGTAGCGAACGTGAATGGCGGATTCACCTCGCAGGAAATGCTTCCCACTCCGTCCGATCCCGCGGTCGCTGTGAAGGAGCTCGCGCGCCGCATCCGCGCGATTGTGAAGGCGCAGCCGGAGAAGGGCTTCGAAGGCGTTGGCGTCAGCCTGCCGGGCCGCGTCGACCTGTCGAGTCATCATTTGGTTTTCGCGCCGAACTTAGGTTGGCCGCTGACCGATCTGAAAGGACCATTGGAACGCGCCACGGGCCTCGAAGTGGAACTCGAAAATGCCGCTAACGCCTGCGCTCTTTCCGAAATGTGGTTCAGCCCTACGCAAATTCGCGATCTGGTCGCCATCACCGTTTCGGAGGGAATAGGCACCGGCATCCTGGCCCAGGGCCAACTCGTCAGCGGCAGGCGCGGCATGGCCGGCGAGTTTGGCCATGTGCCGCTCGATCCCGATGGTCCGCTGTGCAGTTGCGGAAGCAAAGGATGTTGGGAAGTGCTCGCCTCGAACACGGCGGCGCTTCGTTACTATTCTGAATCGCGCGCCCAGAACCGCCGCAGGGACAACGGCGATTTGACGTTTCAGGATCTTCTGCGGCTCGCCGATCAGGGCGACGTTCTGGCTGGCCGCGCGCTGGATCGAATGGCCGCTCAGCTCGGCCGCGGGGCTCGCATGATCGTCGGTGGCTTGGCGCCCGAGGCCATTATTTTCATCGGAGAGCTCACCGCCGCGTGGGAGCGTTTTCGCCCCATCATCGACGCCGAAATTCAGACTCAAACACTTTCCTCCACGCCCACCCTACTGCTTGCCGGGCGCGATGGCGCTACGGCGCGCGTTCGCGGCACTATGGTCCTGGTCCTTCAAAAGCATTTTGGCGCTCCGCTGTCCGCCGTTTCTAGCGAACATCAAATCGCCCACTTGGCCTGAATCCAGCCAAGCGATACGGCAGTCATCACCAAACCTACAACAGTGACAACTGCCGGCGACGCGACTGCAACCCAACGGAAAAATGCCGGCCCGCCTGCCTTCCGCGCGGGCAGAAGATTCTTCGCATACAGCACCACGCCGCCGATCGCCATCAGAACCACCGCCAGTCCGAGACTGAACGAAACGAGCAGCAGCAGGCCAAGGCCGGTGCGGCCCAGCGCGATTGCGCCCAACAAAAGCACCAGCGCCGATTCGCATGGCACCAATCCGCCGCTCGCTCCCAGCGCCGCGAGTCCACCCCACGACAGTTCATCCGGCACGTGTGAATGTGAATGGCCGTGATGGTGATGATGATGGTGCGCGTGTGCACGGGCATGTCGGAGCCGTTTGTAAAACATCCAAGCGCCCACCGCTACGATCGACAAACCCGAAATCGCTCCCAGCCAGACCGTCACTTGTTCGGGAACCACATAGCGGAATAGAAACAGCACCGCAATGCCCAGCGCGAACACCGCTATGGTGTGCGTGAAGGTGACCATGGCGCCGAGAAATGCCGCGTGCTTCAACGTGCCGCGCGATCCAACCAGATAGGCTGCGACAATCGTCTTCCCGTGGCCCGGCGTGAGCGCGTGCGCCGCACCCAACGCAAAAGCGCTCAAGATGGCGGCGAGCATCATCCATGGTGTGATTTTCTGTTCGTGCAGCAGCTTCGATAAAAAATCTCCGCGAACCACAGCGCCGCTTTGTGCCAGTGCGGGCCGTACTGCGATTGGTGGTGGTGGCGCTTGAGTGACCGGGACTAGCGCGGCGGCAACCACAGGCTCCGCAACTCTCCACTTGAGCTCCGCGCGCAGATCCTGGGGCGGCGCAACCGTCGGATCGCTCGGATATACCGTCAGCCCGTGTGTAATGTCCTTGCCCGGCCCGATGACGATCTCTTTCCAGCCCGCGCGAGAGGGGAAATTCCCGTCCTCATATTGCAGCTTCCCTCCCGCTGCCGGAACATGCGCTCGCGTAGTGATGCGCAAGATCGGTAAGTTGCCCGCGCCATCCGCGATCGCCAACTGGGCAGAATCGAATCGCGCCGCCGTCGCTTTACCGTTCACGACAAATGTCAAATGACGAAGCCACTCGCGCCCCTGTTCGCCCGCCCGCTTCTCCAGTTCCATGCGCGGCGCGTCTCGCTCGAGCTTCCACGCACGCAGCAATTCGAACGTGGGAATCTCCGCCAGATCGAGCGCGTACTCCACCTCGACACCGCGCGCCGTGGTCTGCAATCTCGTGTAATGACTGACGCTGAAATTGCCCATCGGATGCGCCCAAGCTGCGCCGCCTACGAGTGTTGCAAGGACGATAAGTCTCTTATTCATGTGTTGCTTGCGCGATTTCTTTCGCGTGACGGTAGAACCCCGGCTCGGGCGTGCCCAGGCGCGTCGCCTTGGCCGATGCCGTTCTCGCTTCCTTTAACCGGCCGTTCTTGAAAAGCACCCAACTGAGCGCATCCCAGGTATACACATCGCCTCGAATCGGAAGCTCGGTTTGCATGAGCTCGAGCGCAACCGGCAAGTCTCGCGAATGGTCTGCCAGCACCAGTGCAAGATTGCGATTTGTTTTTTCGTTCGTCACTTTGCCGAGCCTTTGGATGGTCTCGATCAGCTCCCGCTGCCCCTGCGCTTTCGATGTCTTTCCAGATGCCGCATACAAATCTTCGAGCGCGCCGGCATACTCCACCATCGGCACAATCGACTGGGCTTTTTCGTACTCGCGAATCGCGGCTTCGGTATGT
>Ga0193753_10002960_pt1 | contig 12940 bp, 11 predicted proteins | sample H1c2metaG_FD_144925 | JGI IMG/M metagenome (GOLD analysis project Ga0193753, IMG submission 144925) | Soil microbial communities from a riparian zone of the East river system, Colorado, United States - H1c2 | ecosystem: Environmental > Terrestrial > Soil > Riparian zone | place: USA: East... | reverse complement strand
ACTCGATTGGTGTGCACGACCACGAAATGAGTGCGATAAGGCCGTTGGTAGGGATGAAATACATGCCATCCGGCCGGCCGCCATGGTCTCCACCAGGTTGGATAGGCCCGCCATCTCCAGGGTGAACGCCATACCACATAGGCAGGCGCATAAACGAACCGCACAGACGGCCAGAGCCATACATTGACGATGATCCCATCCGGCTGCTCAATGCCCATCGAGGGGCCATGGTTCAGGCGGGATGGTTCATAGGCCGTGCCGCCCTCGTCCCCATTCGGCTCCACGATCACTTCCTGGCCATATATATCTTCATCTCCCACTATCTGGAGTATCGCATTCGATTCTCCCGTCTTTTCAATCTCAATGGTCGCGATGTCCTGGCTCTCGGTTTCCGAGACGGGCACCTGTAGAATAAGAACGTGCGTGTTCTTCTCCATCTTATCGATGACGCGGACATAGTCCGTTTCGCCGTCCCCGTCCAGGTCGAGGTTGTTGACATGGTTGTCCTCGGTATTCAATAACCTTTCAAATTCTTCCGGACTCGCCGACTGCCTGAACATTTCGAGCGCACCCTGCAGGCTGAAATTATCGCCGGGCAGACCCGTCGAATCCACACCCGTTTCATAGGAATCCTGGGCGGCAAGGCTGAGACTCAACAGGCTTAAACACGCAATGAGAAAATAGCTGTTCCTTATCATGTGAAATTTGTTTGTTTTGAGACCTGTAAACCGGCCAGTAGTTTAGCCGGGAGGCTTAAAATCGTTAAATTTGCCATCCCGTTAATCAAAAGAACACTGTCCTGCAAAGGTTTAAGATGATTATTTCTTTAGAATCGGGATAGGATCACTAAATTCAAAAGGCCAGATTGATCTCACCAGCAACCATACAGCAAATCCTCGGGCGTCTCGATATCATCGATGTCATCGGCGGCTTCGTCAAGCTCAAGAAGCGAGGCACGAATTATATCGGGAATTGTCCGTTCCATAACGAGAAGACGCCTTCTTTCACGGTCTCACCGGCCAAGGAGATCTACAAGTGTTTCGGCTGCGGAAAAAGCGGCAATACGATCAGCTTCATCATGGAGCATGAGAAATGCAGTTACGTGGATGCGCTCAAGTGGCTTGCGAATAAATATGGAATAGAGATCGAGGAGACCTTTGTAAGCGATGAGCAACGCCAGCAGTTCCAGGTGGCCGATAGTCTTTACATCGTCAACAACTTTGCCCAGCAGTTCTTCAGCCGTGTGTTATTCGATTCGGAAGAAGGACAGGATATCGGTCTCGCCTATTTTAAAGAGCGTGGCTTCCGGGAAGATATCATCCGCAAGTTCCAACTCGGCTATTCTCCCGAGCAGCGCGATGCCTTTACCCGCGAGGCATTGGCCAACCAATATAATCCTGAATTATTGATCAGGGCGGGCCTGGTAGCCAACCGCAACGATCAGCTTTCAGATAATTATCGCGGCCGTGTGATCTTCCCCATTCATAATCAAAGTGGAAAGGTACTGGGCTTCGGCGCGAGGATACTGAAGACGAATGATAAGGCGCCAAAGTATATAAACACACCGGAGAACGAGATCTACGTGAAGAGCAAGATCCTCTATGGATCCTATTTTGCAAGGACCGCGATCGACAAGGCAGACGAATGTCTCCTGGTGGAAGGCTATACCGATGTGGTCTCGTTGCACCAGGCGGGCATCGAGAACGTGGTGGCCAGTGGCGGTACTTCACTGACGATAGATCAACTGCGTCTTGTAAGAAAATACACCAATAATCTCACGATCATCTATGATGGCGATGCAGCCGGTGTGAAGGCGGCGCTGCGTGGACTGGATCTCGCGCTCGAAGAAGGACTACAGGTAAAGCTGGTGCTTATACCGGATAAGGAAGATCCGGATAGCTACGTGAACAAGGTAGGCGCCGGTGCATTCCGTGATTTCATTGGAAAGAACAAGAAGGACTTCATACTTTTTCAACTCGAGGTTGCATTGAAGGAAGCGGGTTCGGACTCTGCAAAGAAGGCCGATGTCGTCAACCGCATGGCAGAGACGATCTCGAAGATCAACAAGGCGGAGGACTTCACCAAGCAGCAGGATTATATCCAGCAATGCTCGCAGCTATTGAAGATCGATGAGGCAGGTCTGCATGCATTGGTCAATAAATTCATTCGCGACCGGATAACCACGCAGGAACGGAGACTTCCTTTCGAGGAGACGAAGGCGCATGAACAAAATGCCCGCCAGGCGGAGGAGACCAACTACGACGATGCAACGTTCTCTCTCCTGTTCAAGGACGAATTGCAGGAGAAGGAAGTCGCGCGGATATTGCTGGAATACGGCATCCGTAAATGGGATCAGCATAAACTGATCGCGGAACATATACTGGAGGAATTGCCGGACGAGAGCCTGGTCGATAATCTGGATGTCATTCGTCTCATAGCCGTCTTCAAGGAGATGCTGCAGCAAAATCGAAGCGATGCGGGAAAAAATTATTTCATCTATCATCCCGATACGCAACTGAGCGCATTCGCGGTCTCGCTCCTCAATTTCCCCTATGAGGAAAGTCAACACTGGCGACGGGAATTCAGCCAGAATACAGGTTATCAGAAGAAATTATTCGAACAGGACTATGCAGATTTCATTCGCACACTCGCGAAAGATAACGATGAGGAGTTGATGAAGTTCCTGAAGATGGATGAGGATAAGACGAATGAGGAAGTCGATTCGGTGGTTAACTATCTAAAGCTTCGTAAGATCAAGAGGATGCTGCTGGAAAATCAGCAGGACATGGAAAAGGATCATTCCACCGAAGAGTTCAATGTTCTCCTTCAAACTCATGATCACCTGAAGAAGATGGAGATGGAATTGGTGAAGGTGCAGGGAACTGTGGTAATTAGATAATTTGGCAATTTGATAATTAGCCAATGTGCCAATTTGTAAATGTGCCAATTGAGCGTGCTCCGATACGAAATGCCTTTACTGACTAGGATCATTGGCACATTTGCACATTTACTAATTGGCTAATTATTAAATTGTATTCATCATATCACTATACGACCCCACCATCATATCCTCATCCTTAATCCCGAATTCGGCGATATAGAAATCGCATTGCTCCTTCAGTTGTTGCTGTGATAAGTCGGCGCCGATATTACCCGCCTCTATTTCAACGAAGGCGCCCAGCGATGGTACCTCGTCGATATGAAACTTCACATTGCCGATATAATAGATCTCGCGACTCTTCTTCACGATCGTCTTGATGCCGAGTGACTGCGTAAGCATTTCCTTCAGTGATTCAGGATCGGCCACCTTGACGAGATGAAAATGCGAATCCTTTGGACCGGCCTGATCGGCCCGTTGGTAGAAGATAAGATTGGTCTCGATATTACCTTCCCGTAGTTTCAACCGGCCGGTGGGGACATTGAAATATGTATCTGTTTGTTCATCGACACCCCTGAACTCGGCCTTTGCTTTTGTCAGGAAATCCCTGATCTTGCCCGGTTGACTGGCCCTTGCTTTTATCTCGACGTTGAGGAATGACATTGTAGTTGAAATTTTATTCGAATCGATTAAGTACAGGGATAAAAAAAGGTTTGTTGCGTTGGCAACAAACCTAATAAATTTTTCTCTCTATGACCAGCTTATTCCGCCATGGCAGCAGCCTGTCTCTTGCGGGTGACAGGTGCATCTTCACCTCTTGTGTTCTCACCTTTTACGAATCTCATCGCACTCCAGACATGATCCAGTTCAACGCGCTCGATACTTTCGTATCCTTCGCATGTTAACCTGTTCCAGCTGCATTCACGGTTGAGATCGGTGACGATCTTGGAAGTGGTTTTTGGGTAAGCGACCCAGAACTTCGATTCACCCTTCAACGAAGGCATTACATCTTTCAAAATGCCATTCAACTGGTTCTCGTTTACTGCGAAGACCAGGGCAAAATCAATCTTCCGGCTCTTTAGGAGCGGAGTCATGTTTTTGGCGAAAGATAATTTGCTGAATTGCTTCTCGATTGAAGAGGGTAAACCCTGAATTAAAAGATTCTTCTCGTCTGCTAGTTGTAACTTTTCGAATACTGTTAGTAACATACTTTGGAGGAATTTTAAGGGTTTCTGGCAACGGCACCTGGTTCGGATACTCATTGTCACAGTTCTCATTTACAGGGAATGCAAAGGTAAGGGTAAAAGCCCGGAATGTAAAGCCTCCATTAAACAAAAATCCCGTCCAGAGTGAATTTGAACGGGATTATAGCTTTAAAACAACAGTTTATTTTGCAACTGGCTTATAATATTTGAGCGCTTCCGGCATGTAACTCTTCAATTGTTCGATGCGACGACCATCATCGGGGTGCGTGCTGAGGAATTCAGGTGGTTTCTGACCTCCTGCTGCCGACATTCTCTGCCAAAGGCCAATTCCCTCCTGGGGATTGTACCCGGCCATGGCGGCCCAATTAAGGCCCCAATGGTCCGCCTCAAGCTCATCCTTGCGGGAAAAGGGTAATAACACGCCAACCTGGCTTCCTACTCCGAAAGCGGTCATGAAGAGATTCTGTGTGGCCGCAGGCTTATTTGCCAATGCAAGGCTCAATCCCGTACCGAGACCCTGTTGAATAAGACCCTGGCTCATCCTCTCGTTACCATGATTGAATAATGCATGAGATACTTCGTGACCTACAACAACGGCCAATGCGGCCTCATTCTGGCTTATAGGAAGCAAGCCTGTGTACACGACTATCTTGCCGCCGGGCATACACCATGCATTCACTTCCTTACTATCTACGAGCTTATATTCCCAGGCATAGTTCGCGAGTTCGCTACTCAATCCTTTCGAAGCATAATATTGTTCTACTGCAGTCTTTATCCTCGACCCTACCCTCGCGACCATTTCCGCATCTTTATTTCCTGAAGCGCTTACTACCTTGTTCGTAGAAAGGAATTGCTGGTATTCCGTTGCAGCCATCGATTGGAGTTCCGAATCCGGTACCAGTTTCGCCGTGCTTCTTCCCGTAATGGGGTTCTTCACGCAAGCGATAAAGGCGAAGGCAACGAAAAGCAGGGGAACGATTCTTCGAGTCATGATATATGTTTTATAATAGAAATTCAATCATTGTACCAAAACAGTACAAGAACAAATTTTCAGGCTGGAAAGTTAGGAATTTTTTTAAAGTGTGCCGGACCGGGCAGGGATCGTCGAGGAATCAGACGGCATTTTCCCTTCGCCGCTGACGGCGCCGGTCGCGATGCTTGAGGATGGGAACTTTGCTCTCGCTCCCTTTGAGGATCCTGCCGATATTCTTCTGGTGCGTAAGCACCACCATCAATGCAACGGCTATGGCAAAGACCCGGTAAATATGATTATCGACATTAAAGATGATGAGAATGAATATCGGAAATGCAATGCTTGCAAGAATGGAACTCAACGAAACGAAGCGCGTCAAAAACAATACAAGCAGGAATACACCCGAGCAACAAAGGGCCGTCAATGGAGAGACGCCGAGTACGAGACCGAATAAAGTAGCTACTCCCTTTCCTCCCCTGAAATCCGCCCAAATAGGAAAAATATGCCCGATGACGGCAGCGAGGCCCAAAACGATCTGTAGATTGATGAAACGTATATCGCTATCGGCATAGTCGGGAAGTAAGAGAGCCAGCTTCACCGCGATCATTCCTTTCACCATATCGGTCACCATCACGATGGTTCCCCACTTGGGACCAAGCACACGATAGGTATTGGTAGCGCCTGCATTGCCGCTTCCATATTCCCTGATATCGATCCCGAAAAAATAATGGCTTACCCAGACTGAGGTTGGAATGCTACCGATAAGATATGCGAGAACTATAAGTAATAGTTCATTCATAGAACGTTGGGGGTTGAAGTTGAATTACAAAAATAAGAAAAAAACGACTAGTTGGTAACGTTAATTTAACACAAAATATTGTTTGTCTTAATATGATAGCCTCAAAAGCAGCCAGTTATGTTTTTCCACATGATGAAGAACCCGCAGGCCAAGCTGCTCCGCGGCCTCCCGGATATCCGCCAGATCGGCCACCAGCAGCCCACTCAGCAACAGGGTACCGCCGGGTAGTAGCCGCTGCCTGATCAGCCCGAAATTGTCGAGAATTACGTTCTTATTGATGTTGGCGAGAATGACCCCAAACCGTTCATTCACTTCTGCCGAACCGGCGTTCAGCAACGTGATCGAGCTGGCTTCATTTCTCTCGATATTTTCCCTTGCATTCGTGATGCTCCATTCATCATTGTCGATGGCCGTCACCGCAGCTGCGCCCAGTTTCTCCGCAAGAATAGCCAACACGCCTGTGCCTGTACCGAAATCCAAAACGGTTTGACCATTGAAATCGATCGCCCGCATTTCCTGCATCATTAACCATGTTGTTGCATGATGCCCTGTGCCGAAGCTCATCTTCGGAGTGATGATGATCTCATGCATTACGCCTCGCACGCTTTCATGAAACGCTGCCCTCACGGCAACGAAGTCTTCCACAACAACGGGCTCGAAGCTGGATTCCCATACCTCGTTCCAGTTCCTTTGCGTCACCTCGAGTATCTCGAATGGTACCTTCATTCTTCCGGCAATGTCTTTCACTTCTCCTTCCTGGAATTGCGTTGCAGGGATAAAGGCCTTAAGAACGTTTGCCTCTTCTTCGAATCCGTCGAATCCGGCATCGCTCAATAGTGCAATGAGCATCTCCGCCTGCTCCGTACTTACCGGTGAGAATGTAACCTGGATATGATTGTTCATTGTCATTCATTAAAAAAACCCTGAGATCGTCAGGGCTTTTTTACGTGAAACGTGAATCGTCAATCTTGAACGTGAAACGTGAGTCGTCAATCGTGAATAGTCTCCGACCTTTGTATTATTCCTAAAGGTCTCGAGGGCATTTGGAAGACACTAACTGATTTGAGCAATTTTAAGACTGTCGCTATTCACGATTGACGACTCACGTTTCACGTTCAAGATTGACGATTGACGTTTCACGTTCGTATCATTGATTGTGTTCCGGCTTCGGAATGAGTATCTTTCTCGACAGTTTGAATTTGCCTGTCTTCGGATCGGTGCCAATGAGTTTTACCTTGAAAGTATCTCCTTCGCGCACGATGCCTTCGAGTGTCTCCAATCTCTTCCAGCTGATCTCACTGATGTGTACGAGACCTTGTTTGCCGGGAAGGAATTCGACGAATGCACCGAACGGCATTACGGATCTTACCACTGAATCATATACATCGCCAACAACGGGAACGGCTGTGATGCCCTTGATCCATGCTTCGGCTCTTTCAACACCTTCCTTCGCTACGCCGAATATGCTCACTTCACCCATGTTGTTTACTTCTTCGATATTGATCGTAGTGCCGGTCTCTCTCTGCATCTCCTGGATCACCTTACCGCCTGGCCCGATAACAGCGCCAATGAATTCACGCTCGATATAGAGCTTGACCATTCTCGGTGAATGCGGCTTCACCTCAGGTCTTGCTGCTTCAATGCAATTGTACATGGCATCGAGGATATGGAGTCGTCCGCGGCGGGCCTGGTCGAGCGCCTGCTTCATCACTTCCATCTTCAATCCGTCTACCTTGATGTCCATTTGCACGCCACAGATGCCATCGCGGGTTCCTGTGACCTTGAAGTCCATATCGCCGAGATGATCTTCGTCGCCGAGGATATCGGTAAGAATGGCGAACTTATCGCCCTTCGTGATGAGACCCATTGCCACACCTGATACGTGTTTGGGAATTGGAACACCTGCATCCATCAGCGCCAGCGAACCGGCACATACCGTTGCCATGGAAGAGGAACCGTTCGACTCCAGGATATCACTGACTATTCTCACTGTATAGGCAAAGTCACCGGTAGGCATCATTTGTCTCAATGAGCGCATGGCCAAATTTCCATGACCTACTTCACGACGACTCTGACCACGCATCATTTTCACTTCGCCGGTAGAGAATGGGGGGAAATTATAATGCAGGAAGAATTTAGAATCGTATGATTTGGCCGCACTCTCGATGAGCAACTCATCTAATGCAGTTCCCAGGGTAACCGTTGTTAACGACTGTGTTTCACCCCTTGTGAACAGGGCTGCACCATGTGGTGAAGGAAGAACATCTATTTCCATGTCAAGACCGCGCACGTCTTCGAGGCTACGTCCGTCCAACCTGATCTTTTCTTCGAGGATCATATCGCGAACCACATAGTATTGGAGATCGCCATAGTAAGTGGATACGAGTTTCTTTGTCAGATCCGGCAGGCTCTCTCCTTCCGCAAGTTCAGCCTTGAGGGATTCGAGCAATTCTTCCTTGATCGTCGCAAAGCGATCGCTGCGTTCGTGCTTAGGCAATGCTGCCTTGGCCACTTCATATACTTTTTGCTTTGCAAATGCATTCACCTTCTCTTCGAGAGCGGCATCGGTCTCGGGTTTCTTATAATCCCTTTTTCCCTTCACTCCTACCATATCGCGAAGTTCTTCCTGCGCCTTTACCTGGAGGCGGATCGCTTCGTGTGCGATACCCAACACCTTCACGAGATCTTCTTCACTGCATTCCTTTGCTTCACCCTCTACCATCATCAGGTTCTTATCGGTTGCGGCAACGAGGAATTCGATATCTGAATTTTCGAGTTCGGAGCGGGTTGGGTTAACGATGAATTCACCATTAACACGTCCGATGCGGACTTCGGAAATGATTTCTTTGATGGGGATATCCGAGACGGCAAGAGCGGCCGATGCAGCTAAGCAGGCCATGGCGTCAGGCATGATCTCGGCATCACTGGAAATGAGAGACACCAGTACCTGTACCTCGCATAAATAATCGTCGGGGAACAGTGGACGAAGCGCACGATCGATAAGGCGGCTGGTCAGGATCTCGTAATCATTGAGCCGGGCTTCACGCTTGAAGAATGATCCGGGTATCCGGCCTGCCGATGCAAACTTTTCCTGGTAATCGACAGTAAGTGGAAAAAAGCTCTGGCCTTCCTTTGGTTCTTTATTGGCTACTACGGTAGCTAATATCATGCAGTTGCCGGAGGAGACTGTAACGGCGCCATCGGCCTGGCGGGCTAAACGACCTGTCTCGATCGTTACCATACGGCCACCACCTATATCAAATGTTTTACGAATAGATTGTTGTAACATAACGGGTTTAAAATTTAAGGCCCGGGGTAAATCAATGCCCTGGGCAAGGAGAAATATGGCGAAGTGATTGCAATGTCATTGCTGGTTCATTCGCGTCGGAGGGGAATGATGCCTGCTTCTAAAAACAGTTATTCCCAACATCTTTGGAGGAGTTGGGAATAATCAATTATATACGATCTTAAGTTTCGCTACCTATGAAACTTCAGAATAAAAGACTTTCCTGACTCCCGCCGGTTACGACGGAATGAAATGATGTCTTACTTTCTTATTCCGAGTTTCTCGATCAATTGGCGATAACCGGTCAGGTTATGCTTTTGCAGATAGTTCAATAAACGTTTACGTTTACCTACCAATTGCATCAGGCCACGGTGAGTAGAGAAATCCTTTTTATTTTGTTGTAAATGTCCGCTGATCTGACTGATACGTTCAGTCAACTGTGCGATCTGACCATCGATAGACCCGGTATTCTCGGGCTTACCGCCGAATTCCGCGAAGATCTTTTGTGTTTTTTCTTTTGTAAGAGGCATCTTTGATTTTTTTAAGAAGTCATCCGATTTCTATCCTATATATATTTTGTGGCGGCAAAGGTAAGGCAACGGACGCGAACAGCAAAAGAATGGCCCCTCAAAATTAGGCTTACTGCTGGAAATCAACCAGTTTTTACCCTATTCCCGTTATTTTTGCGAGATGGAATTATCGCAGGACACGAGAAATATCCTGGGACTACACCTCCCTACCGATCCCCGCTGGGTCAACCTCGCCGGTAAATCGCTGGAAGACATCCTTACAGACCACGCCTATTGCGAACAAAAGGCGGCCACCACCTGCATTTCCCTTATTCAACGGTATAGCGACAAGGAACGACTGGTCAGGGAGCTCGCGCCCCTGGTAACCGAGGAATGGGGCCATTTCAGGCTCGTGCTGGCCGAGTTGCACAAGCGGGGACTGTCATTGGGCAAGCAACGGAAGGACCTTTATGTAAATAAGCTGATCGAGTTTCAATCGAAGGGCGGACACTGGGAGGATCGTTTTCTCGACCTGCTGCTGACAATGGCGCTGATCGAGGCCCGCAGCTGCGAACGCTTCAAGAGACTCAGCGAGGGCCTGGATGATGAATACCTCCGCAACTTCTACCGCCGCTTCATGGAAAGCGAGGCCGGACACTATACCCTCTTCCTTGAATTGGCCGAGACATACATCGACAAGGAAAAAGTAAGAATTCGCTGGCAGGAATGGCTCAGGTATGAATCGGGTGTTATGGATGAGATGGAAGTGAGGGGGGATAGGATACATTAGGTCAATGTGCCAATTAGCAAATTAGCCAATGTGCAAATTAGGCGTGCTACGATTAGCAAATGACTTTACGAATAAGGATCATTGGCACATTTGCACATTTGCTAATTGGCACATTACCAAATTGCCAAATCATCAAATTGCAGTCACTCCCTCCCCCACTCCCGACGCAAATACCTCGCACGCATACCCGATTCTGTCTTCATAATATTTTATCAGGCCGCTTGTGAATTCCGGCAGTTGATTCTTCCTGACCAATGCAATGGCAGAGCCGCCGAATCCTGCACCCGTCATTCTTGCCCCGATGCAGCCTGCGAATCCTTCGCAGAAGGAGACAATGGTATCGAGCTCCCGTCCCGATACTTCGTATAGGTCTTTCAGCGACTTGTGTGATGCATACATCAGGCGGCCGAACTGATCGGTCTTTCCATTGGTGAGTGCTTCCTTTGCAAGCTTCACCCGTTCATTTTCCGAAATGACATGCGCGGCTCTTTTACCGAGAGTCTCATCGTGGATGAGATGGAGATGCTTCTCGAAGACGGCCGAGCCGATATCGCAAAGGTTATTGATGTGCAGCTCCTGTTGAAGCAAGGCAAGCGCAGCCCTGCACTCGGCAAAGCGCTCGTTGTATTTTGATTCGGATAACTTTCTTTCTTTATTGCTGTTTATTATCGCCAGCATATAATCACCCAGGTCCATCGACAGGTATTCATAGCCCAGATCGTCACAGTTCAGGAGTATGGCTTTCCCTTTTTTTCCCATGGCCACTGCAAATTGATCCATGATGCCGCAGTTCACACCAATGAAATTGTTCTCCACGCGCTGTGCCAGCAAGGCGATATCGAATTTCGATATGCCAAGCCCGAGTATCTGATCGAATGCAAAAAATGTCAACACTTCTATAGAGGCGGAAGAAGATAAGCCCGCCCCGATCGGGAGATCGCCATAAAATAAAAGATCGTATCCTTCCGGAGCGGCGCCCTCCCGTATCAGCAGATCCAAAACACCAAGCGGGTAGTTGAACCATTCCTTCCCTTCCTTCTTGTACGATGCTTCCACCGGCACTGTGGCGGATTCGGAGAAGTTCAGCGACTCGAACCTGAATTTCATATCGTCATTCCGGGAGGCGAGAAGATAAGTTCCTAATGAAATCGCGCATGGCATTACATCACCGCCATTGTAGTCGATGTGCTCACCGATCAGGTTGACACGGCCCGGGCAAAAGAAAAAATGATCCGACTCCCTATGGAAACGATTGCGGAATTCTTTTTTTAGTTCAGTCTTTGTCATCGGGATTAACCTATTTTAACTATGGGTGAGATTAATAAACAATATTGTTTCGAACGTGATGGCAGTACCAAAATGAAAGTCAAAATTAAAAAATTAAAGCAGGAAGTGTCCTTAACTGTCAGCCGCTTTTTTAATTTTGACTTTTTAATTTTGACTTGCTATCGGCTACCGCATCATCCGGCAGTGAAGTAATTGATTTCCTTCGTCCAGTCGAGCAACGGATATTTCTCCCTAAGCATTCTCGTCTTTTCAAAGTGAGTTGAAAGAAATTGCCTGTGCGCCTCGGTATCGGGTTGAAATGGCTTATGCTTCCGGGCGATCACGATCTTCTTGATCTCCTGCATCAACTCGCGCGAAGCAGGATCGATACAGGAAAGCGCGAATTGTTCGAGCACGAATTCTGTAGCCATATAATTCGGATGCACCAGGTCGACATCATAGAAACGATAGTCCCTCAGCACATCGATCACGAGCTCGTAGGCCGGGAAATATGAAAGGCGGTCGAATTTATTCACCATGTGATGCACGGCTTCCAGCAAGCGGGCCTTGCTCCGGTTATTCTCTACAACGCCATCGCGTATATGCCGGACCGGGCTCACGGTGAAGATTATATTCAGTTTTGGATTGAACTGCATCAGGCGATGATAGCATTCATCGAGCAATGCAACTGTCTCATCGATGCGAAGCAGGTGCTTGGTGAACCATTGCGCCGGTGCGCGATGGCAATTGGCGACTCCCATTCCTGCCTCACCCTCCGCCGCACCGGAAAGACGGTATGAAAATGATGAGCCGAGCGTGATGACGATCCAGTCCGCATCCCGCAGGAAGGCGCGTGCCTGCCGATGTGCCGCATTCATTTCACCGAGCGCGATCGCGGGATCGGTATTTGAAAAACGCGAATGATGCTGCCAACTCTGCCAGAGCTCATTGAGTTGGAAGAGTCCGGACGCCGTGAATTCTTTCTCCTCGGTGTATGAAATAAGACTTCGGCAAACGCTTGCCGGATCAAACAGTATCCCATTTGGATTCTGAAGCACATCGAATTTAAGTTCCTTGAGAGTATTGCCGATGTGTTCGGTGAAGCACGACCCGATCAATAGTATCTTATTGCCGTAACTGATCGGCGAAGCAAGCTTCTTAATATCCAGGTTCAACATGAAATCCATGATCGTACTAATTGAAAATTTTTGCGGCAATTGCGAGACTCTCCGCC
>Ga0193753_10002958_pt1 | contig 12942 bp, 14 predicted proteins | sample H1c2metaG_FD_144925 | JGI IMG/M metagenome (GOLD analysis project Ga0193753, IMG submission 144925) | Soil microbial communities from a riparian zone of the East river system, Colorado, United States - H1c2 | ecosystem: Environmental > Terrestrial > Soil > Riparian zone | place: USA: East... | reverse complement strand
GAATCCACGGCGAACCATGCGCCATTGGCCCGCAGATCACGTCCGCCGACGACGCCACCGATTTCCGGCCAGGGCCCGAGCGGCGCCGCGGGCCGATCGTGGAATTCATCGCGATTGGCGGCGACTACCAGGCGGTATCGCGGGTGGCTGCGCCACGCGAGGACTAACAAACACATGTCTGCCTACCCGCGGCGCGGCGGGTCGTCGGCGTTGCCGAACCAGCCGTCGATCAGGCGCGCCGATATCGCGCCCGCCGGCGGCAGCGCCGGGTGACCTGCGGCGAGGTCCGCACGCGTGAACCAGCGCGCGTCTTCGAGCTCGCCGTCCCGCAGCGTGATCTCCTGCGTGCGCGCCACGGCGCGGAATCCCAACATCAACGATGATGGAAACGGCCAGGGTTGTGAGGCGACGTATTCCACGTCGCCGACCATTACGCCGGTTTCTTCCTCGACCTCGCGTACCACGGCGTCTTCGAGACTCTCGCCCGGTTCGACGAAGCCGGCGATCGTCGAATAGCGCCCCTCCGGCCAGGACGCCTGGCGCCCTAACAAGGCGCGCTCGCCACTGGCGTCGGTCACCAGCACGATGATCGCCGGGTCGAGTCTGGGGAACGTTTCGGTTCCGCAGGCCGCGCGGCTGCAGCGCAGGACGTGACCGGCACGCGCGGGCAGATTCGGCGACCCGCACACGCCGCAGTGCCGGTGACGCTGCTTCCACAATGCGAGTGCGCGGGCGTACGCGAGCAGCGACGCGGAATCGGGCGGCAGCATCGGCGCGAGTGGCCGCAATTCACGCAGCTCCGCTCCAGCGGGCATTGCCGGGCGCGCCGCGACCGGGTCGCGCAGCTCGACCAGCACGCACCGCGCGCCACGGAACCAGCCGAGCAGGGTGAGGTCGTCTTCTTGCGCGTCCGTGACCAGCGTGTGGCTGCCGTCCAGAAGGACGATGTCCATGGAATCGCCGCCACCCACGAGCTGCGTCGCTCCCGATCCGAGCAGGTAACGCGTTTCGGCGTCGGCGCGCGCCGCCGCGATCCACGCGGGATCATCGCGCAGCTCGGCGCGCCTCTCGAGAAACGGGCCTGCAAACAGCGTGGGGCGGATGCTCATCCGGGCAAATTTACCGCACCCGCGTGCACGCGTCGCTCGCCTCCTACTCCGGGGCGCTGCCACCGCTGTTCAGATCGCCGGCCAATGGCTGTCGTGTACCCGTGCATTCGTTGCACACCGGCGCGCGCAGCGCCAGCCGATCGGTCACCAGCACACTGGTGCAGTCGCGGCAATGCGCGACGCGCAGTTCGTCACCGGCGAGCAGCGCGCTCAGCAGGTACACGGCGTGCTCGAACGAGATCTGCGATTCGCCCATCAGTGCGCAGTACGTCTCGAAGGCCTCGCACAGCAGTGCGCCGCGCGGCCACCGTGGTGCGACCTGGGCCGTACGTTCGAGCGGTCCCCGATCGACGGTGATGGTCTGCGGCGTTATGAGCCCGAACAGGCTGCTCACGCTTGCGAACACGGCCGCTTCGCGTCGCATGCGCATCGAGCGCGTGAAGAACGCCGCCTGGCGTGGAGACTTGCCGCGATGCCGGGGGACCGATGCGCCTCCGGCCTCGTGTAGGTAGGTGCGGTACAACTTGCGGATGCGGTCGTCCGTCAGCCCGGTCCACGCGCGGATTGTGTGCGTGCGCGCTTCGTGGTGGATGAAGCGCAGCGCGAGGTCGAGCCGCAGTCGGTCGCGGCTGTAGCGGTCGTCTGAGATACGCATATACGTCCCTGTGATTGGTTGGATTCGGGTACATCTGCAATTTGGGAAAAATTTCCCAAATTTGCAACTGACTTTCAAGGGGGCTCGGCGCAAGATATCTCGTGCGAATCGGGAGGAATGCCATGTCGAGTCGGGGAGTTCAGCGAAAGCGCGACGATGGGCGTCACTGGTTGCCCTCGCAGGGCGTTGATCCGGCGCCTTTGGCCGAGCTCAACGCGGAGTGTCTGGGCCATTTGTGCATGCGGGCCGCCGAAAGCGACAACATCGGCGCCGCTCCGCCATTGTTGTCGGTCTTGCACCCCCACTGGGCTTCTTTGCCGGCACAGGCTGTGCGCCGGCTGTCCGCCGCTCCCTTCAGCCTGTTCGACGCCGGTTTCGCCACTGCGCCCCGGTGGCTCGAACTACGGACGCGAGGCGTGCACGATTTGCCGCAGCGCGTCGAACCGGCGTTTTTCGAGACCGAGATGGCGCGCTCCATCACGCGGCGCATGTTGGTCTATGGATGGCACCTGGCCCGCAGTCGGCCGCGCGCCGCCTGCCTGGTTTTTGGATCCACCATCGCCGTGGTCGAGTCGCTTGCAGCCTGTTCGCTCGCCGCGCTCGAAGCTGCTGCGGATCGCAACGCCGACGCCCTGCGCCCACGCTGGTCGAACCAGCTCGGGTTCTGGCGCGAGCTGCTCGTTGCGGCGTCGGCGGGCGCTGACCGCAGGCTGCACGAGCTTCTGCTCGGCGGCGTTCAGCGCCTTGCCGCAGAAACACTCGCGGCCCATGCTCCTTGAATCAAACGCGCGCGACCCATGGCTACCAAGTACGCAGGCGACATATCGGCCCGAAAGCGTTTCATTGGCCCCCGAAACCTGAGCCCCGATTTGATTTATTGGGCCCTCCGGCTGACGCCCGACGACATAAAACTGCGTAACTTCGGGGGCGACATCGGCCCGCAACGCGTCGATAATGCCAACGGATTCGATTTCGACACCGGATTCGGATTCGTGGACGCGCAGCGGGCGCTGCGCGCAACTCGCGGCTTCTAACAAGCCAAGTTCGCCGCCGGAATCCGCCCTCAGTGGCGGGTGCCGGTACTTTTGCGGGAAATGGAGTCAGCTCACACATGTTTTCAACTGCGCGCGCAGTGGTTTCGATCAGCTTGCTTTCCTTACCGGCCGCCGTATTTGCGCAGGCCGGACCCAGCGAACCGCAGATCATCGCTGGGTCCCCAACGGCCAAGATCACTATTGGCAACCGCAAACTCGCCGGCCAGATGGTGGCCACGGTGCGCGTGGGTGACGACGGCCGCGTGCGCGACGTCCTGGTGACCGAAAACACCACCGAAGGCACCTTGGAGCCGCAACTGGTCAAGGTTCTGCAAAGCGCGCGTTTCCGTCCCGCCATCGACGCCAGCGGTCAGCGCATCGAAGCCAGCATCGAGATGAAGGTGGAGCTGCGTGCTTCGACCGGCGCCACTCCGAAACCGGTGGCGGCAAAGCCGGACCCGCAGCTCACAGACAAGGAGAAGGCCCGAATCCGCGCGATGAAGTGCGCCGATTTCGTCTGGGAATGGGAACTGCTGCGCGATGAGGCCGATGACTCGGCCGCCACCGAATTCATGCCGCGCATTGCCACCACCATGTATGCCGCCAAGCGTGCGGACGCCAAGGAATACGTCGATGCGAAGGTCTGGAAAGCGTCCGCCAAAGCATTGAAGGAGTCGGCGAAGCGCTGTGGCGACATGCCGCAAGCGCCATTCTGGGATGGGGTTTTCAGTACCGTCATGGATGAAGAAGTTCCGAATTGAACCGGCTGCCTCCAAAGGCGCATTGATTTCACGCAGCGAACCCTCAAGCTCACCGGCACCATGTACGCACTGTCGATTCGCGGACTCACCAAGACTTACAAGAATGGTGTGCAGGCCCTCAGGGGCATCGATCTCGATGTAGAGCGGGGCGACTTCTTCGCCTTGCTAGGACCGAACGGCGCTGGCAAGACCACGCTGATCGGCATCCTTACCTCACTGGTCAACAAGTCCGCGGGCACCGTGAGCGTGTTCGGCCACGATATCGATCGCGAGCTCGAAGCGGCCAAGGCCTGTATCGGCATCGTTCCGCAGGAGCTCAATTTCAATCAGTTCGAAACTCCGCAGACCATTCTCGTGAACCAGGCCGGGTTTTACGGCATCGAACGGACGTTGGCGCGCGAACGCACCGAGAAATATCTGTCGCTGCTTCAGCTCTCCGACAAGCGCAACAAGATCGCGCGCGGGCTTTCCGGCGGCATGAAGCGCCGCCTGATGATCGCGCGCGCTCTGGTTCACGAACCGCGCCTGCTGATACTCGATGAACCTACCGCGGGCGTCGACATCGAGATCCGCCGTTCGATGTGGGAATTTCTAAGGGAAATAAACGCGCGCGGCACGACCATCATCCTGACCACGCACTATCTTGAAGAAGCGGAAACGTTGTGCCGCAACATCGCCATCATCAATGGCGGCCTCATTGCTGAGCGCGATCGCATGTCGACGCTGCTGCGCAAGTTGCAGGCGGAGACTTTCGTGCTCAATTTGCGCGAGGCGGTCGGCGCCGTCCCGAAGCTGCCCGGATACGAGCTCGAGCTCATCGACGAACACACGCTCGAAGTCGAAGTGTCCAAGGAGCAGAGCCTCAACGATGTTTTCGCCAACCTCACTGCGCAGGGAATCGGCGTGCTCTCCATGCGCAACAAGGTGAATCGCCTCGAAGAGTTGTTCATGAAATTGGTGGAACGCAAGCCTGACGCTGCGGCGCGCGTCCCATGAACGACGTTACCGCGCAAACGGCTGCCGCGGATTCCGCGCGGGCGCTCACGCGGGCGCGCTGGGTCGGCTTCAAGACCATCATCATCCGCGAGTACGGCCGCATCATCCGCATCTGGGCGCAGACCATCGTGCCTTCGGCAGTCACCTCGGCGCTGTACTTCGTCATCTTCGGTAGTTTGATCGGGCGGCGCGTCGGCCTCATGGACGGCGTGCCCTACATGCAGTACATCGCGCCGGGACTCATCATGATGGCCGTGATCACCAATTCATACGGCAACGTGGTGTCATCATTCTTCGGCGCGAAGTTCGGCAAGCATGTCGAAGAGATGCTGGTTGCGCCGCTTCCCAACTGGATCATCATCCTCGGGTACGTCGGCGGCGGACTGGTGCGCGGCTTCCTGGTAGGTGGCGCCGTCACTATCGTGTCACTCATTTTCACGCAGCTCACGGTTCATCACGCGCTCGCGATTCTCGGCGCCGTGGTGCTTACCTCGGTGGTGTTTTCGCTCGGCGGATTCATCAACGCGCAGTTCGCCAAGAACTTCGACCAGGTGAACTGGATTCCGACCTTCGTGCTGACTCCGCTCACCTATTTCGGCGGCGTGTTCTATTCCATCTCGCTGCTGCCCGAGTGGGCGCGCCACATGTCGTACGCGAATCCCATCCTGCACATGGTCAACGCGTTTCGTTACGGGTTCCTGGGCACGAGCGACGTCAATGTCTACGCCGCTTTCGGCATCATGCTGCTGTTCGCGGTCCTGCTGTTCGCGGTGGCGCTGTTCTTCATGAACCGCGGCACCGGCATGCGCGAGTAGCCTCCGCTACGGACTATTCGAGTCCGCGTCTGCTTTGGCGCGCGCATCGGCGGCCGTCTGCTGTGCCGCTGCGATGTCGGCCGTGACCTTCTCTTCGAGTTCTTTGCCCTTCTTGGCCTGTTCCGCCGCCGTGGCGGCATCGGATGCCGCGACGGCTGTCGTCTCGGCCAGACCGCAGCCGGCGATCAGGAGGCTGGCGGCGATCACGGCAGCGCCCAATCGCAGCCTGACAATCATTGATTGGTTCATGGTGAAACTCCCGGTACCGGTCTGGTAAATACGCCGTTTCGCGCGAGGAAACTGAGCACCAGCTCCCATTGCAGCGGACAGTCATTGTGACTGCACTCCTGCAGGTGGAGCGTCGCGCGCGGTGTCGCCGCCTGCAGCGCATGTGCGTGCGCCACCGGAAAAGTGCCGTCCTTCGTGCCGTGCAGAATCAGGACCGGGCCTGGATAGTTCGCGAGGACGGCGCGCGTATCAAATCGATTCACTACCAGCCAATCGGGTATGCCGGCGTCGCGCACCATCTCGGCGATGCTGGTGAAGGTCGACTCGAGTATCAGGGCCGCCAGCGGCCTGCGTGCGGCGAGTTGCGCTATGGCGCCGCCGCCGAGTGAGCGGCCGTAGCCGATGATGCGCCGCGAATCGACGCGGGCGTCGCGCCTGGCCCAGTCATAGGCGGCGACGAATCCTGCGGTGACGGATTCTTCGGAAGGTTTGCCGGTCGATCGCCCGTACCCGGGATACTCCACGAGCAGAACGGCAATGCCCGCGGCACGCAACGCGGCGACGGATTGCGTCTGGATGTCGATCAGCTCGCCGTTGCCATGACCGTGAATCAGCAAAGGCGCGGGTGTGCCGCGGTTCGCCGGCAGATACCACGCCTCGACGCGTGCGCCGTCGATATCAAACCAGTGCGACTCTCCGCCGGCCGCCGCCAGCGCCGCCGGCTGCTGCACGGACGGATGCGCGCCCGGAAAGGTGAGGTACTTCTGCAGCGCCGTGACGACCCACAGTGCCGCTACCGCGAGCAACACGATCGCCACGAGTGCGACCCGGAACCAGCGCCGCCGGAAAAGTACAGGGCCCGATCCGCGTGGCGGAACGGGCCCTGCGTCCGTCATCTAACTAGCTTACTTCTGCTTCCAGGAGCCGTCGTCGCCCTGGTAGTACCAGCCGGGCTTGGCACCGGTCGCGACCCAGCGTTTGGCGAAGCTCTTCTTGATGTCGGCTTCCCACTCCGGGTGATTGCTGGCCTTCGCGATCTCGGAGTACAGCTGAGCGCGGTCCGCGTTGTCTTCGGACACCAGGCGCTTGACCGTGGCGCGATCGGGCAGGGCCACCGCGTTGAGATCGCGCACGTCGACCATGCCGTCCTTGGTGAGGCCGATGGCGCCGCTCGCGAAGAACTTCTCGAGATCGCCGAAGCGCGCACCCATGGATTGCTTGATGCGCGTGACCGCGGGTGAGCTCACATTGAGCGCGGCCTCGGCATTCTGCGCATTGGCGGCTGGCACCAGCGCATAGAGCACCTGGCCGACCGCGGCCACCAGGAAGTTAGGCTCGTCGGCGGAACGCGTCGGAACGAAATTGGACTGCGGCGGCGTGGTGCTGCTGCCTTTCGCTCCACCACCGGTGATGTCGTTGATGACCTGGTCGGCGGCTTTGTCCGCGGCGGCGGCCGGAAAGTAGACGTTGATGGTGACGCACGCGGCGATCAGCAGACTCGCCAGTGCAATCTTCAGCGGCAATACACGTCGCATTGATAACTCCTTATTCCAAGCGCAGGCCTGGACGCGGACATGATCGGGTGCGATCGATGAATGCGCCCTGAACGTGCCATACGTCAAATGTGCGCGGGATTATTGGCCTGAAAGCGCGCGGAGTCCATCGACTCACTTCACGGTGGCACTGCTGAAGTCAGTGGGAATCGAGGACATCAGCTGATTCCAGTTGACGCGCCCCTGGGTGCCGATGATGTCGATGCGCGGCAGTCCCGCGCCCTTGACGATGTAATAGCCCGCGCCCGCGGGCTCCACACCCGACATCTCGCACACATCGCCGATGAGCTGACAGGTTATTCCCAGCTTGTCGTAACTGTATTCGTCGAAGAACCGCAGCACGCCGGACTGGAGCGCCTGCACCACGCCGCCACCGCCGCCGCCGACGTTGGAGAGGCTGCTCACCGCCTTGGCGCTGATGCGATGCCGCGATTTGTCGCCCTTCGGGGTCGCGAGCCGCGCGTTGAACGCGGTCGGCGACCATCCGAATAATTCCAGCCCCAGCACGTCGACTTCAAGCTTGCCGGTGATACTGCCAACTTCGAATGTCCGCGTGACCAGTCCGAGATCGAGATCGCGCGCGCGAACGTCGGCGAAGAATTGCGGGAAACGGCCAAGCGGATCGAGCAGCCGAATGTTGCTGCCGACGATCCGGCCACCGAACACCTGCGACTCGACGTTGCCCTCGAAGACCAGCAGGTTGTCCTTGAGGGTGACGCCCGGAATGCTGGCGGCCAGCGTTCCCGAGAATTCCGGCCACCCGAACGCCTTTGCCAGCAGCTGCATGCTGATCGGTTCCACTTTTCCCTTGAACGCCACTTCCATGTTGCTCGCGCCGGGATTGCCGATCACGAAGGTGTCGATGGCGATCGCGCCGTCGAACACGGGTAGTTTGGTGGGGCGCGTGAGCGCGAAGCTCGTGCCGTGCACCTGGAACTCGAACTCGGCCGCCCCGCCGGACAGGCCATAGGCGCCGCCCGAGGACCACGAGAGTTTCGAGCGGGGTGGATCCGCGCCGCTCTCTGGTGCCCAGTGGATGTCGCCGTTCACGCTCGACAGGAACAGGCGCCCTTTGTTGTCGTGCAGCTCGAGATCCTTCGGGGATACATGCAGTGACGCGATGCCGTTACCGCGCACCGCCAGATCGCCGCTCAAACTACCGCTGCTGCGCAGGTCGCTGAGGATGCTGGTGGTGGCGAGCGTGATCTGCAGGTAGCTGGCGTACGCCGCCGGAAACTCGAAACGCGCGAGCTTGAAGTCGCCGTCGATCACCGGGACTTCTCCGGCAAGATTCACGCTGCCACTGCCGGTGAGATCGATGAGGTCCTTCTGGGTCAGCCGCAGCGATTCGACGCCGAGTCGGTCGCCCTTCAATGAACCGGTTGCGTTGAGCGCCAATGGATTCTTTCCAAAGTCGAGCAGCACCGGGTTCACCAGCACCTGGCCTTGAATGCCTGCGATCTCGACTTCGAGCGCGGTGGCCGAATCGTTGAGCCGGGCGCGCAGGCGCGCGGTCGCACTCAGCTTGTCGGTAACGATGGTGCTCGCCTCATTGGTGAGATCGACGCCGTCGAGTTTCAGCGTGGCATCGACTACCGTTCCCTTTCCGGAATCGCTGGCGCCGCCCTCGATTGCGGCTTTGCCATCACCGGTGATGTCGGCCGGAAGCGCAAACCACGGCGATGCGAATTTGCGGAGCGCCGAGACTGTCGTGTTGCCCGTGCTTCCTTGCACGCGCCAACCCTGGTCATCGAGCTGGCCGGCGAATTTTGCCGTGGTGCCCGCTATCTTGAGATCCGTGCCACTGAACGTGGTGACGCCGGTATCGGTGCGCAATTCGGCGGCGACCCGCATGTCGATCGAGCCCGTCGGGCCGCCGCGTCCAGTGAGCGGGCCGCCGTTGCAGCCGAAACGCGGCTCGGCGATCACCGGCGCGTCGCAGACCAGCACGACATTGCTCAATTTGCCGGCCGGGTCAGGGAGCGTGGCGGTGCGCGCGGTGAGGGTCAGGCGAGTCTGCAGGTCTGAAAGCACATCCAGGCGTGCGCTCGCATCCTCGATCGGAATCCCCGCCACGGTCAGCTCGCGGACCTCGAGCACGATCGCATCGAGCGCCCGGGATGCCGGTGCCGCGCACAGGAGCAGCAAGGCCACGCCCGACAGGGTCGTGGGTCGCATATATAAGTGCAGCCTCATGGGCCGCGATTGTAGCGCCCGGCCCGATTCACCCCTGTCGGAAGATTCCCAACCCTGTTTTTCCGGTCCGCAGTGCCAATGCTCCGTACCCTGGTTTGGCGACGGATTCGTGACGCCCGTCACGCATCACGGCAGGCACGGCCTAACTAACCACCCGGTTTGGTTGTTTGGTGCGCGGGGCAATAAATCTGCAATACCAGCGTCACCTGACTGCATTGTCGGGGTCCCAGACTGCGCTTCCATGGCAAGCCCAAGCTCAATTCAAGGCTCATGGCTGGCTCGGTTTGACAATGCCGAGTACCGCCTCTGTCGCCGGCTGAATCGCGGTGTCGAGCACACCGGCATTCGCGTGTTCTTCAAGATCGCGAGCCGGCTCGGCGACGGCGCGATCTGGTACGCGCTCATGCTCGCGCTGCCTTTCATCTACGGAGCGCGCGGCTTCAACGTCGCACTGGTCATGCTCGCAACCGGTGCCGCGGGCCTCGCCGTCTACAAGTTCCTCAAGCGAACGTTCGTGCGCGAGCGCCCCTTCATCCGCTACATGGGCATTTCGCTGGCGGGCGCGCCGCTCGATCGCTACAGCTTTCCGTCCGGGCACACGCTGCACGCCGTGGCTTTCACATGGCAGGCGTGTGCGGCGTTCCCCGAACTCTCCATCGTGCTGGTGCCGCTGGCGCTCGCCATCGCGGTCTCGCGCGTGGTGCTCGGTCTGCACTATCCGACCGACGTGCTGGTCGGCGCCTTGTTGGGCGCCGCCAGCGGTGCGCTCGGCGCGTCGATCGACCTGATGTCGTTCGCCTGACCCTTTGCCGCATGCGTGTACTGTTCGTCTCCGACGTCTATTTCCCGCGCGTCAACGGCGTCTCCACTTCGATCCGCACCTTCCGCTCCGACCTGGCGCAGCTCGGTATCGAATCGCTGCTGGTAACGCCTGCATATCCGGGTGCCGCCGATGACGGGGACCCTTCGATCATCCGGGTTCCGTCGGGCGGCGTGCCGCGCGACCCCGAAGACCGCCGGTTCCTCAGCGGTCCGCTGAAGCGCGTGCTCAATCGCCAACTCGCCGCCCAGGTCGACCTCGTGCATATCCACACCCCCTTCATCGCGCACTACGCCGGTGTGCGCTTCGCGCGTGAGCATGGGTTGCCGGTGGTGGCGACGTATCACACCTTTTTCGCAGACTACCTGCATCACTACGTGCCCATTCTGCCGCGCCGCATCGGCCGCTGGATCGCACGCCGGTTCACGCTCTCGCAGTGCGCGGATGTCGCGGAATTGATTTCACCGAGTGCACCGATGCGCGAAGCGCTGCAGGCGTACGGCGTCACCACGCCGATCGAGGTGTTGCCCACCGGGCTCGGTGCCGAAAGTTTCATTCGCGGCGACGGGGCGAAGTTTCGCCGGCAATTCGACCTTCCGGCCGAGCGGCCATTGCTGCTCTACGTAGGTCGCGTGGCGTTCGAGAAGAACATCGATTTCCTGCTGCGCATGTTCGTGCGGCTGCTCACCCGCCAGCCCGATGCCTTGTTTGTCATCGCCGGCGAAGGCCCGGCGCTTGCGCACCTTACGCGGCTGTCCCGCGAACTCGGGGTTCAGGCGGCGGTGCGGTTCATCGGCTATCTGGATCGCCGCACGGACCTGCCCAACTGCTATGCGGCCGGCGATGCATTCGTCTTCGCGTCGCGCACGGAAACGCAGGGCCTGGTGCTCCTCGAAGCCATGGCGCAGGGCACGCCGGTGGTTTCCACCGCGGAGTTGGGCACGCGCTCCATCCTCACGGCCGACAGCGGCGCTTTCGTCGTACCTGAAGAAGAGGAAGCATTTTCAGCCGCTGTCGTACAGGCGCTGAAGCTCGCGCCCGATTCATCGCGGCGCGCACAGCTGCGTGCTCATGCCGAATCCTGGGCGTCACTGGCGATGGCGCGCCGGTTGGTGAGTTTCTACGAGAAAGTAAGTCTTGCTTCTTCGCAAATTCGAACGGGGTCCCACCGGGACCCCGTTTCGAGTGGAGCGAAACTCCTGCAAGAGTGAGCTCCGGAAGACGCGGTGAATCCCGCCGCGTCGCTGGGTGGGGTAGCTTGCGCCAAGGCCCCTTCACTAGTCCCTGTTATTGCTCTTTAGGGCTGCGGATCGACTTCGACCTGCTTGACGCACTTACCAACGTCTTCTTGCAAGCCTCATCGACGGTTCGAGTATGCGTCTCGCCATTCGGCAGTGTCCGCGTCGTGCCGCGGGAAAATCCGCCTTCTGTGCGCTGGATCACATCCGATTTTCGAGGCGTCGCCGTCGCTTAACGACGTGTAGTTTGCTTCGCGCGCGACAGTGTCGGGATCCTTGTCACTTGCCAATGTCAAATCCCGTTGCGATCACCAACGCGAGCATCGCACTGCCGAAAAACTTTACGGATTTGCCGAGAGTCATGAGCGCTCATGAAAAAAATGTTCGTCTCGCGCTCAAGAACGTGCGCAACCCGCATCTGTTGACGCTAGACTTTCCATAAATCCGCTGTGTGTGAGGGAGAGCTGATGTCGTCTAAGCGAGCCTTGGTCGTGGACGATTCGAAGTCCGCGCGCGCGTTCCTGTCGCGCATTCTCGAGCGCCACGAAATCTCGGTTGATGCGGCCGAGTCCGCGGAAGCCGCCATCGACTACCTCACGCGCAACCGTCCCGACGTGATCTTCATGGATCACATGATGCCCGGCATGGATGGCTTTCAGGCCGTGCAGTCCATCAAGAACAATCCGCGAACCGCCGCCATTCCCATCCTCATGTACACCTCGCAGGAAGGGGATCTCTATCTGGGACAGGCGCGCGCGCTCGGCGCGGAGGGCGTGCTGCCGAAGCAGATCAAGCAGGCCGACGTCACCAAGATGCTCTACCAGCTGCGGCTGGTGTCGGACCGACGCACGCGCGAAGAAACCACCTTCACGGCTCCGGATCACGCGCCCGATCTGGTCTCCGCCAACGAGTCCGAAATCGTGGCACAGCCGCCGGTCCGCGGTGGCGATGCCGCGGCCGCGGATCAGCAATTCGCGCTGCTGCTGCCAAAAATGTCGCTCGAAATCCGCGCCGCGCTCGACGCCTCGCTGCAGAAGGAGATCGCCGCGCTGCGCAATTTCATCGGCAGCACGTTCGATTCCCATTCGGAGCGGCTGCAGGGTGATCTGTCGGCGCTGTTGCCGGCGAGCCGCGTGCCCGAGCTCGACCTGCCCACGGTCATGCCGGAGCGTCGCGCCTGGGGTGCCATTTTTGGCTGGTCGCTCGCGTTGATCGCAGCTGCCGGCGCCGCGGCCATGAGCTGGCTGTGGTGGAATCAGGGCGGCGAGCTCGCCGCCGTGCGTACCGATCTCAAGGCGGCCTATGCCGAGCTCGAAACCCTGCGTGCCCTTCCCAAGGTAGTTAGCCCGCCGCCGTCCGAAGCCGTGGCCGATCCCGAGGTAGTCGTGCCCGCCGCCGATGCCCTGGACGCGCCGGATGCAGCGCAGACGGCCGCGCCCGGAGTGGAGCTGGTTCCGACCGGGGCTGCGATCGCGCCGCCGGCGGTTGTCGCGCCGCCACCCGCTACCCAGGCGCAGTGACGGGCTTTCCGCTCGAC
>Ga0193753_10002957_pt1 | contig 12944 bp, 12 predicted proteins | sample H1c2metaG_FD_144925 | JGI IMG/M metagenome (GOLD analysis project Ga0193753, IMG submission 144925) | Soil microbial communities from a riparian zone of the East river system, Colorado, United States - H1c2 | ecosystem: Environmental > Terrestrial > Soil > Riparian zone | place: USA: East... | reverse complement strand
CGAAACAGCCTCCCATGCGGTCGATACCGAGGCGGCGTCTGGCGGCGAAGACATGTGGATCATCGCGCGCGAGAATCTCAAGCGCTACGTTGCCGGCGACAAGCTCTTTTCCGTGGTAGATGCCAAGCGCGGCTATTAGAGTTTTATGGACTGCCGAAGAGGTCCGCTTTTGACCCAAAAGCAGACATTTGCCTGCGCGTGAGATGATCTACCTGGTGGGCTTTATAGCCTGATCTCAACCACCCTCGACGGCTTCAAAGTGCCGGTGCCGAACGGGGAATAGTCATTCCGCGCCGGCCAGCCAATGCATGGTGATGGCGTTACGGGTCTCCCGACTCCAGCCAGCGGCCAATTTCCGCTCGCCGCTCCGCGTAGCTTTCGCGAATGCATCCAGCATCCGCGCATCGATTCCGCTGATAGAGCCAGGCGGACTGTTCACTAGCCAAGGTGCCGCCCTCATCGGCCGCATTCGCTTTTGCCCTTCTGTAGAGCGACGCAATCTGGGCATCCAGTGCGGACAATCCCGGATCTGCGCAAATAACTCTCTCCGCCTGGTTGATCGCCGCCGCGCAGGAAAAACTCGGTTGCACCCTGACCGTCCGGGCGGGGTTGTTCAACTCCGCCAGCCTGGCCTTTGCCGCCGCCGCAAACGTGCCCATGGGATATTTCGCAAGATAGGACTGGACCATAGCGGCATTGTTGCTGGCCTTGACCGAATCCCACAGGTCGGTTTCCAGCTTCGCGGAATCCAACGATGCGGATGGCGGCGCGGCCTGCTGCTGTTCGATGCCCGGCGAGGGTGGCGGGGCGGCCGAGGCCACCACCGGTGCCGGTTGGCGCGTCAGCCAGAAGGCAGCCGCACCGCCGGCCAGCAAGACGGCGGCGATGCCGGCAAACAGCGGCAGGCTGCTTTTGCCGGCTGGCGGAGGCCGACGCATCGCAGCCATTTGGCCGTCCTCTGTCCGCGGTATCGCGGTTTCGACCTGCTGGCTCAGTTTTTCGATCGCCGTTTCCCAATCGATGAACATGTCGATCCATTGCCGGGTCGCGAGTTCGTAGGTGAAATCCTCGCTGGGCGTCACGTCCTCGGCCCGCACTGGGATCACCATCTTGCGCGATTGGCTGGCCAGCGCCATTTCCTTCTTGATCTCGTCGGAATTGTTGGCATTGCTGGAAAACACCAGCACCATCACGCCGGCTTCGCGAATGGCCCGCACGATGGAGCCCTGGAAATTCTCGCCGGGCTTGATGTCACGTGAGGACATCCAGCAGGAGTGGCCACGTGATTCCAGCGCCGTGCAGACCGCGGTCGCCACCTTGTGGTCCTTGCTGGAATGACTGATGAAAACTTTCTTGGTCATGTCCCCGTCCCTGCCGAACCTTAAATCAGCCCGGCCGTTTCAGCCAGCCCTGATGGCGGTTTCTAGCGGCGGCGCGATCAAGGCGGCCCCGGCCTGGATGGCCGCCTCAAAACCGTAAGGCGGATTGATCACCGAAAGTCCGGCACGGCCCAGCTTGCCCGCCGGCGCGGGCACCGATGTGTCTATGGTCATCGCCTCGGCCAGACTGCCCCTCGCCGGCGAAGGCGTTGGCGGCGGCCAGCGCCTTGTCTTTGGCGGAATGAGAAATGAAAACGTCGCGCGTCGTGGACCCCCATCCTGCTCGCGGTTAAGGGCGGTTTGCGGTTTGGCGGCTTCGGCAAGCAGACACGCGATCAGAGATCAGATCGGCCAACCTCAATTGCCCCCAGACGTCTAACCCGCCATATTGAGGACCAAATTGTCGTACGCACACTAAAGCTGCACCTCGACCATGCCGCACGAACATCCGCCCAAGCCCCGCTTTGCGCTTTCGGTCGGGATCATCGGCCACAGGCCCAATCGTCTGCCTGGCGACGCGATCACGAAGATCACCACACAGATGAGGCTCGCGCTTGACGTGATCGGCAAGGCGGCCGGCGCTGCACGCCAGCAATATGCGGACTGTTTCTCGTCGGAAGGCATGAAGCTGACCGTGGTGACGTCCTTGGCGGAAGGGGCAGACCGCATCGGTGCCAGGGAAGCGTTGCATCTGGGTTTCGATCTTGCCGTGCCGCTGCCTTTCCGGATTCAGGATTACAAGGATGATTTTCAGGACCCGGAGTCGCAAGAAGAGTTTGGCCAACTACTGGAAGCGGCGACAACGGTGCTGGAGATCACCGGGGACCGGAGCAACGAAGGTGCGGCCTACGAGCATGCCGGCCAGACCGTGATCGATGGCTGCGACGTGCTCATAGCGGTGTGGGATGGCAAGGCATCTGCCGGCCGGGGCGGCACAACCGCTCTTCTTTACGAGGCGGCACAAAAGGGAATGCCCGTCATCTGGATAGATGCGGTGTCGGACGGTCCGATCCGCCTCCATTGGCGCGAGCCGTGCAGCCGGCGCACCGAACAGACTTACTTCGATGAGGAATTTTGCGCCACGTCCGGCGATGACGTGCTTTCCACCATCGCCACCATCGTCGAACATCTGGTACGCCCGCCCCGTTCGCCTTCTGAACAGTTGGCCTTGCACGACTTCCTGCGCCAGCCTTTTCGGCGCCTGAATGTCAACGCACCTTTTCCGTTGCTGATGGCGCTGCTAGGCGTGCGGTCCCTGCGGTCCAGCGATTTCCTCCGCACCCATCCCGACAACGCTGCGGAGGACATGTCGCGTCAGGAGATCGCGCCGGGATCCTTGGTTGATGCTTTCGCCTGGTCGGATGAGTGCGCGATTTTTTTCAGCCAGGCTTTTCGCGGCGCCTTCATCTTGAATTTCCTTGTTTCCGCCCTCGTCACCATCCTGGTGACCTTTTCCCTGCGTCCGCCTTGGAGCGCCCTGGAAAGTCGCCGAACGTCTTCGCGTCTGCATGCTGATTTATGCCGTTGGATCCAGACCCGCATTGCCATCCGGCGACGTACCCGCCTGGACGACTTGGTATGTGCGGGCGCAGGCGCGGCAGGGAGGGTTGCGTAACGCCTTGCTGGACCGGAGCGGGCTGACCTCCGTCTGCCAATCGCTGGTGTCTTTTCTGGAAGGACAAAAAGCTTATCATCAGGTGACAGCGGCACGGTTCCGTGCCTTGCATGAGCGGTTGGCGACGATTGGTAAGTGGCTGTTTTTCTTCAGCCTTGGCATTTCGATGACCGTCTTCATCGTTCAGTTGTTTCGCTATGACGCAATCGCGGAACCGGCTCAACGATGGCTCTTTGTTCTCAGCGCCGGCCTGCCTGCCTTGGGCGCCGCCAGCTATGGCGTGCGGGTAATTGGGGATTTTGATAGTGCGGCCGCGCGCTCGGCCCGCATGGTGACGCAATTGGAGGGCCTTATCAGCAAGCTGAAGCTGGTTCCCTGCCAGCTCGATACGTTGCGGGAGATATGCCATCGCGCCGCCGATGTGCTGCAGGGCGATGTGGCGAGCTGGCGGCTAATCGTGGAAAGCCGCGAATTGGAAATGCCTTGATAAGGTGCTCAGCCGAAGGCCATCCTGACATTGCGGGAACGGATCAAGGGACCGGGAAAGGTGCATGGGCTACGCCCCCGCCGCGTTCCTGGCTATTTCGTCTGGCGTTTAGACCCTGATCCGGTTGAAACGGTTTCTCCGCCGAAAAAACCAAAAGCCGCCAAGCAGGGCTCCCAGCATCAGTGACCATGAGTCATCGGTGGGGCTCCCTAGAAGCGCTCTTTGACCATGTCCTCGCTCTTGGCCCAAAGTGCCTTGGCGTGTTCGGGGTCGAGCGCATAGGGGCGCACGCCTGGGCTCACGGGACTGATGAATCCGTCCGTCGTCTGCGACACCTGGCAGTTCTCACAATAATGCGCCCCTACGGCGTCGGCTGGGGCGACGAAGGCCGCCCATACCGACGTCGCTGCACCCTGTGGGACGGTCTTCCATTGGTAGGGCGGCTGACCGTTTTGCGCCAGTTGGGCATTGATCTGGGCCACGAGTTTGTCGAGTTCGTCGGCCTGCATATGCCGGCCGAGTTCGGTCTTGATCCCGCCGGGATGCAGCGCGGTTGCCCGGACGCCCCGCGCGCGGTGGCGCCGGTCGAACTCCATAGCGAACAAAATGTTGGCCGTCTTGGAACGGCCATACGCGATCATGGGATCATAAGGCGTGCGCGCGAAATTGGGATCGTCCAGATCGACATCCGAATAGCGGTGACCGTAGGAGGAGACATTCACCAGCCGGCCGCCCGGCGCGATCAGGGCGGCGATGCGATTCACCAGCACGAAATGGCCCAGATGGTTCGTCCCGAACTGCGTCTCGAAGCCGTCTTGCGTGTGACCGAAAGGCGTGCGCATCACGCCGGCATTGGCGATCACCACGTCGAAGGGCCGTCCATCCGCGACAAGCGCGTCGGCACAGGCACGCACGCTTTTGAGCGAGGCGAGATCCAGCTCCACCAGCGCAAGGCTGCCGCCATTCGCGGCCTTGGCACGCACGTCCATGGTCGCCTGTTCCGCTTTGGCCAGGTCGCGCGCGGCGCCGACCACGTCCGCGCCATGCGCCGCGAGAGCGCGGGCCGTCTCCACGCCCAGCCCGGCGGACACGCCGGTGACAAGAACGCGCTTGCCCTTGAGGTCGACGCCCTGGAGCACGTCGTTTGTGGTTGAGGTCGCGCCAAAAGTTGCAGTCATGACAGTCTCCTTTGATTTGTGCGCACCACTCCCGTTGACCGGAGCGCCATTGCCCGCTGGCCTGGGTTGAGGTAAGGGGAGGGTGCCTCCGTTTATATATACGGAGGAGTCCTCCGTTTATCAAGGGGTCGTTGCGCGTGCCCGCGAAAGCCAAAGCCAGTCCCGTTCGCAAAGCCCGTGTCGATGCCGCGCGCAATCGCCAGCGTCTGCTCGAAGCGGCCAAGGCGGTGTTCGCCGAAAAGGCAGCAAGCGCCAGTCTGGAGGAGATCGCACGTGCCGCGGGCGTTGGTATCGGGACGCTCTACCGGCATTTTCCCACACGCGATGCCTTGATAGAGGCGGTGTACCGTCATGAGGCCGAACAACTCGGCCTGGCCGCCACCCGTCTCGCGGACAAGCATCCGCCGATCACCGCGCTGCGCGAATGGCTGTTGGTGTTCGTGGACTATTTGGACGCGAAGTACGGGATGGCGGCGGTGCTCAATTTGCTCGTCAGCAGCACGTCCGCTCTGTATGCGGAATCCGGCGCGCAGATGAAGCAGGCGATTGCGAAGCTGACGGACGCCGCCGTCGCCAGCGGCGATATCCGCATGGATATGGAGCCCCTCGATCTGTTGCGGGCGCTGGCCGGCGTTATGAATAGGGAGCCGGGGCCGGACAGCAAACGGGCCGCCAGGCGCCTGGTCGATATTCTGATCGCAGGCGTTCGCAAGCAAAGGTAAACTCTGCAAGGCGGCAGCACTCTACGAGGGCAGCCTTGGAGCGGTGATCTTTTGCGCCGCTGCACTCTCTCCGTTCCTGGTTATTCCGTCGCGGCAAGCGACATGGTCGCGCCGGCCGAACGAACCGGTGCAGGCCGCAGCAGCAGCCGGAGCGCGAGGAGGTGCGTCCAGAAAAGCGCCGGTACATAGAGCATGGGGATAGCGTAACCGGCCCCGAGCTGCCCGGCCACTGACGGCAGGTCGATGCTGACCGCGATCGCCGTGTCCATGACGAGGTCGGCGAGACCGACCAGATTGAACGCCCAGACCAGCGGCCAGAAGAGAAAGCGCATGCGCACCGTCAGCAGCGCGAGGATTGCGAGCAGTGCGGTGGCGAAGTCGCCATAGGCCGCCGGCGCAGCGAAGCTCTCCGGCAGGTTCGGTCCGACAAACCCCGGCAGCAGGAAGACCAAGCCGAAGAAACGGAAACAGTGCAGCGTGGCGATGGCGCGTTGCACCTCGACGCGATCCATCGCCCTCAGCCGCGGCCAGACGTAAGTCGCGATGCACAATGCCCAGGCGAGATAGCCCAGCGCCATGTCGATCAGGAATATCTCCTTTGCCGTCATGCCCGACCTCCTTGTCATCGGCGGACGCCTGGGGCACCCGGCATCCGTGGATATAGCTGTATATGCAGCTTATAGTCTAGCTTCTGCTCGCCGTCCAGAGCGATTATTCGTTATTCAGGCTTGCGCAGCTTTTCGGAGGCGAGATTGAGCAGGCCGCTCAGCGCCAGGGTCGTCTCCGCGCCCACAGTCCGGCGCAGTTCGTCATCGGCCGCTCGCCATAACGGCATGGCTTGTGCGAGCCGTTTTCTCCCGGATTTCGTCAAGTGGATGCACCGTGCACGACGGTCGCGGCCGTCCGGCGTGGTGCCGACAAATCCCTGCGCTTCAAGTGGCTTCAAAGTTCGATTCAAGGTTGTCGGGTCCATGCCGATGGCGTTCGACAGATCCTTCATGGTCATCGGCGGACGCGAGAGCGAACTGCCGTAAATCTGCGTCATGATGCCGAACTGGCCGATCGTCAACCCGGCCGGCTGAAGATGGGCGTCGAAAATCTGTGTCGCCATTCGGCCCGCGCGGCGCAGCCGCAAGCAGGTGCACCCGGCGACATCCCGGCAGTCCACCCCGCCGATCATCCGTCCACCCGAGCCGGGAATCGACGCCGGCGGCGCATCATCGGAATTGTTGACGACCATCACATCTCCCTGCATATGCATATATGATCCGGGCTTGCGCTTGTCCACGGTCACCGCACGCCGATTTCCGCATTTGGGGACCGTTGCCTATCGGCGGTAATCGTCGCGAATTATGGCGATGTGGGTCTGCGTGGTTTGCTACTGCCGCAATAAGAGCGCAGGTTGCCCCCCGATCAAAAAAGGGTAGTTCATGCGCAGGATTTTCGCCGCCGCCGTTGCCTTGTCGTTTCTTGCCGTTCCCGCCTTCGCCGCCGATGAAACGCCCGCAGCCGTGACTGCCAAACCTGCCGAAACTGCTGCCGCCGTACCCGCGGGTCCAGTGCCTGAAGGTACAACCGGTATCTGCAAGGACGGCACTTTTACCACCACGCATAATTATCTCGGCGCCTGTTCCAGCCATAAGGGCGTCGCCAAGTGGCTGCGGGGCATGTAGCGCGCAGCGTGCCTACGGCAAACTGCTTTTCACCCTCTATCTTTTCCGCCGCCTGCCCCTAGATTCCTGCGATGGGGGGAACCGAACCGGCAAGCGGACGTTGGGGCAGTGGGATTTCGGGCTCGGGGACCATATTGGCTGCCAATCGCCTGGTGCTGCTGGTCGCGGTGCCGCTTTTCCTGATCCTGGCGCTGGTCGCCTATCTCACCATCCAGTTCGCCATCAATGAGCGGGCCGCTCAGGGTCTGGTGCGCCACACCTACGAGGTGATGGAAGCCGCGCGTGAACTTCAGGACAATGTCCAGACCGCCGAATCGAGCCAGCGCGGCTATTTGATCGACCGGGACCGGGCCTATTACAACGCCTATCGGTCAGCCGTGGCGCGTGTGCCGGGAGACATACAAGCCTTCCGGAAAATCACCGCCGACAACGCCTCCCAGCAGCGCCGCGCCGACAGGATGGAGAAACTGATCGCCGGCCGCCTCGCCTTGCTGTCGACCAACATCACGCTGGGCATGGCGCCAAATCCCGACATGGCGCGGCTGACCGCCAGTCTGCAACAGGGCCGCTTGCAGATGAACGCCCTGCGAAGTGAACTCTCGGCGGCTTTGCAGGAAGAGCTCGATCTTCTGGCCCAGCGCGATCGCCACCGTCGCACGATCGAAAATCTGGAAATCAGCTTCGCCATCGGCGCAGGCGTGCTTACCCTGGGCATCCTGCTGATCGCCGCCGCCATGATGGTGCGCAACAATGTCAGCCTGGCGGCGGCCGAAAAGGCTCGCGCCAACGAAGCCGCCATCCTGCAGGCGACACTGGAGACGGTGCGCGAGGGTATTGCCTATTTCACCAGCAACGGACTGCTCTGTGCCTTCAATGCCAGCTTCTTCACCCTGCTGGACCTGCCCGAGGAACTGGCGGTACTGACAAAAACCCGGCTGGAGGAACTCAGGTCCGTGGAATCGGTGCGTCCTTTCGCGGACCAAGTCTTCACCCCGCCCGCCCAGCACCAGGAAGGCAGCGATACCCAGCATATCGTATGGGCCGGGCGCGAACTGGATATCTACAAGGCCCCCGTCGCCACAGGCGGCTTTCTCGTCGGCGTGGTGGACGTCACCGCCCGGATTCATGCCGAAACCATGGTGCGCCAGTCCCAGAAGATGGAAGCCATCGGCCATCTCACCGGCGGGGTGGCGCACGACTTCAACAACCTGCTGCAGATTATCAGCGCCAATCTCGATCTCGCGGTGGCGGGGCGGGAGGTTCAAGCTGATCTGCGGCTGCGGGAGCGGCTGCAGAATGCCATTGGCGCGGTGGCGCGGGGCTCGCGCCTCACCGGCCAGTTGCTCGCCTTCGCTCGGCGCCAGCCATTGCAGCCCAGGTCGATCGATCTGGGCCGGGTCATTCGCGACATGAGCGAGATGTTGCAGCGGACCCTGGGCGAAAATATCCAGATCGAGACCGTGATCGCTGGCGGCCTGTGGAACACCCTGGCGGACCCCAACCAGGTCGAAAACACCGTGCTGAACCTGGCAATCAATGCGCGCGACGCCATGCCGGACGGCGGCAAGCTGACCCTGGAAGTGGCCAATGCCCATCTCGATGACGCCTATGCCGCCACTCACAGCGATGTCACGCCCGGCCAATATGTGATGCTGGCAGTGACCGACACCGGCACCGGCATGACCCTCGAAGTGATGAGCCAGGTATTCCAGCCTTTCTTCACCACCAAGCCCGAAGGCAAGGGCACCGGCCTGGGACTAGCCCAGGCCTATGGTTTCACCAAGCAGAGCGGCGGCCATATCAAGATCTACAGCGAAGCCGGTCATGGCACGACCATCAAGCTTTATCTGCCGCGCACCAGGCGCGAGACCGATGCGCTGGCCGTGATCGGCGCAGGCCGGGTGGAAGGCGGCACGGAACGCATCCTGGTGGTGGAAGACGATGAAGGCGTGCGCGCCGCCGTGGTCGATATGCTGGGCGAGCTGGGCTACCGGGTTTCCCTCGCCGGCAATGCCGAGGCGGCGCTCGCCATGCTGAAAGACGAGACGCCCGATCTGATCTTCACCGATGTGGTGATGCCTGGGCGCCTTTCCACCCGCGAGTTCACCCGGCAGGCGCAGGACATGCATCCCAAGGTGCGCATCCTGTACACTTCGGGCTATACCCAGAATGCCATTGTTCATAACGGCAAGCTGGACGATGACGCGTTGCTGCTGTCCAAGCCCTATCGCAAGGACGAACTGGCGCGCAAACTGCGCAGCGTCTTTGCCGGCACGGCGCGCGGCGCCATGTCTCCGTCCCCTCCGCCAGCCATGTCTCCGCCAAAGTCCGCGCCGGATGCGAGCGCAGCGGCGCAGCGCGGCAAGGTGCTGGTGGTCGAGGATGTCGCCCTCATTCGCATGACCACCATCGATATGCTGGAGCAGATCGGTTTTGAGGCCTGCGAGGCCGCCGACGGTCCCGAGGCGCTGGCCCTGCTGCACAAGGACGGCGAGATCGACATCTTGCTCACCGACTTGGGTCTGCCGGGCATGAGCGGCCGCCGCCTGGTAGAGGAAGCCCTGCGCCTGAAGCCCGCGCTGAAGGTGATCATTGCGTCCGGCTATTCCATCCCGGCGCAAGATGCGGCCGATCTGGCCGATTCCGTGTCCTACCTCACCAAGCCTTTTGATATTGAGCGGCTGCGCAGGATTCTGGAAAGCTGAGCGCGCGCCCCGCGTTTGCGCAGAGCGAATGGGCAAAGAAAAACCCGCGAGGTGAACCTCGCGGGTTTTGCACTTTGGTACTGACCGGCTGCTACGGCAGCAGGGAGATATTGTAGGTCAGGCTGGCGACAACGCCGCCGGAGCAGGCATGGTTGGTGGCCATGTAGAAGGCTCCGCATTGTGCGGCGCTGAGGTCGGTGCCGACATAGCGAATGTCCAGCGCGAAGCCCTGATAGCTCGCGGTGGCGCCGAAATCGCCCCAGGTGTAGTCGCGCGAGCCGACAAGCTTGGCATTCTGCGCCCACTGATGACCGACATGGCCGCTGACGCTGAGCCAGTCGAGAATGGTGTAGGACGCCAGGCCTTCCAGGTAATTGCCCGTGCCACCGTTGAAGGCCAGGTTATCGGACCAGGCCCAGGTGCCGGTTACAGTCAGCGGACCGAAAGCCTTGGTGAACTGGTTGATCAGTTCGAAATAGTCCGCGTTGGGACCCGCGCCATAGTTCTCCGACGGATAGGAGTAGTAATAGGGCTCGAAATTCCAATCGACGCCCCACAGGTCGGTATGCTTGCCGCCGTAGATGTCGAGCTCAACCTGGGGATTGTTGCCGGAGGTCGGATCGAAGTCCACTTCCGACGCCCAGGCGCCGACATAGAAACCTTCCGGGCCGGTGACGTTCAGCGTACCCTGCGGCGCGAAGTTGCGGTCATTCTGGCTGATGCCGCGGAAACGATAATCGCTGGTCACCGTGACAGCGCCGGTCACCGCCCACGGAGGAGCGTCCTGGGCGAAGGCGGGAGCCGCGGCGGCTACCACGCCGGCCAGGCTGACCGTGCCCAAAAACAATTTGGTCAAAGTTTTCATTATCAAGTCCTCTCGTTGCCAGGCGCAAAGCGCGCATGCATCACGGGGTCCCCCGGATTGCGATGACAGTTCTGTTTCGCCCGTCCAATCTCAATATGGCGGTTTGTCTTTTTGGGCAGGTTTTGGGGGGTCGAAGCATGATTTGGGCAGGCGTTGTTGCAATGCAACAGCTTACTGCCTAAATTTTAGGCTTATGGCCTTAACACTAGGCAGGCCGGGGGAAAGTTTAAGCGTTTCAGAATATCGCTGCTGCACGGCTAATCTTTCCCACGCCCACCGGAAGGACTCAGTTTGCGCGCTCCAAGTTTCCGTCTCTAGCCATGCGTATCTTGCTCATCCGGCACGGCCAGCCGCATATCGCGCTCAATCCGCGCACTAGTCATTCCGGATTCGCCGCCTATATCGATTCCTATGAAGAAGCCGGATTGTCTCCCATGACATTGCCGCCAGAGGAGCTGCGCGATCTGGTGCGGGAACTGGACCATGTTTTCACCAGCACCCGTCCTCGCAGCCGGCAAAGCGCGATCGCGCTTGTCCCGCATGCCGAATTGATCGCCGATCCCTTATTTGCGGAGGCGCCGCTGGCCAGTCCGCGCATTCCGTTCCTCAATATGCGGGTTCCCAAATGGGCGGTGGTGTCGCGCATCCTGTGGCACGCCGGCTTTCATCCCGGAATCGAAAATCCCCGCGGCGCCAGGGCCCGCGCCGCCCGCGCCGCCGATATCCTGATCGCCAGGGCGCAGCGGACCGGCGTCACCGCACTGGTGGCGCATGGCTATTTTAACTGGATGATCGGCCGGCAGCTGCTGCGGCGCGGCTTTGTGCGCAGCGGAAGCCATCAGGCGCGTTATTGGAACACCGTGATCTATGAGAGAAAGACATGATCGAAACCAAGCTCGAAATTCCCACCATTGCCACCGAGACCTATCTCTACCGGCCCGATGATGTCGGTGAGTTCCCCGGCATCGTGTTCCTGACCGATATCTGGGGCATCCGTCCCGCCAATATCGGCATGGCCAAGCGGCTGGCCGACAAGGGCTTCGCGGTGCTGCTGCCCAATGTGCTGCACCGCTATTCACGCATCACGCCGGACGGTTTTGAGCCCGCGAATGAAAAGGAAATACCCAAAGCCCTGCAGACGCTGTTTGCGGCCCTGACACCGGCCAATATGGAAAGCGACGGCAAGGCCTATATCGATTTCCTGCTGGCGCAGAAGGGCGTGAAAGCCGGAAAGATTGGAATTGTGGGCCATTGCTTCACCGGCCAGATGGCGCTGCGCATGGCGGCGGCGGTGCCGGACAAGGTCGCCGCGGCGGCGTCCTTTCATGGCGGCTTTCTGGTTACGCCCGCCCCGGACAGTCCGCACAAGCAATTGCCGCGCATCAAGGCGCGGCTTTATTTCGGCCATGCGGTGGAAGATTCCTCGGCGACGCCGGAGCAGGTCGCAACCCTGGAACAGGCCCTGCGCGACTGGCACGGCGCCTTCCAGAGCGAGACTTATGAAGGCGCCCGGCACGGTTGGACGGTGCCGGGACGCGACGTCTACAACGAATTGCAGGCGGAGCGGGCATTCGAGAAGGAAGTGGAGCTGTTCGAGGCGACTCTCGATTAGCGCGGCCTAGAGCATTGCCGGAATCACGCGGTCGGGCGGCTTGTGGCCGTCCACGAACGATTTGATGTTCACGATCACCTTCTCGCCCATGTCGATGCGGCCTTCGATGGTGGCCGAGCCCATATGCGGCAGCAGCACCACATTCTTGGCCTTCAACAGTTTGGGATTGACCGCGGGCTCGTTCTCGAACACGTCCAGGCCCGCGCCCGAGAGCTGGCCATTTTCCAGCATCAGCGCCATGCAGTTCTCGTCAATCACTTCGCCGCGCGCGGTGTTGACGATATAGGCGCTGGGCTTCATCAGCTTCAGCCGCCGTGCCGACAGAAGATGGAAGGTGGCGGGCGTGTGCGGGCAATTCACCGACACAATGTCCATTCGCGCCAGCATCTGGTCCAGGCTGTCCCAATAGGTCGCCTCCAGGTCCTGCTCGATCTCGGGCGCCACCTGCTTGCGATTGTGGTAGTGGATCTGCAGGCCGAATGCCCTGGCGCGGCGCGCCACCGCCTGGCCGATGCGGCCCATGCCGACAATGCCCAGCCGCTTGCCCAGCAGCCGATGACCCAGCATCCAGTTGGGCGACCAGCCGGTGAATTTATCGTCTTCCATGGCCGCCACGCCTTCCACCAGCCGGCGCGGCACCGCCAGGATAAGCGCCATGGTCATGTCGGCGGTGTCTTCGGTCAGCACGCCCGGCGTGTTGGTGACATG
>Ga0193753_10002956_pt1 | contig 12945 bp, 10 predicted proteins | sample H1c2metaG_FD_144925 | JGI IMG/M metagenome (GOLD analysis project Ga0193753, IMG submission 144925) | Soil microbial communities from a riparian zone of the East river system, Colorado, United States - H1c2 | ecosystem: Environmental > Terrestrial > Soil > Riparian zone | place: USA: East... | reverse complement strand
GGTGCGTGTTTTCTATTTCGACGGTGGCGTCGTCGACCAGAATGCCGACGGCAAGGGCCAGGCCTCCGAGCGTCATCACATTAATGGTTTGTCCGAGCAGGTCCAGAATGCAGAGGGAAGCGAGAATCGAAAGCGGAATCGAGATGCAGACAATCAGGGTACTGCGCCAACTCCCGAGAAACAGCAGGATCATGGCGCCAGTGAGCGCCGCCGCGATCAGCGCTTCGCGCACGACGCCCCGAATGGAGGCGCGGACGAAGACCGATTGATCGGCAAGGGCGACGACCTTCAACTCCGGCGTGACATTAGCGAGAATGCGCGGGAGGGCCGCCTTGACAGCGTTGACAATACCGAGCGTGGAGGCTTGGCCGTTGCGGGTGATGGTGAGAAGAACGCCGCGAGAACCATTGGTGCGGACGATATTGTTCTGGACATTGAAGCCATCGTGCACTTGCGCGACATCGCGAATATAGACGGTCGCACCGTTGACAGTTTTGATGGGCAGGTTATTCAGATCGTTGAGCTCCAGCGGGCTGCTATTGACGCGGACTAGATATTCGGTTCCAGCGAGTTTGGCGGTGCCTGCCGGCAGGATCAGATTCTGCGCGTTGAGCGCATTCGAAACATCGATGGGCGAAAGCTGTTTGGCGTAGAGATCGTCCAGGTTCAGGTCGACCATGACGGAGCGCTGCTTTCCGCCCAAGGGATAGGAAACGGAGGCGCCCTGCACGGTACCGAGCGGCGTTCGGATGAAGTTATTGCCTAAGTCGAAAATCTCCTGCTCGTGCAGAGTCTGGCTCGAGAGACTGAGCTGCAGGATGGGGACGGTGGCGGCGTCGTATTTGAGCACGTTGGCGGGAAACATGCCGGGGGGCATCTGGCGGAGCCCGCTTTGCATGTTCGCGGTTACCTGGGCCACCGCCATATCGATCTTGACGTTCGAATGAAAGTAAATCCGCACCACGGCATAGCCGTTGTAAGATTGCGATTCAATGTGCTCGATGTCGTTCACGTTGGCGGTGAGGCTGCGCTCGAATCCCGTAACGACGCGCTTCTCCATCTCTTCCGGCGACAAACCTCCGTACACCCAGAGGACGCTCACGATAGGGATGTCGATGTAGGGGAAGATATCGACGGCCATTGTGATGATTGAGGTGCCGCCGAGAATGGCGATGACGACGGCCATCACTACGAAGGTGTAGGGACGACTGAGAGCGAGCCGGACGATCCACATAAATGGTCTTCGCGTCGACGGGACGCGTTAATCAATTATGCAGGTTTGCGTTTTGAGGGGGCGCGCATGCCGGAGTACCACGCCCACCTCTCAATTCGATAGAGTACTTTCCGGGCAAAACAGTAGGCCGCTATCCGGCTATTTGAGTTTCATTCCTGGCCGTGCTAGATTGCGAAATCATGAACTTCCGGCTCACGAAGTGGGAATCGTTTGCGCTGCTGCTTTGCGCCGCCATTGGGGCATTGAGCATTCCATTCCCGTTTCATGGCGATCAAGCGATGTTTATGATGGCCGCCAGCAAATTGAGTTCCGAGGGTATGCTTTACCGTGACTTTTGGGACTTCAAACAACCAGGCATTTATTGGTTTTTTACGACCGGAGGGAGGCTCTTCGGTTTTACGGAAATTGGCGTCCATACGCTGGAATGTCTTTATATGTTGCTCGGCAGTTTGGCCATTCTGATGGTTCTGCGGCGGCGCCTTAGTAATCCGTGGATCGCGGCGTGCGCCGCGGTCATGCTTCCTGTTTGGTATTACGGCATTGCGACTGACTGGCATAGAACCCAAGTGGAGGCGTTGGTGGGTGTGCCGCTGCTGATCTGCGTTGCTGTCTTTTCCAATAGCGTCGAAGGAGAGCAGAGAGCGCGCTGGAGTGGGTTTGGAGCCGGGATTTGCTCCGCCGTCACGCTGATCTTCAAGCTTGCCTTGCTGCCATTGGCAACCGGCCCAATTTTGATCTACCTGGCCTACCAGCGGCATGCGCGACGGCGCTTCTCGCGGCCGCTGGTGATCTTCTATGTCTTGGGTTTGATTCTTCCGTTGAGCGCCACCGTACTTTATTTCGTAGCCGGCGGGGCCGGGCGCGAAGCCTTCGATGCAAACTTTCTCTACCCGGGAAACCTTATTCGTGAATACCCGCCGGCCTCACACTTCATGAGGATCAGGGGAGCATTGTTTTGGTTTCTGCGCTCATTCTCACCTTTAGTCGTGCTTGCCGCTCTGGGCGTGATTCTTCGGCCCAATCGAAAGAATGGCCTTCTTACGGTCCAGCTTTGGTACTGGCTGTCGATGGGAACACTAGTGATCTGGGTACAGTGGTACTCACACTGGGGCTATCATTTTTTCCTTCTTTTCGTCCCAGTGCTGGTACTAGCGGCATTCGGTCTGGATCGATTGTGCACGGCACTGACCCAGGCGAACAAGGCTCCGGCGGGGCTCATTCGTGCCGGCGTGGTTTCCGTGGCACTCTTGCTGAGCGTAACGCCGGTCCTAACGATTCTTCGGCGATCCGTTGTTCTGGCGAAGAAGGGCTTTGCCGTTTCACCTCTTGGCCGAGCCGAATACTACGCAACACAATCCACCATTGGTTACGGCTCGATCCATAAGGAAGCCGAGTTTCTGAGAGAGCCCGCCAGCCTCCCGGGACAGTTACTGGTTATAGGAAATCCGCTTTACTACACCGTTTCAGGAAGAGTTCAAGCGGGCGTTGAGAATGGATGGGCGCCCGACCTGATGCTCGCGCGAAATCGCCAGCAAGTCGTTTCGGATTTGAGAGAACATCCAGCCGCTTACGTTTTGATTGAAGGTGAGTTTGAAACCGGCATCGTACAGGAGAGATTCAAGGACCTCCGCGATGTCTTAGAAACGCGGTACGAAGTTTATCGGAGCAATCCGTTCAAAGTTTGGTACAGGTCGCGTCCGCCGGTGATCCGTTAATGAGAAGGACGCCGCAAGTCAAATAACCAAGCGGCGCTGCATTCCGATATCAGAGTGAAATGCGATTTCAGAGCTATCTCGAAACCTGGCTGACTGCGAACCGGTATCTTTTCGGCAACGAAGTAGCTGGCACCGCGGTCCGAAAACGAGAGAACCTTCTGAAGCGATTGCTCGCCGATACACATTGAAAAACCCTTTCGATCGAGCCAGTAAAACATGTGTGGCGCGTCAGAAGCCGCTTTGTGACCGGAGGAGTCGCCGCAAATGCCTCCGGATGTCAAAATTAAAGCGCCCTCCGGAATCGCCGGACGAAACTCGTTGGCACAAAGCATCTCCGGACTTGGAGAATCGTAGAGTGCCCGATCGCTGGCGATCATATGTCCAGAGACGAACAAGTATCCGCTTATGCCAGCCGCGCAGACGAAGGCTGAAACTGGAGCCGCCTTTGCCGTCGGTCTTGAAGCACCATCCAGGCGCAACCAGGCGAGCAGAAGAACGGCTACTATGCAAAACGTAACCAAGGCCAAATTTTGGAGGGGCGAGTATTTTGCCAAAGTTAAGGCGCTAACTAGCGATGACCCAGGCCCATGCTTTAGTTGGCCGATGTTTTGCAACAATAACCAGAGCGAGAAGGCCGAGATCGCGGCGCCACTAACTAGCTCGCGGAATCGACAAGATCCGTTTAAAACACGTGCCACGCCGGCTCCGCACAAAAGGGCTGCTGGCGCGACACTCACCACATGGTAGTACCACGCCCATAGAGATCCGGTCGTCCGTATTGCAAGAACATAGTAAAGCGCAATCGAGGCGAACCAGAGGAAGAGAAGCTTTACTGTCCGAGATCGCCAGTTCAGTGCGCCCAGGCAAGCCAACAGAATCCCACCGACGGCAAAAACGAACAATGCCTCAATCATCGCCAATCCGAGTGGCCGGCTCAAATTTCTCAAGATGTCCCAGCCGATCCAATGATTCTCATTCGAAATACCCAAAGAATTTCCATAGGCGGTCCAAAGCCTGTAGGCGTGTGCGTACCACAAAAACGGAAGAATCAAAGATAAAACGGCAAAGCACCAATTTGAGAACGATTTTAGAAATGCCCAACCTTCTTCCCAAAACAGCACCAGCAAGAAAAAGATCCCAAGATGCGCTGCCGGTGATTTTTCCAGAATCGCCAGGGAAACGGCCAGAATGGTCCAGGTGTAGGTGCGCCAGGATCTATGCGCGCGCCACTGCAAGAACCCGTATATAGCAGCGAGGTAAAAAAACAGCATAAACGCTTCGGGTTGCAATGCGGTCGAGACAAAATTGACAATCCGATTTGTGCCAAAAAGCAAGACGGCCGTTAGAGCCCCCACTTCGGGCAACAGCGATCGTGCCAGAAGTGTAAAGAATAATAGGGCTCCAATCATTGCCAGAAGGGCAATGATACGTCCGTAAATCACGTTCACGCCGCCCACACGGTAGCATTGCGAAACAAGCCACGGATAGAGAGGAAATTCGGATTCGACAAATCCAGGACCATCTCGCCGCCAGTCTATTCGCGGAAAGAAGATGCTGCTTGGCTCCCGTATGAAATTCCTGGCCATGGCTGCGTCATCGAACTCATGCCAATTCGGAAGGTCCAGAGGTCTGGTTACCGGGACCGCCCAAAGAGCGACGATCCCGGTGAGCAGGATAAGACGAGCGAGTCCAAGTCTACGGCTCGGCATGATTGCTTTTTTAGGCGCTGGAGCTTCTATGCCAACGATATTCATGAGGAAGACATTTCTACGACCTGTTTTGTTGGCCTCTACAGTTTAAGTGCTGCATGAGAGTAATGTCTAGTGGCTTGTCGCACTGAGTTCGTTAGCATAGGCAACCGCTTCCTCACGGTCGCGGCCCGGTTTGGATTGCCAGAGTCAGGCGCTTCCCTTGGACATTGCATAGAAGCAGATCGCGCTCCTTTGCACAATCCACAGAAGCCTGTCAGGGCGCGCCTGCAATTGATAAGAGCCGGGTCTGGAGTACCAGAACCCTAATAGAACAGCTAGTACCACGCTGTCCCGCAAAGGGTTGCGGGCTACACCCATCAGGGTTATGATCGTCTTCAAAGCACAACCTGACGTGATCGCCCGCGCACCGGCGATCCAACGATTCCGGGCAAATGCGCGTGGCCCCTGTTCGCCTCTCGCGATGCATGGCGGAACCAGCTCCAAAAATTTCATAGGCAGATGAGGTCCGCAAATCTCCGCTACTCTTACTACGCCTGCGTCTAGCGGGCCGCACGAACTCGTCCCGGCCAAGGCATTCCGCGGTCACATCGCTGAACTGGACGCCCTGCGCGCTTTCGGAATCCTTGCGGTGATGCTGAACCACACGTGGCCCAAGCATGGGCTCAATCCGGAATGGACGCACTTCGTGCAACTGGCCTGGATGCTGATGGACAGTTTTTTCGTCATGAGCGGGTTCCTGATCACAGGCATCCTACTCGACAGCCGCTCACGGCCAGACTACTACCGGTCTTTCTACGTGCGGCGCGCGCTGCGCATTCTCCCGATTTACTATCTGGTGATTACGTTGGTGACATGCGTCGCGGTCTTTCACGGGCACGAGCCATACAGGCAAATGCTCGCCCAGTGGGGCTCGCCTGCGTGGTTTTTCGTGTATCTCGGAAATATTCCCACCGCGCTCACCAGTTTCAATCCGATGGGCGGAGGAGGTTCTTACGTGCCGCTGTGGTCGCTCCAGGTGGAGGAACAATTCTATTTGCTCTTTCCTCTTCTGGTGCATCGTCTGCGGATGCAGACTTTGGCCCGCGTGTTATTGGGACTGGCGTGCTTCAGCACTATTTTGAGAATAGCTATTTATCTCTGGAATCCGGGCAATCTTCTGGTGCAGTTTGTGTTGCTGCCTTGCCGGATGGAAGGCCTCGCGTTCGGCGGCTGGATTGCGATTCGATTTCGCATGGGACCTTGGAAGGTTTCCAAGAAGGGCCTCACTGTGATGACGGCGATCTGGGTCGCGATCGCCTGTATGCCTACGCTATGGGGCGGCTACCACCAGACGCAACCGTTCAACCGGACCATCGGGCTCTTACTCTCTCCAATCGCCTTCGCGCATGTGGTTCTCTGGCTGGTTCTGTTTCGGGGATCGCGGCTGACAGCCCCGCTTAGGCTGGCGCCCGTCCAATATATAGGCAAAGTCTCCTACGCGGCTTATTTGCTTCATTGGCCGGTCGCAGACATGCTGAAAGGCGTGTCGGTTGCAGCGGGAATACACGTGTTCGATCGGAACGTCCCGAGAATTGCGGCGGTTTACATCCTGACCTTCCTTTGCTCAGCTCTCTCGTGGCACTTTTTCGAGAAACCGCTGCTGAGTCTAAAAGACCGGCTGTATCCGTCTAGACCGGTGCAAGGACAGGGCCTAGTTCAGGCCTCCGGCCGGGACGAAGCCGCGCGGGACGGGGACGCCATCGCCGAGCAGGCCGGCCCGCAACGCCATGAGGCTTTGCAGACCGGTTAGGATTTGTTGTACTTTAATCTCCACTAGCCAGACGCCACCCGAAGCCCCCCGGCAATTCATCACATCGCCGAGAAAAAGAGCGTCGTTGTACTCAACGCTGACTACCGTGGAGAGACTCAGCCGCTCCGGCGATTCCAATAGGAGTCGCTTCCCCTCCATGCTCTCGAACGTACACGGGATTTCGTGTTTGGATCCATTCGGGTCGCCGGTTGGGACCTGAATGACAGCGGAATGGGGATGATCGCCGAATGTGGTTGTCACACCGGGCTTATCGGCGGAATTCGGCGATTGCTTTAGAAATGTGACTCGATAAAAAACCAGAGCGAAGCGCCGACGGCGACAGGCAGCAACAACTCTAGTATCGTCCGAAGGGACTGTAGTCTGGATTTCTGTTGGGGCGCATTCGGCTCGGGCTCGGGCTGGCTGGAGCGGAGATTCTCGAGAAGCCGGCACTCCACCTCGCTCGGCCTGCCCTGCAAGGTTCTTACCAGTTCCTCGCGGCCATGCTTATCGGCGATGAGAATGGTCGCCGAATTGATGCCGCGCGTGCAGGAAACCAATTTCTGACGCAACTCCGGCGGAACGTCCTCCACCGAGCGGTAGACGCGGGTCTCGCGTCCGGTAGCAATAAAAATCGTAGAGCTCCTGGCCGTCAGTTGTGCCATCTTCTCTCAATCTACTCCTTAAGTTCCAGAGGCGCGGAAGCGCTGAATAGGAATTACACCGAGTTCGTTGCCCGCATTATCTAGCGTAACCTGAATGAATCCGAGCGCCGCTTTCGAGAGCGATTTGTCCTTACGATAGATCAAACCTACGCGCCGGATCATGGGCTCGGGACCGAGCGCCACGCAAGAGAGCTTCTTCGCTTCTTCTTCCTCGTGACAATGCGAGGCTGCGAGGAACGACAACCCGAGATTCGCCATAACGAAGCGCTTGATCATTTCGGTCGAATCCAGTTCCATTGATACGTTTAACTCATCCTGCACGGAATCGAGCCAGGTATTCAGACGGGCCCGCGTGGTGCCGGTTTTCGGAAGAAGAATCTGCTGGCCCAGCAGATCCGCCGGCATCACCCTTGCATAAGACGCGAGCGGGTGTCCGGCTGGAACAAGCAATTTGATCTCGTCCGAATGAATTTTGACAACCTGCAGCTTTTTCTCCTGCACGGGAAGCTGTGTGATGCCGAAATCGGCCAGGTTATCGAGCACGGCCTGGACGACACGCGTGCCATAGGAGCGGTCGACCAACAACTGCACGTTCGGAAATTGCTTCTTGAACTCGGCGAAGACTCCCGGCAGCACGTAGATGCAGGTGGCTTCGTTGGCGGCGATGACGAGCTCGCCGCGTGGAATTCTCTCGAGCTCGTTGATGGAATCCTGCACGCGCCGCCGCAAGGCCAGAATCTGCTCGGCGTGCTCGGCCAGGATGCGGCCGGCGACGGTGAGCGAGATACGGGTACCATAGCGTTCAAACAGGGTGGTATTCAACTCGAGTTCAAGCTGCCGCACCTGGGCGCTGATGGCGGGCTGCGTACGATAGCACGTCTGGGCCGCCTTCGAGAAGCTCTTGAGACGAACTATCTCAAGGAACGTATGAAGTTGGTCAAGATCCATGGCGCGAAGAAGCGCAACTGAGCGACGCGAATGCCTGCACGGGCTTGGTTAGAATTGTACCAGTTTAGCGGTATCGGGGACGGCTAGTTCACCTTCTTCAGCACCCTAGCTCCGGGCGGCAGGGCAAAGATATTGGGCGGCAACGGCGGGTCGATCTCCACTTTATTGGCGAAGATCTGGTAGGTCTTGTAGCCGTTTCTGTGGCGCTCTATCGTGAAAGGCCACTTTACGCCGCCGGCCTCGCGCCATTTGTCGAATTCGGTGACTTCGTCGTTACGCTGCTTGGTTACCGGATCGAGCCAGGAAAAGCTCTGCCGCACCGGCAAGGATGTATTGTGGTCGAACAATACGCGTACGGTCATACCGGTCGCGTCCGTGACATCGACGACTTCGACATGGGTGCTGATGTGTACTTCGCTGCCGACATAGTCATAAAGCATTCCCGGTTCGTCGCGCCGGAAGCGCAGCAGATAAAGAATGTCGTTTCGGGTGGTGCGGGCGTAGCGCTCCCAGTTTTCATCCGGCAGCGGACGCGCGCCGCGAAATGTTACATCCCAACCCTGATCACCTAGGAAGAGATACGAATAGTCTTGCTTCTTGCCGAGCAGCTCGCGCTCGTGGACACGAAGTTCTTTCGCCGGTTCGTTGTCGAGATACGCGGTGTAAATCGTGGTGACGTCGTAGCCATTCATCTCGTCGTGGAAGAACGAATAAATACGCCCGCTCGCCACGCGGCTGCGCATGTGCAGGAAACGCTCGCCGCCGAGCGCGGCAATGGCTTGATCGACGACCTGTTTGCCTTTGCTGGGAGCTGGGGGCTGGGCGCCGAGCGCCAACGCGCAGCATAACGCTAGAAAAAACTTAGGCACAGACAATAGAACGGACCTCGAATTTTTCGTCTGCGTCATCCGTGTCGCGCGAGTGTATCGGGCCGCCGCGGCCGCTCAACGATCGGCCCTGGCGGCCGTTGAGCACGGATTGGATTTCGGCAATCACGGCGAGTGCCACTTGCTCGGGGCCGTCGGCACCGATATCGAGACCCATGGGCGCATGCATGCGGGGCGCGAGAGCAGCGGCGTCCAGACCGGCATCGGCCAATAATTGAGCCGTTCGTTTGGCCGGCCCCAACACGCCCAGATAGGGAAGGCGCTCGGAAGACAGTTCACGCAAGACTTCAAGATCCTGGCTGTAACTATGAGACATGATTACGGCTACCGTCCACGGATCGATGGGCACCGCACGCGTGCCCCGCAGCGCGACTTCTTGCACGCGGGGAAACTTCTCGCGCCGTGCATAGTGTGCGCGGCCATCAAACACCCATACTTCCCATCCGAGATTTCTGGCAAGCTCCGCTAATGGGACGGCATCGTCGCCGGCTCCATATATCAGCAGACGTGTGGCCGGTTGGAGCGTTTCGACCCAGACCTCAGTGGGCGATAGGAAGTGCTCGATCAAAGCGGGCCGGCGTTCGGCGCGGACCTCCCGAATCACATCGAGCGCGGATGCCTGGCCGGGTGTGAGGCGCTCGAGGAGAACGTGGATGATTCCGTTGCAGCCTAGACCGAAGCCGCCGGCGGCAATTTCTCCATCGGGCGTCGTGTCGTAGCGGCGTATCGTCGGACCGTTTTCGGTGAGCCACCAGGCTTTTTTGAGCAACTCTTCTTCGAGGCAACCGCCGCTGATGGATCCGGCGCGCTGGCCGCCTTGCGTAATGAGCAGCCGGGCTCCGGGCAGGCGATAGGAGGATCCGCGCGTTTTGACGACGGTCGCAAGAACGGCGGATTCCCCCGCGTTTTGCGCCGCCGACCATAGCTCGAGGATGCGCTCCAACTCTTTCATGCTGGAAGAAAGCTCAATACCAGCTTAGCGTTGACCGTAGTAAGCGTCGTCGCCGTGCTTGCGCAGGAAATGCTTATCGCGCAAGGCGTCGGAAAGCGCTTCGGCATCGGCGCGGATGGTGACGGTCAGGTAGGCCATGTGCGCGATCTCTTCCACGATCGCCGCGGTGTGGGCCGCATCCGTAACGGACGCGCCCCAGCAGAACGGCGCATGCCCGGCCACGAGCACAGCCGGCGTCAGCAACGGGTCCATGCCGGCGAAACGGCGAATGATGACTTGCCCGGTATTCCATTCGTAGCTGGATTGAATGTCGCCGGATTGCATCGACGGCGTGATGGGAATGGGTCCGCGAAAATAATCGGCGTGGGTTGTGCCGAGACACGGAATCTCGACGCCGGCTTGCGCCCACGAGGTCGCATAGCGCGAATGCGTGTGAACGATGCCGTGAACACCCGGGAAAGCGCGGTAGAGCGCGAGATGGGTAGGCAAGTCGGACGACGGGCGCAACGAGCCTTCGAGAACTTTTCCATCGAGGTCGGTTACGACCAAGTTTTCCGGGGTGAGCCGGTCGTAGTCGACGCCGCTGGGTTTGATGACTACTTTTCCGCTGGCGCGATCGTAGCCACTGGCGTTGCCGAACGTGAACACGACCAGCTCGCGGCGGACGAGTTCGAGGTTGGCTTCAAAGACTTCGCGGCGGAGCGATTTCATCGTGCGACCCTGGCTATTTGGCGCAGTTGGGGAAGCACGTCGCCGATGGCTACGGCTTCCGATTTTTTCGTGCCTAAAGCAAAGTAGAGGCGTTTGTAGAGACGGAATAATTCTTCATAGACCGCTACGCTCGCGGGCTCCGGTTGGAAAGTACGGTGAGGCGGACAGAGGGCCTTCTGCGCGTCTTCAATCGAGGGAAACGCTTTCGCCGCGAGGAACGCGAAGATGGCGGAGCCGAGACTCGTGACATCGCCTTGCGGCACCAAGATCGGCTTGTTCAATACGTTGGCGTAAACCTGATTCAACACGTCGTTGCGCTGCGGAATGCCGCCGCCATTAATGATGCGCTCGACCGCCGCTCCGTATTCAGCCATGCGCGCCAGAATTACTTTGGTATGGAAGGCGGTACCTTCGATGGCCGCGAAGAGCTCGTCGGTGGCGGTCGACGTCAAATGCCAACCCAGCGTGACGCCGCCCAGTTCCGGATTGACCAGTACCGTCCGGTCGCCGTTATCCCAGGTCAGGCGCAGCAGGCCGGTCTGACCGGCGCGATAGTCTTTCAATCCGATCGAGAGCTCGGCAGCGGTGGTGCCGGCGCGGCTCGCGATGCTGTCGAAAATATCGCCGACGGCGGAGAGTCCGGCTTCGATGCCGGCCATGTGCGGATCGACCGAGCCGGGAACGACGCCGCAGACGCCGGGGATCAGACTGACTTTGTCGCTGAGGCCAATGATGCAGGTCGATGTTCCGATGACGTTGACGACGTCGCCCAGTTTTACGCCGGCGCCGATGGCGTCCCAATGCGCGTCGAAAGCGCCGACGGGAATCGGAATGCCCGCTCGCAGGCCGAGCTTGGTGGCCCATTCTTCCGAGAGGGTGCCGGCGAGCGAGAGAGAGGTGCGATATTGACCGCCCAACTTGCCGCGAATTCCTTTGAGCAGCGGATCGATAGAAGCCAGAAAGCCCTCAGGGGGCAGGCCGCCAAGCGATTCGTTCCACATCCATTTGTGGCCCATCGCGCAAATACTGCGCGGCGCGTTGGCCACGCTGCGAATGCCGCACAGGACAGTGGCGACGTAATCGCAATGCTCAAACGCCGTGAAGAAGCGGCCGCGTTTCTCCGGATTGTGGCGCAGCCAATGCAGCAGCTTTGAGAATCCCCATTCGGAGGAATACGTACTGCCCGACCACTTGATGGCCAGCAGACCGGATTCGTGCGCTTTCTCGGTAATCTCAGCGGCCTCGCGCCAGGCGCGGTGATCGCACCATAGATAGTAGTCGTCGAGGGGCTCGAGATTATCGTCGACCGGGATGACGCTCGAACCGGTGGTGTCGAGCGCGATGGAGGCAACCGCGCTGCCCGCGATACCGGCAGCCGCCAACGCTTTACGCATGGCTTCGACCAGGGCCGCCATGTGATCGGCGTGGCTCTGCGTCGCGTGATCGGGATCGTCCTTCTTGCGGCGCAGCGGATACTCGGCGGACCCGGAGCCAAGCCTTCCCTTCTCGCTATCGAATAGAGAGACGCGCACGCTGAGCGTACCGAAGTCGACACCCGCGACTACCGTGCTCATGCTTTATGCCAATGCATGTCCCAGCCAAGATATTTGGTGGTGGCTTCCTGCACCTCGGCGGCGACGGATGAAAAATTGGCGGCGGTGTGATGCTCGAAGCCGCGTTCGCAGATGAAGCGCAGCAAGTCCTGGAGGCGCGGGATCTCGACTACACCGGCGCCGCCGAAGGTATCGAGCGGATCGTCGGTGAAGCGGCCGGCGCCCACGTAGCCGCGCAGCTTCCCCGCCCTATCGTCGGTCGAGACGCGCGCGAAAGTCATGGCGCCGGATTTCACGCGGCCTACGACCGTGCCAAATGTGTTTAGCTTGCCAACAGTGCCGGCGATGATTTCCTGAAAATCCATTTTGAAATCGGCGAAGAAGTGCTTGGGCAGATTGCTGCAATGGAAGCAGACCGCTTTGTTCGGATCGTCGCCATAGTTGTTGTTCCAATCGAGGAGCGCGCTGGGGCTTTCGGACGCGAGCCGCAACGCGTGCATGCCGACAACGCCCGCGATATCGACCTCGCAAGCGCTCGACATCAGATCGTTGCTCATCATGCTCATCACCGTGCAAGGCACGACGCCGAAGTATTCTTCGAGCGACGTCCAGCACTGCACAGCGCTGATCGCGACATCGGTTTCGCGCATCCAGCCATCGATCACCGCGCCGAGCTTCGCCATCTTCAGGAGCGAGGGGGCGGGCACGTCGCGCGTGGAGACGTAGGAGTGAATGCTTTTCAGTTTCGCCTGCGCGGACGCGTCGTCGTCTTTCATATG
>Ga0193753_10002955_pt1 | contig 12949 bp, 12 predicted proteins | sample H1c2metaG_FD_144925 | JGI IMG/M metagenome (GOLD analysis project Ga0193753, IMG submission 144925) | Soil microbial communities from a riparian zone of the East river system, Colorado, United States - H1c2 | ecosystem: Environmental > Terrestrial > Soil > Riparian zone | place: USA: East... | reverse complement strand
CTCCGACAGTTGCACCTTGAACAGCAGCGATACTGTCCAAATGAATCGTGTTCCCGGATGCATTTTTATTGTCTGCATTGGGTTTAGAAACGGACTGATCTATGGTCTGAATGTTTCGTGTAGAATGTTGGCTATAAATTACGTTTTTAATAAAGAAAAAAGAAGCTCCGGCAAGTAGTATAACGGCCGGCCCCCAGACATAAGGATTGATCCGGCCAAAACGAAATCCGTCTGGCGGTCGTTCCGGCATCTGCTGTGCGAGCTTCTGCTCAAGCCTGCTCCAGGAAAGAGAAGAATCGTCGGGTTCATAAGAATCCGCCGCCTCCTTGCTTAACCGGTCTATTTCTTTATCAGATAGGTTCGACATATCTTTTAACGTCCGATTTTTTTGTCAATATCTTCCTCAGGTTTTCCCTGGCCTTAGACAGATTCGATTTTGATGCGCCCACGGATATTCCCAGGTGTTTACCAATTTCCTCATGCGACATTCCCTCTATTACAAACAGATTAAATACGGTTCTGTAAGCGGGGGACAACAAACGGATAGCTTCAATAATTTCTTTATACGACAGTTTGTCAAGTCCGGTTTCCCCGTGATCGGCAATTTTTTCTGTTTCTTCAGAAAGCATTTGACCATGCAGATAGGAGGAATTTTTACGATAATAATCTATGCACGTATTTACCAGGATTCGTTTAAACCATCCCTTCAGAGCCATGGATATTTCCAGGTGCCTGTTTTCATCAAACTGATGGATGTTTTTAAAGAATTTGGTAAAGCCTTCGTTTACGATTTCTTCAACCTGGTATTGATTATGCTGGTAACGATAACAAATTTTCATGGCGTATCCCTTCAGGAATTCATACAATTCCTTCTGACTGGCGCGGTCATTTTGCCTGCATCCAGCAATCAATGCGCTAATGTGGTGGTTACCGTTCATCAATAGTCTTAAGGCCTTTTGCAAAAGTGAAGTTAATAGCGCAACCACTTCATCTTTGTCAAGAGACGTAAATCTTATGTTAAAGGTTGCCGCCCAATACTTTTAGCTCCCCTGATATAAATACCTGAAGTTGAATGTTTTGCCTGGTTACTAACATGCCAATGATTTTAGCTTCTTTAATGTATCCGGATGAAAAAATGCCCGGTACCCACTCCCTGTTCAGCTGTTTATCAATCGTCGGTTTATTAGCAACGAGAAAAGCGTTTATATCAAGATAAGATTTTCCCTGGATGGTTTTTCGGATTTTATTTCTGAATAAACTCCTGCCTATTTTCAAGGCCAGGTCTTCCCCTTCCATTGAATACTGAATATCCGGGATACCCAGGGTTTGTTTTGCGGAATCCAGTACCGGAGTCCCCCGCAGAAAAATACTGCCGTGATTGCTTCCTGCGAAGTCTATCTGCAGTTCTATCTGTTGATTGCCGATGCCTCTGATAATGGCATCTTTCACCACAATCGTTCTTCCTTTCACTTCAAAAACTTTATTATAGAGACTATCGTGTAAGGTTTTTGAAAGGAAATTATAATCATAATTCATATTTAAATACAGGCGTACACCATTCCGGCTCTCGGTCTGTAAGAGAGCAGGAAGAGAGTTTGGCACAGAAATATGATTCGAAGGATCTGAACTGAAAAACGGTTTACAGGATACCCCCAATGATATTGCAAAACTGTCTTTAATATAATTCAGCTGACCAATGCGGAATGCTGTTGGATTGAGTAAAAAATATCCATATTTACCGATTGCAATTTTCCGGTAACTGCTGTCTTTCAGTTGGGTTACAAATTTTGTAAAACTCAATCCTGCGATGGATTGATCCATGGCGGTTGTAAATGCAACAAGCGAAGAGCGTATACTATCCATGACCAGCTGTGTGATATCACTCGAAAAAATAGAAACTGCGCATTTATCGACGGGTTGAATCTGATTGATGGTCGTATTGGAGCGAATCGAGTAGTTCGGAAGAAACTGCAGGTTGGTACTGAGGGCCATGTTTACTTTTCGAAGAGGTTGTGGTGGAAATCCGCAGTTGCCCGAAATCCAGGGTGTTACCGGTATGCCGGCTGTGCACAGGCATTTACTTCCACTCACCTGGTAGTTTCCACCAAAACGGATATTGAAAAGATTATTATTGCATGATATCTGAAGTGCGGTCCTTACAAATCGATACTTGTAACGGAAGTCACAGGAGGGCTGCATGAACTGTGGCCAGGCATCAGAGGTAAATTCTGCAGGAACGAGGTGTTCGGCTTTTGCCATGATCGGAGCAGCAGCCAATCTGACAGGAATATCCAATTCAGAAAGAGGCAACTCGGGGAGTGTCTGTTGTTCTTCCTTTGAGGCAGCCGTTTTCTTAGCGCTTGTACAGGAAAGAAACCAGGCCATCAAAAGAAAGCAGGGCAGGTATTTCAATGGATGTCTCATCATTATCATAACGAACGAATATAATATTCCGCATGGTAAGCCGGAAGTTTTTCATGCCTTATTTTGTTCCGTGAGTATCTTCGATTGACTACTGAAAGATGATATTTTAGGTGTCCTGATTGATCAGAGCATTAGGCGTTTAGCGTTGGGCCTTCAGCTTTCTAGGGCAGATTCAACAAATTGAATGTGGCCGATTTTGAAGCGGTTAATACATGAACAACCATATATTGTCCGTTTTTAGCTTGTGGGAGATTTACTGAATATTTTAACTGACCCGAATATGAGCCTATATAGAGAAGTTGACCGGCCATACTGAAAACACTGATCGTTGCATTTTCAACTGTAGGTAATTGTACGAAAAAGTGACCTCCTTCGGCAGGATTTGGAAATACTTTGATTTCTGAGGACAAATTATTCTGAACGGCTACAATATTGGAAAAGCTGATTTTTCCATCGGCTGTAATCATTCGGATCCTGTAATCGCTTTCCCCTGTTTCCGGATTGTGATCCGTAAATGTATAATCAGTTTGCAAGCCATTGGTGTTCATGGTTGACAAAGGAGTGAATTCAATTGCGTCATCTGTGCTGCGCTCTATAACGAACTGGTTACTTTGTCCGTCATCAGCAAATGACCAGCTGAGTCTAATGCTGCCTGCAGATTTGGACACCTTAAAGTCACTGATCGAACTTGCAAGGGTAGTGCAGGTTACTGCGCCCAGATTGCCAAAGCTTGCACAACCGAAAAAGAATTGCTGCTGACAGGCATTCTGTCCCGTTCCACCGCAATTCTTTGAATTATTTGTGGTTGTGTAGGTTTTGGAATTACTAAGAGATTTATAAGTTCCCCAGTTATAATAATAATTATTCACGTTGGCCACGGATAGGGACGATCCCGCATCAACGAGGTTCAAAGCAGGCCCATTGAACAGCAGATATGCTGTACTGGTTTTGCTACCATCCCCGGCTACCATCTGTGTATTTGAACTCAGATTAACAGGTCCCGCTGTTGCGTTAAAAAATGAACTCCCATAAAAATATAGGTGGCTCGAACTCGCATTCATCGTTCCACCGTTATTGCGAAATTCAGATGTCCCGCTGAAGTTGAATGTTGAGTTTGTCATATTAACAGGAACCACCGCATTTAAAAGACTTGCGCCAGTCGCATTCACAATGGAATTAGTGAAAGTGGCAAAGCCGCTGTTCGGCGTCAGCGTATGTCCATTCATTTGAATGGTGGTGCCGCTAAATACAACTGATTGGAAGGTGAAACTGGAAGACATGTTTAGAGTTCCTCCGTTGAATGTGCATGTACCACAGGTATTGTTGGTATTCAGTGTAAGTGTAATGCCGGCGGAAATATTGAAAGTACAGGTCCAGCAATCCCCTGAATGCACAGTGCTCCACAAAGTGTTGGAAGTAATATTATAAGTTTGCGCCTGAAGTCCACTCAAAAAAATCAACAACACGATTCCGATAAAAAAAGTTTTCATATTTATTCCTCTTGCAGCCTCCTTATCCAAATGAATGCCGGTATGTAACCGAATGAATGTCAGCGGATCAACTTTTTATTTATCGATCGGGAATTCCCAAATAGGGAAATGATTCCGAATTTTAATGGTTAATCATTGATTACCGGCGAGGTCTTTAAACGGACGATACAGGTTTAAAAGTATGCTGACTACATAAAAACACTTAGAAAGCATAAAGCGTAAAGCGTAAAGCAAAAACGATGACAGGGATAATTAAATACACACTTTTATCGAACCTTACAGTCAGCAGGTTTCAGGTCCTTGGCTTGAAGTGGTAATTCCTGCAAAGAAACAGAGAGAATTTTCTTTCAGCTTTCCCGTTTTTATCGATTAAGATGGGTTTCAAAGGGATGATCCGATCGAAATAGAAATAATAAAATGGAGGAATATGTTTATTCTCATTTTCAAGATCGCTGAACCGGGGATTGGAATCTATAAAAATAGCATCCTTTCCATTCAATAAATTCAAGTCGGTTCCCACAAAATCAAACTGAAGCGCCTTTTCTCCTACTACATTTTTCGAATAGACCATTTCATTCAGATAAAAATTGAGGATGGCGGATGTCTTATAATCGTCAGAGGAAAATATAAATGCATCCGGATATTCTTTGCGAACGGATTCTACTTTACCCGAAAATTCCTCCCACCCGAACCATGTGTCATCGGAACGGATTGGCACTACATAAAACAGGATTTCAACCGACATCGCGAGATGAACAACGACTGAAAAAATCAATTGATAACGCAACCAGTTTTTATTCCAGTACCTGCATACCCAAATAATACCCGTGATATAAGCCGGCATCATCCAGTTTATTTTCACCCAATAAAAAAATGAGAGTGCGAAAAATCCCAGAAAAAGCGGAATAAAAAAACATAACAGGAATAATTGGTCAATACGGATCCGGGCAAACCGAAAACCGTATTTTTTGCAGAAACGGTATATAAAATATATCAGGGATACAAAAAGCAGAGGGAGCAGAATAGCGGATTGATGGGCGACAACACCCGCGAAACCGCTTATATCGAAATCAATCCCTTCCTTAACACGACCTTCGGATTGAAATTTAAAAGAAGCAAAATGATTTCTCATGTTCCAAATCACCACGGGAAGAATAGTGATCGAAAAACAAAGCAGATAAAGAAAAAACCAGGCTGAGAAAAGGAGCTTTCGGCAGGGTTTTGCGATTAATAAAAAGCCAATGATGCCGATGATTATAAAAATACCGGTATACTTCGAATCAAAAGAGAGTCCGGTCATGAAACCCGCCCAGATCCAGTAAACATTCTTTTTAAACCAGATGGCTTCATAAAGAAAATTCAAGCTAAGTATCCAGCATAAAATCAAAGGCACATCGGGTGTAGATACCAATGACAGAATACTGACCATGAGTGTTGAAAGGAACAGGGCAGTAGCGACCAGCGCTTTTCTTTCACTGACAAATTTTTTTGCCAGTTTGTAAAAGGCGAACATCGCCAGGGCAGTCGTTACTGTGTCAGCCAGTTTAATCGTCCATACATGCTTTCCAAAAATACCTGTGAAGAATCGTAATAAGTATGCGATCATCGGTGGATGATCGTAATAAGAGAGATCCAGATGACGTGCGTAAAAAAAATAATAAGCATCCTGCGGCATGATGCCCATGATAACCGTAAAAATCAAACGTATGCCGATAATCAGAGAGCATAATATCAGCAGTGATTTCCAACCGGGTTCCGCCGGGGAATTGCTGCTGAGTACATGGTTGTTGTCCATGTCTATCTTGCAAATTCTGCGCGTATAACATTTAAAGCGCCGCCGGCTTTGAACCACTCGATCTGTGATTCATTATAAGTATGATTGACAAGGATTTCTTCGGGTTCGTTTTGCAAGTGATGTAACACCAGAGTCAGTGGTTGGCCGGGTGTAAAATGTGTCAGACCCACGATGTCAATGACATCATCTTCCAGGATCTTGTCGTAATCTGCCTTGTTCGCAAATGTCAGGGCAAGCATTCCCTGTTTCTTCAGATTGGTTTCATGAATTCGTGCAAAGGAGCGCACCAGTATGGCGCGAACACCCAGATGCCGGGGTTCCATCGCCGCATGTTCACGGGAAGAACCTTCCCCATAATTTTCGTCACCTACCACGATACTGTCAATTCCAGCCGCTTTGTACGTACGGGCTGTTGCCGGAACAGGTCCGTATTCTCCTGACAGCTGATTTTTAACTGAATCTGTTTTTTCGTTGAAATAATTGACCGCTCCGATCAGCATATTGTTCGAAATATTATCCAGGTGTCCCCGGAATTTTAACCAGGGCCCTGCCATGGAAATATGGTCGGTTGTACATTTTCCCTTTGCCTTGATGAGGAGACGCAATCCTTTCAAATCCACGCCTTCCCACGGTTTGAAGGGCTCTAATAACTGAAGCCTCTGGGAATCCGGTTTTACAATCACCTTCAGTTTACTGCCATCTTCTGCAGGCGGCAAATAACCCGGATCGTCAACAGAGAATCCTTTTGGCGGCAGTTCAAATCCGGAGGGTTCATCGAGCTTGACATACTCGCCATTCCTATTTTTAATTTTATCTTTCAGTGGATTGAAAGTAAGGTCGCCGGCAATTGCGAATGCCGTTACTATTTCCGGAGAAGCCACGAAAGCATGTGTGGAAGCAAGTCCATCATTACGCCGGGCGAAATTCCTGTTGAATGAAGTAATGATAGAGTTTTTTCGGTTGGGATCATCAATATGACGTGCCCATTGACCGATACAGGGTCCGCAGGCATTGGCCAGCACTACACCGCCGATCTTTTCAAATGTATTCAGGAAACCGTCTTTCTCAATGGTAAAACGAACGAGTTCGCTGCCAGGTGTAATGGTAAACTCTGCAAGAGTTTCGAGGTTTTTTTCGATGGCTTGTTTAGCAACCGACGCCGAGCGGCTGATATCCTCATAAGAAGAGTTGGTGCAGGATCCGATCAACGCTACTTCGAGTTTTTCGGGCCATTTATTGTTTTTAACGGCTTCTGCAAATTTTGAAATGGGCCATGCAAGATCGGGAGTGAATGGTCCGTTTACATGCGGTTCGAGCTCATTCAGGTTTATTTCAATTAGCTGGTCGTAAAAGCTGGCCGGATCCGCATATACTTCAGGGTCCGGGCGAAGGCAATCCCTGATGTTGTCAGCCAGTCTCGCCACTTCTTCACGTTCCGTTGCTTTTAAATATGCCGACATCTTCTCATCGTAGGTAAAAAGGGAACAGGTAGCACCGATTTCAGCGCCCATATTACAAATAGTTGCTTTACCCGTAGCACTCAGGCTATCTGCACCGTCGCCGAAATATTCAACAATGGCTCCGGTTCCTCCTTTCACAGTGAGTATGCCTGCTACTTTTAAAATAACATCTTTAGGAGAAGTCCAGCCATTCAGGCGCCCCGTAAGTTTTATTCCGATTAGTTTGGGCATTTTTAGTTCCCACGCCAATCCTGCCATCACATCCACTGCATCAGCACCGCCTACGCCAATGGCAATCATACCCAGACCACCCGCATTGGGCGTATGGGAATCCGTTCCGATCATCATTCCACCCGGGAATGCATAATTTTCAAGAACAACCTGGTGGATAATACCCGCTCCCGGTTTCCAGAATCCAATGCCATATTTATTTGAGATGGACGACAGAAAATCATATACTTCTTTATTGACATCCAAAGCGGTGGTCAGATCAGATTTTGCTCCCGTTTTGGCCTGTATCAGGTGATCACAATGGACGGTAGATGGAACTGCCACCCGTTCCCTGCCGCAGGTACTGAATTGCAGAAGGGCCATTTGCGCTGTTGCATCCTGCATGGCTACACGGTCCGGAGCGAAATCAACATAATCCTTCCCCCGTGCATAATCCCTGATGGTTTTTGAATAAAGATGTGAGTAAAGGATCTTTTCAGATAGCGTAAGGGCCTTCCCCGTTAATTTTTTTGCGGCTGCAATTTTGGAAGGCATTTCCTGATAAACTTTCTTGATTAAATCCAGGTCGAAAACCATGATCGAAGAATTTTAGTTAATGGGTGTGGAGTAGAGGATTTTCAGAATGCAAATTTATCAAATAATTGCGTTATTGCCTAAGCGACACTTGCTGTTTTAGTCTATTTTTTTTAAATTTGCATATGAACAGGATGAAGGAATTCATTGAATGGCAGGTCTTCGGTGTTTGTACTGCTATCGGAGATCGTTTAGGAATCGCTACTTCCCGCATACGAACCTGGTTTATCTATATTTCTTTTCTCACCATGGGATCTCCGCTGATCGTTTATTTCGTTTTGGCATTCTGGATGAATATTAAACGTTATATCACAGCGGCCAAGAGAAATCCTCTCAATGCGTAAAGCGTAAGGCGTAAAGCAATTTCAAATTTGATAATTATTAATTACCGTCAACCGTCAACTGTCAACCCTCTATTAGACAACAGCTTTTCTAAGTCTAACCAGCTTCACTAAAAGTTCTTCCAAAAGATCCAGACGTAACATGGTAGCTCCGTCACTCAATGCATGAGCAGGATCCGGATGGGTTTCAATAAATAATCCATCTGCACCGGCGGCAATGGCTGCCATCGCAATGGTGCTGATCAATTTCGGGTTTCCTCCCGTTATCCCTGTGGTTTGATTGGGCTGTTGCAGTGAGTGGGTGCAATCCATTACAACCGGAACGCCCTGTTCCTGCATCCAGGGTATGTTCCGGTAATCCACAACGAGATCCTGATAACCAAATGTGGTTCCTCTTTCGGTAAAGATGATTTTATTGTTTCCGGCATGCCTTATTTTTTCTGCGGCAAATTTCATAGCGGGTCCGCTGAGAAACTGGCCCTTCTTAACGTTGATTACTTTCCCCGTTTCTGCCGCCGCGATCAGTAAGTCTGTTTGTCTGCAGAGAAAGGCGGGAATTTGCAATACATCAACAAAAGCCGCTGCTGTAGCGGCTTCATCATGGGCATGTATATCCGATGTCGTGGGAAGTTTAAATTTCTGGCCGGTTTTTTGAACCAACGCCAGAGCATGTTCATCGCCAATTCCGGTAAACGAACCGCCGCTGGTTCTATTAGCCTTTCGATAGGATGCTTTGAAAATATAGGGTATGCCCATTTTTGAACAAAGGGAAGAAACTTTCGAAGCAACAGTATTTAATAGTTCTTCGGATTCCACGACACAGGGACCAGCTATGAGAAAGAAATTTTTTTCATCATAATGCTGGTCAGTAAAGAGATCTTTTAGAAAAGATTGCATATGTTAAAGAAATGATTATATGAAAATAGGTTGTATTTCTTTTTTCTGATTAAACTATTTTTGCTCGTCAAAGTCTATCATCTGAATCGTTCAAAAACCAACAATATGAAAATCGCATTATTGTCCGCATTTTCCATTCTGATTTTGTCCGGATGTACCAAAACCTACAATTACCCGACCGTCAACCAGGTTTTTTCTGCGGTTTATACCGTTCAGGCCAACCAGTGGGCGAAGGGGACTGATCCTGATGGTACCGTTTTTTACTCCACCTCGCTGTCTGTTCCGGAGCTTACCCAGCCGATTGATTTGAATGGGGGCGTGGTTACCTATCTTTCGTTTGACGACCCGACAGCGACAGATCCGGTATATGAAGCCATGCCAGAAGTGTTTAATGGCGTTGCTTACGGATCGATACATACGACCGGTTCTGTTACGATTGATTTAAGGGGTGCAGACGGTTCCAGTCTTACAAGCGCCATCTCGGCACCGACGTTGATAAAAGTGGTGTTGATGGATGCAACACCGTTAGGAAATTGATTAATTATCAATTATTAGTTATTAATTATGCGCAGTACAAACCTGTTAATAATTAATAACTAATAATTAATATTTATCCCCTGTATTCCCCAAACACTTCTCTGAGGGTATCGGCTATTTCGCCCAGCGTGCATTTTGCTTCAACAGCCTCAATGACTGTTGGCATCAGATTTTCTCCTGAAGCGGCCTGATCATTCAAAAGCTGAAGAATATGGTCGCATCGCGCCGGGTCTCTTTCTCTTCTTAATGCTGCCAGCTTATCCGTTTGGATCTTACGGATGGAATCGTCAATTCGAAAAATCTTTGTATAATCTTTTTCGTCAGATTCAAATGCATTTACGCTCACTATAATTTTTTCCCCGGATTCTATCTTGCGTTGATGGTCATACGCACTTTTGGCAATTTCATTCTGGATAAATCCCTGTTCGATGGCGTCAACACTTCCACCCATTTCATCTATCCTTCGGATCAGTTCCCAGGCAGCCGCCTCTACAGCGTTTGTCAGTGATTCTACAAAATAACTTCCCCCTAAAGGATCAACAGTTTGAGTAATACCGCTCTCAAATCCGATGATCTGTTGGGTGCGAAGGGCAATAGCAGCTGCCTCCTCTGTGGGCAGGCCGAGGGCTTCATCATAACCATTCGTATGTAATGACTGGGTTCCGCCAAGCACCGCGGACAATGCCTGGATCGTAACCCGCGCAATATTATTAACTGGCTGTTGAGCAGTTAAAGTACTTCCGCCGGTTTGCGCATGAAACCGGAGCATCATGGCTTGTGGATCGGTAGCCCCCAACTCTTTCATAATATGTGCCCACATGCGACGGGCTGCACGGAATTTGGCAACTTCTTCAAATAAATCATTATGTGCATTGAAGAAAAAAGAAAGCCTTTTCCCAAATATATTAATATCAAGTCCCTTATCTATGGCTGATTTCACATAGGCTTTCCCGTTAGCCAGTGTAAATGCCAATTCCTGAACTGCTGTACTGCCGGCTTCACGGATGTGATATCCTGATATCGAAATGGTATTCCATTTGGGCATTTCCTTGCCACACCACTCAAATATGTCCGTGATGATGCGCATGGATGGTTTAGGAGGGTAAATGTATGTGCCCCGTGCTGCATATTCTTTCAGAATGTCATTTTGAACGGTACCGGAAATTTTCTTCAGATCAGCACCCTGTTGTTTTGCAAGCGCTACATAAAAAGCCAGCAGTATAAAACCTGTGGCATTGATCGTCATCGAAGTAGTAATCTTTTCCAGGGAAATGCCGGCAAATAATTCTTCCATATCACGGATCGAGTCGATCGCTACGCCCACTTTGCCCACTTCACCTTCAGCGAGAACATGATCACTGTCGTATCCGATTTGTGTAGGAAGGTCAAAAGCCACACTTAGTCCTGAAACACCCTGTCCGAGCAGATAGTGATATCTTTTATTGCTTTCGGCTGCCGTGCTGAAACCGGCATATTGCCGCATCGTCCAGAGTTTTGACCGGTACATATCGGGCCGGAGGCCCCTGGTGTACGGAAATTCTCCCGGATTTTCGCTGAGAGGGCCCGAATCTCCTGGTTTGTACAGTTGTTCAATTTCAATTCCCGAGTCATTGTATATTTTCTTCTCCATGGATCATTTTCAAGCTTAAGCAAAGTACCCGAATTTTTGATTCTGTGAAATACAATTATTTCAGGATATGGATATATTGCTTTACGTATTTTCGTTTACAAATAAATCAGAGCAGATGACGGATAACGAAATGTATATTTCCATTGCCATAGCGGTGATTCTGGCGGGCGCCTTGGCCTATATTTTCTGGATTCAGCGGAAACAGGCCAAACAGGGGATGCTGAATATAAAATCAGAAGGGGCGGTAGCAACCACACCGCTGAAGTTACAGGCCTATGAAAGACTTATTTTACTAGCCGACCGGATCGCCCTTCCCAACCTGATCAGCCGCAGCAACCAGCCCGGACTCAATGTGCATGAAATGCAGCATATCCTCCTGCAGACCGTTCGTCAGGAATTCGATCACAATATTACACAACAGATTTACGTCAGTCCGGAAGCCTGGGATGCAATCCGGAATCTGAAGGAACAAAACATGCTGATCATTAACCAGGTCGCTTCTTTTTTGCCAGCTACAGCCAGCGGGCAGGATCTCAATAAAGCCCTGCTGGAAATGGTGATGCAGAATCCAAAAGCTTCTCTGCACCATATCGTTTCAGATGCACTGAGTTTCGAAGCAAAAAAAATTCTTTCTTAAGGCTAAGGCTTAAGGCGAAAGGCCCAAGGCCAAAAGAATCGCGGATTTTACATTTATCATTTGAATCAACAATATTTTTCTGACTTGGGTACAACACTATTCTACTCATTTCAGTTTTACGCCTTAGCCTTAGCATTACGCTTTGGGTTTTAAGCTTTAAAACGTAAATTTGCAATATGGAAACAATGGTGGAATCGCCGCTTCAATTCAGCAAACAGGCTGTAAAAGAAATCAGGCGGCTTATGGAGGAACCGGGCTTTGATAAAAATAATCTGCTCCGTATCGGTGTAAAAGGAGGGGGCTGTTCCGGTCTTTCTTATATACTTGGCTTTGATAAGAAGCAGGAACAGGATCAGGTGTTCGAATCCAATGATCTGACATTTATTATGAATCCCGCTCATAGCATTTACCTTACCGGAATGCAAATTCACTGGGAGGACGGATTGAATGCCCGGGGATTCAGTTTTAATAATCCCAATGCATCCAAGACCTGTGGCTGCGGAACCTCTTTTGCTGTCTGAGTAAGTTCAAAACGAACTTTTACACATTCTATTTCCAAATTGGGAAATATAAAATTGTATTCTACCCTTAAATTTGTGTTTTAATGTTATCATCAGACTCTCCCTGATGTCTCGTATCTACATTTCTGTAGGAAAGAAAGAAAACAACCGGGAATATCAATAAGGAGAATATGGTTGCACAAATCAAACCTCCAATCACTACGCGGGCCAGGGGTCTGGAACTTTCGGATCCGATACCAGTTGACAGCGCTGCGGGTAACAAACCGATAGTTGCCATAAAAGCTGTCATCAAAACAGGCCGGATCAGCGAATTCACACCGCGTTTCACGGCTGTATACAAAGGATTTTCTCCGCGCAGTCTTTCAAGGTTTTGTTTAAAGGCGGTTGTAAGCAGAACTCCTTCCAGAATACAG
>Ga0193753_10002954_pt1 | contig 12952 bp, 13 predicted proteins | sample H1c2metaG_FD_144925 | JGI IMG/M metagenome (GOLD analysis project Ga0193753, IMG submission 144925) | Soil microbial communities from a riparian zone of the East river system, Colorado, United States - H1c2 | ecosystem: Environmental > Terrestrial > Soil > Riparian zone | place: USA: East... | reverse complement strand
CGCTTGGCGATGCGCAGCTTCAGGATTTCCAGCATTTGCTTCAGCTGAAATTCCGCCGGCGCCTTCATGGTCACCGTCGTCTCTTCCAGCTCGAAGCTGGCGCCGGTGTCCTTGAAATCAAACCGCTGCGTCAATTCGCGCACCGCCTGATCGACGGCATTGGTCAGCTCATGCGTGTCGATTTCCGATACCACGTCGAATGAGGGCATCAGGTTTCCGCCAGCAGCTGATCCAGGGTGCTCTTCACTTCGGTCACGAACTGAACATAGTGATCGCCCGTGGCGGGACCGGTGTAACCCGTGTGGATTTTGCGCACATTGCCCCTGCGGTCGATGAACACCGTCGTGGGAAACGCGACGAAACTCTGAAGCATCGGCAGCTTCTTGCCCGCCTCGTCCTTGTCCGAGATGCCGGCGATCAGCGTGGTGTATTCGATGCCGTAGTGCTGGCGGAATCGCTTGGTGGCCTCGGCGGCCCGCGGGAAGTCGCCGAAGTGCTCGAATTGCAGCGAGACGATTTCCAACCCCTTGCCGCGATAATCCTTGTAGAGCGGCTCGAGAAATGCCGCCTCGTCGTGGCAGTTCGGACACCAGCTGCCGGCCAGGGCCACGATCAGCACTTTGCCGCGAAATTGCGCATCCTTGGACGAGACGGTTTTGCCGTCGAGGTCCGGGAATGCGAAATCGAATTGCTTGACGCCCGCGCGCATGGCGGTCACGCCATAGGCATCGGGAAGCTTGGCCGCGGCATCGCGCTTGCCGACCCATTTCTCATGAAACGCGAGGCCCGACCACCAGTTGCCGTCGAGACCGCCGTCCGCGGTGATCTTTGCCCTGTAGAGAAACACGTGGGCACCGTCGAAGGTCGACAAATACAGCTCATCGCCCTTCACCTGGCCGGCGAGATAGCGATGATCGCCCGTGGTGGTCAGGATCGTGCCGCTGACGGCATCGTGAGACTGGTTGAATTCGCCGAGCGCCACCTCGGGCACGCCGCTGTCATCGATGAATTTCACCGCCCATCGGCCGGAGACGTCCGCGTTGTCGCTCGCGGGCGTCTTGAAGAATCGATACGTGTCGCCCAGGGTTGCCCGCAGCGGGACATGCTGGTTCTTCTCGTTCGGTTTGACCAGAAAGATCTCGCCCTGCAGCTGATTTCCAGCCGCATCCGCCTTCAGGATATTTTCATAGCCCGGCATGCGTATTTCCAGATGGGAACCCGCGATCTTGACGTCGCTCAAGAGGAGCCGCTCCTCGCCGTTGATGAGATATCCGACCGGCTTCGAGTCCTTTTGCGCAAGCTCCAGGCCAAACGGCAGCTCGCCGCCGGGCGTTTGCAGCACGACACGGTAAGCGCCCATTTTCACTTCGTTGTTCACGTCAGGCGCTGCCGTTGCCGGCGGCTCGCTGCGCTGGCAGGCGCAGAGAGCGAGCCCGGTCAAGGCCAAAATCAGCGGCGATTTGAATGTTTCCATGCTACGACCCCAAGATTCCCTAACGATACCCGCGTGCCTGCAAGGTGAATAGCTTCGCATATTGGCCGTCGGCCGCCATCAGTGATTCGTGGCTGCCGCGCTCGACGATGCGGCCTTCCTCGAGCACCAATATCTGGTCGGCCATGCGCACCGTCGAGAAGCGATGCGAAATGACGATGGCGATGCGGTTGCGCGTCAGCTCGCGGAAGTGCTCAAAAACCTCGGCTTCGGCGCCGGCATCGATGGCCGCGGTGGGCTCGTCCAATACCAAAATATCGGCGTCGCTGCGCATGAAAGCGCGCGCCAGCGCGATTTTCTGCCACTGGCCGCCGGACAGTTCGCGCCCATCCTTGAACCACTTGCCGAGTTGAGCGTGGTAGCCGCCGGGGAGCTGTTCCACGAAATCGGCCGCCAAACCCTTGGTAGCGGCGCTGCGCCAGCGTGCCTCGTCGTCGAAGGCGCGCACATCGCCCGCGCCGATATTTTCCCCCACCAGCATTTGATAGCGCGCAAAGTCCTGAAAAATGACGCCGATACGCTGGCGCAGTGCCGTCTCATCCCAGTCTTTGAGGTCGAGTCCGTCGAGCAGGATCCGGCCATGCGTGGGCTCGTACAGCCGCGTCATCAACTTGATCAAGGTGGTTTTCCCTGAGCCGTTCTGCCCCACCAGCGCCAGGCTTTCGCCGGGGCGGACGTGCAGGGTGATTTCAGAGAGCGCGGGCGACGCCGCTCCCGGATAGACGAACGACACGTCCTCGAAGCGGATGCCGTCGCCCGGTTCGGGCCCCGCGGTCAGCCGGCCATGGACGTTGCCCCGGCCCACGGGTTGTTCCAGATATTCGAACAGGTTCGAGAGATACAGGTTGTCCTCGTACAGGCCGCTGATGGCCGACAACGCAGCGCTCACTGCCGCCTGTCCCTGGCGGAACAGCATCAGGTACATGGTCATTTGGCCGACGGTCATTGCGCCCAGCACGGTTTCGACGGCGATCCACACATAGCCGCCATACAGCGTGGCCGTTCCCAAGAGCCCCAAGCCAAAACCCCAGCCGTCGCGGCGCAGGGTCAGATCGCGATCCTCGCGATACAGACGGGTGAAAATGTCCCGGTAACGATCCAGAAATCGGGGGCCCAAATCGAACAGCTTCACTTCCTTGGCGTAGTCCTCGCGCGCCAACACGGACTCCAAATAGATCTGCATGCGCGACTCGGGCGCGCGCCAGCGAAACAGCCTGAAGGCCTCGCCCGAGAACTTTGCTTCCGCGAGGAATGCCGGCAGTCCGGCCAGAATCAAGAGCAGCACCGCCCACGGCGAGAAGCGGTACAGCAATCCGCCAAAGGAGATCAGCGACACCGCATTCTGGCCCAGCCCAAAGGTGCGCATCACGAGGCTCAATGGCCGGCTGGAGGCTTCGCGCCGCGCGCGCGTCAGCTTGTCGTAGAACTCCGAGTCCTCGAATTGGGTCAAGTCGAGCGTGAGCGCTTTCTCCAAGATCATGACGTTGACGCGCTGACCCAGTTGCGCGCGCAGCAGCGACTGCGCCAGCGAAATGCCCCGCTGCGCCATGGCGGTGGCGGCGACCAGCAACGCTTCCAGTGCGACGTAGCGCACCACGTCGGTGAGGAACGTCGTGCCGGTGCGGCGATGCAAATCCGCTGCGTGAATGACGGCATCGACAATCTGCGCACCGACATACGCCACGCCCGCCGGCAGCGCGCCTGCCGCCAACGTGAGCACCCCCAGCGTGATGCTCAAGCTCTTGTTGGTGCTCCAGACCAAGGACAGAGCACGGCTGCTGTATTCGAATACGCCGGCTGGGCTGATTTTGGGTTGGGCGCTGATGAAGTGTCCCCGCGGTCTATAATAGACGCCTGCAATCCACTGGTATGGCGGAGTAGACGTGAAATTCAAGTCCTTGCTCGATCGGTGGAAGAAAACCGTTGCACCGGAGAGGACCGCGAAGGAGTACGCCGTGCGCCTGCCGCTGGACGATGCGGCGAGACTGCAGGCCCTGGCCGAGCTGTACCCGGGACAGTCGATCGAGGAAATCCTGACGGACCTGCTCAGCGCCGGCTTGGACGAGATTGCCGCCGCCATCCCCTATGAACGAGGCCCGAAAGTCATTTCGCGCGACGACCAGGGCGACCCGGTGTACGAGGACATAGGGCTTACTCCCCGATTCGTCGAATTGACCCGCAAATACAAGAAAAAGCTGGAAACAACCGGGAAAAAATAGCGACTGCCGGTCGATTCATGGTTGACGATGGCCGCTCGAGGCAGCGATACTGGCTCCATGTCGATCGCACGCACTCTTCGCAACACCTGGTGGTGGCGCTCCCCTTAAGGAGTGGGCTGGTCGTGTAGTTTTCGTTTTTATCGTTCTCCAGAACCCATCTCCGCGACAAGTGGTGATGGGTTTTTTATTGCCTGAAAGAGTTGTGAATGAAACCGCCTTTTGACATTGCAGCCGATCTCGATACGCCGGTCTCGGCGTATTTGAAACTTGCACCGTTCCGGCCGCGATTCCTGCTCGAGAGCGTCGAGGGCGGCGAGCGGCTGGCGCGCTACTCCTTCATCGGCTTCGGCGACTGCCTCGATGTCAAGATTGACGCCGCCGGGGTGGATGTCGGCGGAACGAAATCGGCCGCACCCAGAAACCGGCAGGAATTCTTGGGTGTGCTGCGCGGGGCATTGCTGCGCGCTCCGAGCCCCAACCCGAAAATCCCGGGTGTCCCCTTGTTGGGAGGTCTGGTGGGGTACACGGCGTACGACGCCGTGCGCTATTTTGAGCGGCTGCCGCATCGACGCCTCGATGCCGCCAAGACGCCGCACGGTCACTACGTGGCGCCGCGCTCACTGCTGGTGTTCGATCATTTGACGCGCGGCGTCGCGCTGTTGCACGACGGCAGCGAAAACGAACGGCAAGCCTTGAGGCGCGAGGTCATTCAAGCGCTGCGGGGCGCGGTGCCCACGCTGCTCGCGCCGGGAACATTTTCCAAGGCGTCGCCCTCGTTGACCGAAGAGGCGCATGCGGTCCGCGTGAAGCGCGCACAGGAATACATCGCGTCCGGCGATGTCTACCAGCTGGTGCTCGCGTCCCGATTCGAAGGGCGCCACAGCCTCGCGCCGTTCGAGGCCTACCGCGCACTGCGCCTGTTGAATCCCTCGCCCTATATGTTCTTCTGCGAACTCGGCGACATTACCGTCGTCGGATCCTCGCCGGAGGCCCTGGTGAAGTGCCACGCGGGACAGGCGCAGTTGCGGCCCATTGCCGGATCCCGGCCGCGCGGCGCCGACGAGGCAGGCGATGCGGCGCTTGAAGCCGAGCTGCTCGGCGATCCGAAGGAAAATGCCGAGCACGTGATGCTGGTCGATCTCGCGCGCAATGATTTGGGACGCGTCGCCGTTGCGGGCTCGGTGTCGGTGGATCCATACCGCGTGATCGAGCGCTACAGCCACATCATGCACATCGTCAGCGGAGTTAAGGGCCGGTTGGCGCCGGGGCAGGACGCCTTCGATCTGTTCGCCGCAACCTTTCCCGCGGGCACGTTGGTCGGCGCTCCGAAGGTGCGTGCCATGCAGCTCATCGATGAACTCGAGCCCGTGGGCCGCGAGCTATACGGCGGGACCGTCGGTTATTTCGGCCAGCACGGCGACATGGACCAGGCGATCACAATCCGCACGCTGGTCTTTCGCGGCGATACCTACAGCTATCAAGCAGGGGGCGGTATCGTCGCCGACAGTTACCCAAAGGCCGAATATGACGAGTTGATGGCCAAGAGCGCCGTGCTGCGGCGGGCGCTCGAGCTCGCGGCCGAGGGTCTTTAGAATGTCCGCACGGGTACTGTTGATCGACAACTATGATTCCTTCACCTACAACCTCGTGCAGGCGTTTCTGACGTTGGGAGCCGAAGTCGATGTTTGGCGCAACGATGCAATTAGCGTGGAACAGGCGCTCGGTCAAAACCATACGCATTTGGTTATTTCACCGGGACCCGGCACGCCGAAGGACGCGGGCGTTTCCATGCAAATGATTGCCGCATTCTCCGGACGCATCCCGATATTCGGCGTCTGTCTCGGTCACCAGTCCTTGGTAGAGGTATTCGGCGGCAAGGTGGTTCGCGCCGGCCGGCTGATGCATGGCAAGGTTTCGCCTGTGCTGCACGATGGCAAAGGGCTGTACGCCGGCATGCGCCAGGGTTTCGAGGCGGGCCGCTATCATTCGCTGATCGCGGAGCCCGGCAGCATTCCGGCGGTGCTCGAGGTGACCGCGCGAACACCCGAGGGCGAGATCATGGGTGTGCGTCACCGATCTTTGAAGGTCGAGGGCGTGCAGTTTCATCCCGAGAGCGTGCTTACCCCGGACGGTCCGATACTCATGGGCAATTTTCTGAAGACCTGATGTGAACACTCCCCGCCAAATCCTGGAGCAGCTGCTCGCGCGGCAAAACATGAGCGAAGAGCAGGCCGCCTCGCTATTGCATCAATTGACGGCGCCGGATCTTTCGCCGGTCATGGCCGGTGCGCTGCTCGCGGCGCTGCGCGCCAAGGGCGTCACGGCCGACGAGGTACGCGGGTTCGCGAGCGCCATGCGCGCATTGGCGCTCAAGCCCGCGCTGCCGCCCGCAATCGATGCCATCGACATCGTCGGCACCGGCGGCGACGGCTCCGGCAGCTTGAATTTGTCCACGGGCGCGGCGTTGCTCGCGGCCGCTTGCGGATTGCCCGTCGTCAAGCACGGCAATCGATCGATCTCGAGCCGCTGCGGCAGCGCCGACCTGATCGAGGCCATCGGATTCACGCTGCCGCTGGATGAAAATCGCGCCGCCGAATGTTTGGTCGCCACCGGCTTCACCTTTCTGTTCGCTCCGTATTTTCATCCCGCCATGAAGGCTCTCGCGCCCATCCGCGCCGCACTCGGCGTGCGCACCGTATTCAATTTGCTGGGACCTTTGACCAATCCCGCGGCGCCGCGCTACCTGCTGGTCGGCGCCTACGACGCACCCACCGCCGAGCTGATGGCCGGCACTCTGGCGGGCATGCGGATCGAGCGCGGCTGGGTGGTGCATGGCGCTTCCGGATGGGACGAAGCGACGCCCATCGGTACCTTCGTGGCCTTCGACGTGCAGAACGACCAGGTCACGCGCCTCGACATCAATCCGGAGGAGCTGGGGATCGCGCGCTGCTCGCCGCGCGAGCTGGCCGGCGGCGATGCCAAAAGCAATCTCAAAGCCTTGATCGATGTGTTCGAAGGCCGCGACATCGGACCGCATTTCGATACGCTGGTCCTGCAATGCGGACTCGCCTTGATGATTTCTGGACGTGCGCAGTCCATCGCGGGCGGCATCGCGTTGGCGCGTGCCGTTGTCGACAGCGGCAAGGCCCTGGCATGGCTGCAGCGGCTGCGGGCATTCGCGCTGCATTCCTCGCGGCAGGCCGCGCCATGAGCGGCTTTCTGGACGAGATGGCCCGTTCGAGCGCGTCGCGCGTCGCCCGGGCGATGGCGCTCGAGCCGCTCGCCGCGCTGGAGATGCGCGCGCGAGCAGCGCCACCCCCCTCGCCGCTGCGCTTGTCGGCTGCCGGATTCGATGTGATCGCGGAACTGAAATTGCGATCGCCGGCCGCAGGGCAGCTGGGTACGCAAAGCGATGACTGGCTGTCGCGCGTGAAAGCCTATGCACAGGGCGGCGCGGCGGCCGTATCGGTGTTGACGGAGCCGTCGCGTTTCGACGGGTCGCTCGAGCATCTGAAGCAGGCGTGCGGCGCGCTTGCGCCGTACGATGTACCGGCCATGCGCAAGGATTTTTTGGTTGATCCCTACCAGGTGCTGGAGGCGCGGGCGGCGGGGGCCGGCGGCGTGCTGGTCATCGTTAGAATGCTGTCGCGATCGCAGATGATGGACCTGCTGGATGCGTCGGCCGAACACCGCCTGTTCGTGCTGCTCGAGGCATTCGACGGCGCCGATCTGGCCGCGGCTCGCGAGTTGCTTGCCGCTCGCGGCGGGCGCTCCTCCGCGCGCGGCGACAATATTCTGGTCGGAATCAACAGCCGCGATTTGCAGACCCTGGAAGTGGTGCCGGAACGATTCGAGGCTCTTGCGCCGCAGTTGCCCCGCGACCGGCCGGCAGTGGCCGAGAGCGGCGTTGCCTGCGCGGCGGATGCCCGGCGCATGATGCGATTGGGTTTCAGGCTGGCATTGATCGGCACGGCTCTCATGAGCCGCGACGATCCCGCGCAATTGCTGCGTGAAATATTGGCAACGACACGGACAGCTTGAGGCTAAATGGCTACACTCCCCGCCATGTGGATCAAAATATGCGGCATTACCGGTGCGGATGCGGTCAGCGCGGCAGCGGATGCCAACGTTGACGCGATCGGCTTCGTTTTTGCGCCTAGCCCGAGGCAGGTTACGCCCGGGCAGGCCGCGCAGCTTGCGGCGCTCGCGCCGCCCGGCATATTGCGCATCGCGGTCGCGCAGCATCCCCTGCAGATGAAGGTCGATGAGATTTGCCGAATTCTCAAGCCGGATTATTTTCAGACCGATGTCGAGGACCTGCGCGAACTGAAGATTCCGGCGCACATCAAGGTGCTGCCCGTCGTGCGCTTCGGCCGCAAGACACCGAATCCCTTGCCGGGACGCATGTTGTTCGAGGGTCCGTCGAGCGGTATCGGCGAGCTCGCCGACTGGGGCCGCGCCGCGGAACTCGCGCGCCAGACTGAGGTGATATTGGCGGGCGGTCTGTCAGCGCAGAACGTGGCCGAAGCCATTCATGCGGCCATTCGGCGTGGACGTGAGCAGCGGCGTCGAATCCGAACCCGGCGTCAAGGATCCGGCGAAGATTCATGAGTTCGTGCGCGCCGCGCGCGCCGCCGCCGCGCAACTGGAGAGGGAATCATGAGTGCACCGCTGCGAGCCGCCGCCGCGCCCGTGAGCCTGCCCGACGCCAAGGGCCGTTTCGGCGCATTCGGCGGCCGCTACGTGCCCGAAACGCTGGTGCCGGCGCTCGATCGGCTGCAGGCCGGCATCGACCGCTACCTGCATCAGTCCGATTTTCAAGCCGAGTTCATGCATGAGCTCAAGACCTGGGTCGGCCGGCCCACGGCGCTGTCGCCCGCGCCCACTCTAGCTAAGCGCTGGGGCGCGCAGGTATACCTGAAGCGCGAGGATCTCGCGCACACCGGCGCGCACAAGATCAACAACGCCGTGGGCCAAACGCTGCTGGCAAAGCGCTTGGGCGCCAAGCGAATCATTGCGGAAACCGGCGCCGGCCAACATGGCGTCGCGAGCGCGGCGGCGGCTGCGCGGCTGGGCATGCCCTGCACGGTGTACATGGGGGCGGTCGACGTCGAGCGCCAGGCGCCCAACGTGGATCGCATGAACTTGCTGGGCGCTACGGTGGTGCCGGTGACGAGCGGCGATCGAACACTGCGCGCCGCCATCGACGAAGCGCTGCGCGACTGGGTGTCCGACCCGGACGGCACATATTATTCGATAGGTTCCGCGGTGGGACCCCATCCCTATCCTTACCTGGTGCGAGAGCTGCAGTCGGTGATCGGCCGCGAGGCGCGCGCGCAAATTCTCGAAGCCGCGGGCAGGCTGCCCGATGTCGCGGTCGCCTGCGTCGGCGGCGGTTCGAATGCCATCGGCTTGTTCCATCCGTTCCTGGGCGATGCCTCCGTGCAGTTGCTCGGCGTGGAGGCCGGCGGGCGCGGTGCGGGCCTGGGCGACAACGCTGCGTCGCTGACTCTCGGCACGCCCGGTGTTTTGCAGGGCAGCTACACGCTGATTCTGCAGGACGCCTTCGGTCAGGTGCGCGAAACACATTCGGTGTCCGCGGGACTGGACTACTCCGGCGTCGGCCCGGAACACGCCTACCTGATGAAGACCGGGCGCGTAACTTATGAGTCGGCGACGGATTCGGAGTCGTTGGACGCGCTCGCGGAGTGCGCCAAGTACGAAGGCATTTTGCCGGCCATCGAGAGCGCGCATGCATTTTTTGGCGCGCGACGCTTCGCCAAGAAAAATCCGGGGGCGGTAATTCTCGTCGGCTGTTCGGGAAGGGGCGACAAGGACATGCCCATCTTGCAGAACACGCTGCTGAAAGCTCTCCCCTGATGATGGCGCCGAGCGACCGCATCTCCGCGGCGATCCAAGCGGTCGTCGCGCAAGGCCGCCCCGCATTGGTGGGCTACCTGACCGCGGGGTTTCCGAGCCGCCGTCAGTTCAAGGACAATCTCGCCGCCGTCGCCGGCGCCTGCGACGTCGTGGAAATCGGCGTGCCTTTCAGTGATCCGATGGCAGACGGCGCCACCGTTCAACGCGCGAGCTTCGCCGCTTTGGCCGACGGCGTGACGCTGCCGTGGATTCTCGATGAATTGCGCTCCGTCGAGCCGCGTCACAGCGCTCCGATTCTATTGATGAGTTATTTGAACCCGCTGCTGGCTTTTGGAATGGCGCAGCTGCCGCGCGCCGCCGCGCAGGCGGGCGTGGCCGGCTTCATCGTGCCGGATTTGCCCTTCGAGGAGAGCGGCGAATTGCACCAAGCGCTCGACGCCGAAGGCTTGGCGCTCGTACAGATGGTGACGCCGGTGACGCCACCCGAACGCCTGGCGATGCTGTGCCGGCAAGCCAAGGGCTTCGTGTACGCCGTGACCATGACGGGCACCACCGGAAAATCCGCGGACGGCAAATTCGCCGATGTGCCCATCGAGGTGCTCGAGTACATGGATCGCGTCAAGCAGCTTGCCAACGTTCCGGTCTGCGCCGGCTTCGGCATTCGCTCTGCACGGCAAGTGGCGCGGCTTGCGCCGCACGTGGACGGCGTGGTCGTCGGCTCTGCGCTGGTTGAGGTGCTGGAGCGGGGCGAGAATGTGGAAGCCTTCTTGAAGGGCTTGCGCAGTCGCTGAGCGGCGTGAAGGGAAAACCGTGAAGCGAGTGTATCGTGCCGCATCCCTCCTGCAGGTTGCGCATGCCCGCAATGTGCTGATCGCCGCGGGCATCGACGCTGAGCTGCGCAATCAGTATCTGGCAGGCGCTCTGGGAGACCTGCCGATGCTGGAGACCTGGCCGCAACTCTGGGTCGACGATGCGTTGGAATCTGCCGCGCTGCGAGCGCTCAAGACCGCGGAAGCCGCGCCGGCGGGTGCGCCCTGGACCTGTGCGCAGTGCGGCGAGGAACTCGAGCCGCAATTTACGACCTGCTGGCGCTGCGGTGCGGCCTCACCGAGTGCATAGCGTGTGCCAGGAAGGAACTGCACCGCGGTATGAGTTCGAAGGCACTCTGGGTCAGTCCAAAGCAGGTTTAATATTCAAGTAGTTGCAAGTGCGTGTCAGACAAACACTGACAGGATTGAGCGTGAATTCCGAGCCGAGGTTCAGCCCTCAGCCCTGGCGACGTTAAGCTGCACAGGTTACAAATTGTTCCGTGTGACGTGTAACGATTACACGAGCGCGATCAGCAGGAGATTTGTAATGAACAGCGTCAGCTATAGCCTTCCCGACCGTTCCGCAGCGCCCCCCATGCCGCTCGTGGACGCGTTAGGAAATTCCTTATTGGGGAATTCCGTCGCGATGCAGGAAGTGTTTCGCCTGATCGAGCGTGTGGGCCCCACCGAGGCCAGCGTTCTTTTGACCGGCGAAAGCGGCTCCGGCAAGGAGCTCGCCGCGCAAATGATTCATGAATGCAGTCCGCGCCGCGGCAAGCCCTTCATCGCCGTCAATTGCGGCGCGATTCCCGCGGGTCTCATCGAGGCCGAATTGTTCGGCTACGAGAAGGGCAGCTTCACAGGCGCTGTGCGCGCGCATGCGGGCGTGTTCGAGCGTGCCAACGGCGGCACACTGCTGCTCGACGAAGTGACCGAAATGCCCCTGGACATGCAGACGCGGCTGCTGCGCGTGCTCGAATCCCACAAGTTCTACCGGGTCGGAGCGAATACCGAATACAGCTGCGACGTGCGGGTCATCGCCGCCACCAATCGCTGCCCCCTGACCGCCGTGCAAGCCGGTCAGCTGCGCGAGGATCTGCTCTACCGGCTCGCCGTGTTCCCGATCGATCTGCCGCCGCTGCGCAATCGCGGCGATGATGTCGAGTTGCTCGCGACTCACTTCTTGTCGGAGCTCAATGCTCAATCGACCACGCAGAAGCGCCTGTCAGCGCACGCACGAATGACGCTGAAGCAGCATTCCTGGCCGGGCAATGTGCGCGAATTGAAAAACTGCATCGAGCGCGCCTTCATTCTCGGCGACACCGTGCTGGAATTGGCGCCGCTCATTCAGAACAGCGCCCGCAGCGACGTCGCCGAGCAGTCGCCCAACGGCGGAATTGCGGGCCGGGATCGTCTGGAGATTCGCGTCGGCTCGCGCATCTACGATATGGAACGCTCGCTGATCGAGGCTACCCTGGACTACTTCAAGGGCAACAAGCGCCGCGCGGCCGACGCGCTGGGCTGCAGCTTAAAGACGCTGTATAACAAGCTCAACGGATATTCGCAAAGGCAGGAATGCGCGAATTCCTAAAATGCGCGCTTTTTGAGGGGAATGTAACGTGTCAAGAGTACTGATCGCAGACGATCATGCGGTAGTCCGAGCCGGGTTCAAGCAATTCCTAGAAGCCGATTCGACCATCAATGCGGTGGGCGAAGCCGCCAGCGGCAACGAGACCCTGGATGCACTGCGTGAATCGGAGTGGGATCTGGTGCTCCTCGACATTCACATGCCCGACCGCAGCGGGCTCGACATCCTGCGCCACATCCAGACCGGTCATCCCAACGTCAGAGTGCTGGTCATGAGCGGACTGCCGGAGCAGCAATACGCCGTCAACGTGCTGCGCGCCGGGGCCAGCGGCTATCTGTCCAAGGACAGCGCACCCGAGGAATTGATGAAGGCGGTTCGCACCGTGTTGTCCGGGCGACGCTACGTCAGTGCCGCGCTCGCTGAAATCCTGGTGGCGGATTTGGATGGGGATCCGGACAAGCCGCTGCACGCGCGCCTGTCGACCCGAGAGTTTCAAATCTTCTGCAAGCTGGCGGCCGGGCGGGGCGTATCGGACATCGCCAACGAGCTAAGCTTGAGCGTGAAGACCGTCAGCACCTATCGCAGCCGGATACTGGAGAAGATGAGCTTTACCGCCAACGCGGACATCACCTCCTACGCGTTGCGCAACGGTCTGATTCAATAAGCTGCGTGCTGTGATCACTGTCCAGACCAACGCGCGGTTCTCCAGAGCGACATGTTAATGGTGCGTTCACTGCGGGTCCTGCTGGTCGAAGATTCCAAGGTATTGACCGAGCGTCTGACCGAGGCCATCAAACAGATCTCCGACGTGGAATTGATCGGCACGGCGGACAGCGAGTCGGCCGCACTGGCGGCGGTCAAGCGCGATGCGGTGGACGTGATCATTCTCGATCTGCATTTGAAGCAGGGCACCGGCTTCGGCGTCATGCGCGCGCTGGCCACCACCCAGCAAAAGCCGAAGCCG
>Ga0193753_10002953_pt1 | contig 12965 bp, 10 predicted proteins | sample H1c2metaG_FD_144925 | JGI IMG/M metagenome (GOLD analysis project Ga0193753, IMG submission 144925) | Soil microbial communities from a riparian zone of the East river system, Colorado, United States - H1c2 | ecosystem: Environmental > Terrestrial > Soil > Riparian zone | place: USA: East... | reverse complement strand
CCACCTCCCGGCTCACCGTCGATGCAGTTCGCTGCAGCCCTTTAGCGATCTCACGAATCGACGAACCCGAAGCAATTCCACGTGAAATGTCTTCCCGCTCGGCCAGCGTGAGCGTTCGCGGCGAGCGCCGACGAGCAGCAGGAACTATACCGCCGCGCTGCGTCAACAGGAACCGAATGGAACCGCGGCCCTTACCAAAGGCGCGGCCAATTTCATTCAACGACTCGCCAGCTTTCCAACGCCGCCACATGCCCATCCTCTACTCCGTGGAAAGCCTGTCCCGTTTTCCTTGTGCCATAAACACCACCTTTAGAAAATTAATTCATATCAGATGGTGTTGCACCGACGGGTTGAGACCGCCCCGTTTTGCTGGAACTTCGCCTTGCCAGACGGTGTCTAAACATGCAGGCTGGGGGTCTCAGTGTATGAAGTTATGCATGTTTAGAGTCCTCCCGGACGTAGAATCACTGCTCTGACAGTGGCTTCCTTCTTGATCTCCAGCGTCGTTCTGGGTTGCTGGAAGGCAAACACTCCCAGAGAGACACAGGGAGCCCAAGTACCCTACGAGTTTGTCGCGAACCCAGTGGGAGAGATGTGCACTGACGATACCGAGTCGAGAACCGAATACTTCAATGTCCCTGTTGTTCGTTTTGAGGGATCGAGAATCGAACTCAATGGGACAGCCACGTCAGCTAACGACCTTCGGGAATGGGCTCTAAAGAAGTACGCAAACCTTCCGGAACAAGCAGTTTGGGTGCAGTTCTCACAAGAGAGCAAGCCTACCGCTGATCGAGCACTGCTGCCAATCGCTATGGCATTGCCGCGCTTGCAAATTCGCCGGGCGGAGTTTGCCTTTTCTTGTCCGAAGCTTCTCGCACCGAAATGACGTATGCCTGCAAAGTCGCATTTGCGGCACTTTCGGCGTTTGCACACCAAACGCCTCGCATTTCCGAAATCCCCGTTTTTCGGGCGCTTCGTTTCTCAGTTCATGCGGAGCTCTGTTCACGGCAACGTTCCGTCAACGACTGCGGGGACACTTCGTCCCAGTACCCACCACTTGATTGATATTTGGCAACCCGGCGTGAATTACTATCCCGGCTCCGAAACTCGCGCCGGGAGGGTTACATCGCCTACTGAAAGTTCTCCGCCATCGTAAGGGAGCTATGCCTGGCCTCGTGGGCAGACCACAGTGTCCGTCCGTCGCGCGAAGCGGCGAGATTTGGGGCCCCTGGGGATAGATCCTCTAATTGGAGCACGGGTGTGAACAGGCGTGTCTGGAAGTTGTAGAACATCAGCGTGGGCTTCGGAACCGCTTCGGAATTGAGCAGGTAGAGGCCCGAATCCGTCACGGCAAAATGACCCCAGTAGCCTTTATGTAGCGCGTCCGTCACCTGCTGTTCTTCGCCTCCTCCTACCGGCATGCTCCAGATGCCTCCGCCCTCGAACCTTGAATAGTAAAGCGTCTTTGCGTCATACGATTCAAACGCCGCGAAGCCGCCGTGGCGGGTCACCTGGGTTTCTCGTCCGGTCGCCAGTTCCCGCCTCCACACGTGTAAGCTTCCAGTTCGGTTGGAGGCGAAATAGATGGCCGTCCCGTCGCGTGACCAGCTGGGCACAAGATTTTCGTAGTTGCCCGATGTGACCATGTGCATGTTTCGGCCCTCGGAGTCGATCAGGTAGATCTGGCTGTGCCTCTCGTGGTGGTGGTCGAAGGCGATCCATTTGCCGTCAGGCGACCAGCGAGGGGTACCGGAGAAGCCCTCGTCGAAGGAGGTCATTTGCAAGAGATGGCTACCGTCTGCATCACTTTTCCATATCTCGGGTCTTGTACTGCGGCCGGACTGGAATACGATTTGTCGTCCATCGGGGGACGGCTGTGCCGACTGGTTTCCGCCCTCGGAAGCGATGATCCCGTTTTGCGATACAACCTGTCCGCCTGCGCGGGAAAGCTCCACACGTGAGATCACCGCTGCCCGAGATTGCCAAAACCAGAATGGCTCAACATAAGCCAGACGCCGGCCGTCCCGCGACAGCACGCCTGTTGCTGGATACACAGTTTCAGGCTCCATCGTGCCGCCTGTTGCGGGGACTCGCCAGACCCGGCTAAGAAGTCCGCTTCGGCCTGAGTTGAGACCTGAGTTGAAGATGATGTGTTGTCCGTCTGACGACCACATTAGTCGTCCCGCTCCCCAGCTGCTCTGGGTTAATTGCTGTGGAGTTCCTCCCCAGAGTGCAACGGTATAGATCTCAGACATACCCAGCGTCGTACGCCTCAGGAAAGCCACGGTCTTTCCATCGGGAGACAGGGCCGGGACAGAATCTCCAAACTCACTGTAAAGCGGCGGGGCAGCCAGGCATCGCTTCTCTCCTGTCTCCAGAGAAAACACCACGATGCCTCTTGGACCCTCCGGCGTGCAACGGTCCGCAAGCACCAGCGATCTTCCGTCCCCAGTCCACTTTGGGTAACCGGCGTCACCGAAAGGGCACATCACATCGGTAAGTTTGCGCTCTGGACCACCCAGCGCAGGAACGATGAAAACCCCACCGCCATGGTCATCACAGCGGCCAAAGGCGATCTCCCGTCCGTCCGGCGACCAGTCCCCGCAGCAGATGTAACCACTGCCTGTGTGGGTGAGCCGGAGCGGTCTTTCTCCGCCGACCAATTGCACATACAAATCTCCCATGACCGGGTTTTCGCCATTCCAGATAAATGCAACCTTCTCCCCGTCCGGCGAGAAAGCCGGATACCGAACCCAGCCAGGAAGGTTGGTAAGCGGAACAATGCGCATACGCGATGATGCAGCGGCCGCATGGGCGGGTTGAACCGCCTGTCCGGATGCATCGCGGTTGCTGACCGCACGGTGAACCAGAAATCCTGTAAGTAGGATCACGAGCGCGGCTGCGATCAGTCCGGGAAGAAGCAGTCTCCTGGGCCTCCGTCCTTCGTTGGATGGCTGCTCCAGCTTCTCTTCCACTTCCTCTGCGATGGCAGTTTGGGCCTGTGGATTCTGTGAGTTCCCTTTAACACCATGCGGTCCCTTTAGTGGCTCAAATCCATTGCCGCTATCCGGGTGACGCGGATCAGTTACGTCCAGCCCGCTGAAGCCATCCTCCTCAACCTCCACATCGCACAGGAAGCGATAGCCGACGGTAGGAACCGTGGCGATGTAGCGCGATTCTCGGATGTCGTCCCCAAGCAGACGTCGCAGCAGCGCAATGCTGCGCGTCAGGGAGTTCTCAGAGACGGAGCAATCATTCCAGACCGCGTCCAGAAGTTCGTCTTTTTTGATGAGTCTGTGCGGATTGCGAAGCAGGAAGAGCAGGACTCGAAAGGCCTTTGGCTCGACCGGCAACACCTCGCCAGCTCTAATGATGCAAAACTCGCGTTCTCGAACCTTCACATCGGCGAAGGCAAAAACAAAGCACTTGTGCTCAATCATGAATTCATCACCCCCTTTCCGGGAATGATCATGAGCCCATCATGACCATGCAAAGACACGCGCGGAGAGTTCACCCAGCCAATTCGGCTGAGGTGATCTCCAATGTCTTCCTTCCAATGGTTAACTTCCCTAACTCTCGCAGCGACGATCTTGCCTGCGCTTCACGCAGAATCACATTGCCCGGGAAACGTCGCTATTCTACGCTTCCGGCTCGTCCAGCGCTCCCTGATAATTGTGCCGGTCGCGATCAATCATGCCGGCCCGTACGACTTTCTGGTGGATACAGGCGCTGAGGTCACCATCGTCGATCCCGCGCTGGCCGCTGAACTTCACTTGAGAATCGAGGGCACGACCGGGTTCGTCGGCGTCGGTTTCCGCATGCGTTCTTCGTTCGCGCAACTCGACACTCTCGAAACCGGTTCGCATGCTCTGGCAAACCCTCTGGTTGTCATTCAAAACATGGAGTATCTCCAGGCAGCCGATCCCCATATTCGCGGAATTCTTGGCGGTAACTTTCTGAGAAATTTCGACGTGCTCATCGACTATGCCCACCGCACGCTTTGCTTCGACGACACAAAGGTTATGCAGTCAGAGATAAAGGGGAAACATATCGCGCTGGTGAGCCCGCCTCATCCCGAAGGCGGAGGATTGCTGACCGAGCCGCTCATCATCGCGGTCCATCTGTCCGGCATCCCCGCCAGGCCACTGCTCCAGCTCCTCGATTCCGGCACGAATGTCCCGCTTTTGTACGACTCTGGCAAAGACATGGCGGGTGGCTTCCACGGGAGTGCGCCAATACGCGACCGCGGCCCAGACGGAGTGGAGCGCGTGTTTGCCGTCTTGCCGCCTCAGGACATGAAGATCGGCACACTGGTCTTTCATCAGATATGCTTCGTTACTCCCGTAGCTACAGGAAAAGATGTCCCCAAAGTTGAGGTAGATGGACTCCTGCCAACCGCACTCTTCCGACGCGTCTACATCAGCTACGCCGACCGCTTTGCCGTCCTTGAGCCGTGGTAGGCAAAAATCTTTAAGGTCGTCGGAGTCAGTCAACTGTTGCAAAATCACCTTCCCACGAATTGAAGTCGAGTTGAGAAAGGCCCCGCTTGAGCAGGACATCTCGCTTGCCCTGCCGATCGTTCCCGAATCACGGCAGTCCCGAAACAATCCCGTAGTGCTCGAAAAGTCCGGGTTATCGGCAATCACGGGTCTTCCCACCCGTCCAAACTCGTCGAAGTTGCCGACAACACCGACCGGTTGAGACCGCCCGGGTTTGCGGCAGGTTCGGGTCCTCGGGACGCAGGCCGGGCGAAATTGGTGAAAACTCCGTTTACGGAGAACCTGACGGCTACCGATGAATGGAATCGGGCTCCGCGCATGACCATGAGCCTAAGAACCTCTTCAAGGGTGGAATCCAAGTTGAATAGTTATTTCAACAATCACCGGCTTACCTGCTTTCATCCCAGGCTTGAACCTATATCGACGTACCGCCTCGATAGCTTTCTCATCTAAAACTGAGCCAAGCCCCTTGACCACATGGACGTGACTTGGAATCCCCTTCGTATCAACCCAAAGGCTAACAAGCACCTCGCCTGATTGATTGGCGACCTTGCGCTGCATCTGTGAAGTAACCCGGCTTTACTCCGAAATCGAGTACGACCGGAGCTGACACGTCTCCAGCCACCCTATAAACGGGTCCTGGCCCCGGGCCCAGGCGTGTAGGTGCACCACCATTCAGCTGCGGGACAAGGGAAGAATGAGTGAGGGAGATGAAAGCAAACAATTCGAGCCAGATTAGTTTGCTGGTGCCGTTTTCCATCGGATGAGTCTACATTGCCGGAACTGCAGGCCGAATCGTCATGACGCTAGGCTGTTGCTTTCAGAATTATTTGGCGTAGTGTTTCAGAGATATCTGGCGTAGTGTCGGATCTTCTCTACGACCTGCGCCAGACTGGCGCCCAGACTCTAGTAACTGAAATTAATCTGCAGAATCAGACACTTATCCGTTATCTTGGATTCTCGCTAAGCGCCGGCTTTTAACTCCTCAATCGTTCTTGGAGGCCCAGCGTTACGACAAATAGCGCTGAAGATGACGCCAAATAGCGATCAAAGCTACACTCAATGTGACCCACACCCTAAACCAGCTACGACCCGCAAAGCCAAAAACTGCAGCATCCGCCGCGCCAGCGGCTTCGTTCAAACGGAGTTATGGGAAACAATGACACCGCAGTTTCCGAAAACCCGACTTTTTCGGGTACCTACGAGTTGCACCGAACAAGTGTTCGGCTCGATGTGCTGGGTGTTGGTTTAGTTGGTTCCAGCGACTAGTTCTTTTTTCGGCCTCTTCCAAAAATCTTCTTGTCTGCTGCACTCAGCTTGTTGGCACCCAGCTTGATTTCGACACTATCGATGGTCCCGTTGAATGCAAACGGTGGTTTATAGGCTTTCGAGACAGTCGCCCAGGAGGGAGCCCGAGCCTTCAGGCCCGTGACACACGCACCCTCACAACGAGGTGCTTTCAGCCCCGGGCCACTCTTCATTGCGCGCCTCTCGCGAACTCTGCTAGCCTATCCGTGTTCCCGGGCTTATCCTCCGCACGTCATCACCGGTACGTCTCAGGAGGCATCTACGTGAGCAAGTCTAAAGCGTCCAAGAACGACAACTCCGCCGCCGAAGCAGTCCGCATCGCCCTCGCCGACGCGCAGTTCGCGACCGTCGGCAATCGACTCAAAACCCTCTCCGCGACCGAGCCTCTTCTTCGTGCCTACGGCGAAGATCCTAGGGCCTACGCCGGCGAGCTCACCAAACAGTACGCCGCGCTCGCCTCCCGTCCGCGTCCCTCCGTTCCCGCCGTCAAGGACATCTCTCCGCGCGTTGCCCTCACGCTCGATCATCTCGCCGACATCTTCGGCCCCTGGCAGATCGTCGCCGCGCCCACCGCCACCGTCGGCCTCGTCGAGAAGCCGACCAGCTCCAAGACCAGCGGCGATGTCAACGGCATCCTCTCCCCCGGCTACATCATCCCCTACGCAGCCATCTCCAACAGCAGCACACAGGAGCAGTGGTGGGTCAATACCTGGCAGTACATCATCGCTCTGCCCATCACGCCCACCGGTCCCGGCCGGCTCGCCTATCGCTTCAGCGTTCAGGCCGGCCTCGAGTTCTATCGCCAGAACTTCCTCTCAGGCTCCGCGCACGTCTACGGCACGGTCGCGACAACAAACGACCTCGCCAGCCACCCCATCGACTTCACCCACCCCACCAGCTCCACCTTCGCCATCGCCGAAGACCTGCCCACCAGCGAGGTCCCGCCCCTGCTCTCCGGATACACCGCCGTCAACGGCCACATCGATCTCGTCGCAGGCAAGACACCCGCCATCGGAATTCTCTGCGGCCTCATCCTCAGCGTCGCCCAGGGAGAGATGCGCGTCACACCCGACTACTACAGCTACATCTTCCTCTCCAACCCCGATGCCAAAACCAACGCCGACATCGGCAAGATCGAGTACCGCATCGACCCCATCTTCTGGGTCGAAGCCGTCACCGCAAAAATCAACGCCTGAACACAACCCGGATCAGCCAATCCCCAATCCGTCATCTCGACCAAAGCGCAGCGCAGCGGAAAGACCCCCTTCTCTACCACGCATCCAACACCGCCCCGGCTCGGTGCCCAACGCGTCCGTTGGTGCAATCCAAGCGACATCTTGTACCGTCGACGCATGGCGCTCAAACGAATGGTCTTCGGCTTCAGGCTCTTTCGCAGGTGAAATAGTCCTCATGTCAATGGCGACAAATCACCAATGCGCGTTTGTAGCCGTCGCAAGTCTGGATTCGCGCATTACCCTGTTGTCGCCATGCGAGAACTACTCCCAATTTACGCCGTGATTCGCCAGTCGTTGCGGATGGTGGCGCGTGAAGCCGCAGATTCGTTGATCCGGAACTTTCGAGATACCCTTTTCCAGTATCAAGTATAGGTAGTCTTCCCAAAATATGAACACGGGAGTAAAAATAGATCACGCCGCGTTAGCATCTTGACGAGATAAAGTAGGTTACCTCCGCACTCCAGTCCAAGGACATCCAAAGTTTTAAGGGGCGACGCACCCTTAATCGGGCCTAGAAACTTTCTTTGATAGAGGAGAACACTCAATTGCCTGAACTCATGAGAGCTGCTGTGGGACTGTCGTGGATTGGTGGGTTGCGTGGAAGTAATCGCAACGTGGCGCTAAAACACAAGCTGATACTTGGCGTGACCGGTGCAGTGCTGGGCACGTTCCTGCAAGGTTGCTCAGCGAACAAACAACCTTCCCAAGGGGAAACCAACCTGGCCAATGCGGCTAAAGACGTCACTATTCCATTGGCGGCGGGGAAGATGAAGAATCCGCTGCCTGAGACGGATGAAGTCGTGAGCCAGGGCCAGGAAGTATTTCTTGGGGCTTGCGCCCAATGCCACGGTGCGGAAGCGCACGGAGACACCACCGTGGGACGCAACATGGCCCCGCCTGCCATGGACCTGAGTTCACCCCATGTGCAGCATTGGAACGACGCAGAACTGTTCTGGATCATACAGAATGGAGTTAGCCACACAGGCATGCCTGCCTGGAAGTCGAGCATCGCCGATAACGACACCTGGAAACTTGCGCGTTACATCCATAGCCTTCCCCGCGCTGGCGCTGCCTCCGCCTCCACAGCAGCCCCATCACAGACACAAGCCGTTTCCGCGCAGGATAAGTACACCCTGAAAATACCGAATGGCCTCGCGTTCTCTGAGTTCAAAGGCTACGAAGGCTGGTCTGTGATCTCCCTTAGCCATAACGGAGATAAGCTCGCAGCGATCCTCGGGAATCCTGGGATGATCGATGCCTATAAGACGGGCATTCCCGGTAACGGCAGGCCCTTTCCGGATGGAGCCAAGATGGCGAAGATCCATTGGAACGCGAAAGTGGATGCCAGTGAACCCGGTGCGCCGACAGTGCCAGGCACCCAGCATGACGTTGACTTCATGCTGAAGGATAGCAAAAGGTTTGCGGACAGCGGCGGATGGGGTTACGGCGCCTTCGAGTATGAAGCCGCATCCGGTAAGTTCAGGCTCGCCAATTTAACTGACAAGCCGCCTCAGGGAAATGACGCTAAGTGCGGGTTCACGTGCCACACGAGCGTGAAAAATAAAGATTATGTTTTCACGAATTACGGACGTAGGTGAAGCGGTATGAGTAGACTGTTCCTGTTGTTCTCTTACATAAGCTAAGCCGTTGCCTCAATGATCTTCGAAGCGAGCTCTTCACCGAGTTCGCGGTGATGCGGAGTTCAAAGGCCCCAGAGGTATCTCCTTGATCGAATCTTCTGATCTTCGGCGGACAAAAATACTACTCAATAACGGAAGTGGCCAGATGCCGGCACTCGGTTTTGGCACCTTGATTCCCGAACCAGCCGTGACGATAGCCGCAACGAGGGATGCGGTGGGGCTGGATTTCGGCATTTCGATTGCGCAGAGCGATACCGGAACGAGCGCGTAGTGGGAGAAGCGTTGCAGGCAGAACTTGCCTCTGGACGGATCGCACGCGAAGGCATCTTTATTACCACAAAGTTGTGGAACACGAATCATCGGCCCGAGCGCGTCGAACCCGCTTTCGAGGCGAGCCTGAAAAGAATCGGCCTCGACTATTTGGATCTTTACCTTATTCACACTCCATTTGCATTTCAGCCTGGGGACGAGCAGGATCCACGGGATCAAGACGGCCGCGTGGTCTACGACAAGGGGGTGACTTTGCTTGATACATGGAAAGCAATGGAGAACCTCGTGGATCGCGGTAGATGCCGAGCTATCGGAAAGAGAGAAACCGGTCCTAGCAGCCGGTATATTGTAGACGCGACGCAGGCAGGCGATATGTTCGAGACCAGTGCACCACGCGGTGACTTCGTCTTGCGATCAGGCCTTCGCCCGGTCGTGCTGTTGAGCGCCGGGATCGGCGTTACTCCTGTTCTGTGTATGTTGCATGCTCTTGCGGCTGAGAACGCCGGGTCTCCTCGGGAAGTGTGGTGGATCCATGCTGCACGCAATGCGAAGGAGCACGTTTTCATTCAGGAATCCCGGCAACTATTGAGCACTATTCCCGAGAGCCGCTCGATCATCGCATATAGCAAACCAGATCCAACGGATCGACATGGGAAAGACTTCGATATTCAGGGGCACTTGGATCTTGCGGGCTTACAAGGACTTGGCATCCCTGTAGAGGCTGACTTTTACATATGCGGGCCCACAGGATTTCTCGGCGACATGAATCGCTTCCTGATCTCTTTGGGTGTTCCGCCAGATGGGATACGTCAGGAAATATTTGGCCCAGCGAGTTCTGTCGAACCCGGTGTGGTGAAAGCCGAGGTAAGGATCCCGCATCTCCCGCTTCGATCTTCCGGAAACGGACCGGTCATATCGTTTACTCGCAGCGTCTTGGCTGTGCCATGGGATAACAAGTTCAAGAGCTTGCTGGAACTGGCCGAGGCTTGCGATGTCCCCGTGAGATGGTCGTGTCGGAGCGGAGTCTGCCACATGTGCGAGTGCGGACTCCTGAGCGGCAAACTGCATTATTCTCCCGAGCCGCTGGACGAGCCCGCCACGGGCAATGCATTGATCTGCGTCACCAGCGAATCTCTAAAACTCTTGTGGCGTTATTAAATGAGTAGCGGGAACCAGAGGTGAAGAATACGGCGTTTACTTTTGTGTCTTCATGAACTCACGTACCAGCGCGGCAATCTCGTAAGCCTTGGTATCAAGTGCAAAGTGGCCAGCATCAAGTACGTGAACCGCTGCATTCGGCACGTCTTTGCGGTACCGCTCCGGCTCGCCGGGATCGAACGAGAGATCATGCTTTCCCCAGAGGACCAGCAGCTTTGGCTGCGTCTTCTGTAGCCACGCCTGCCATTTTGGGTAAGCATCGACGTTGGTGCGGTAATCGTAGAAGAGATCACTTTGAATCTGCGCCTGTTCTGCCGTGTTGAGGAATGCGTACTCATCGGTCCAAAGATCCGGGTCATAGAGTTCACTCTTCGGATCGTCCCCGACATGGCGGGTCTTCGTGACTGCAAGAGATAGCAGGTTCTTGCGCAACGCTTCTTCGTTGGCAGGCCTATCCGTCCAGAACGCACGCCGAGTGGCCCAATTAGCCCCAAGACCTTCGTTGTGCGCGACTGCATCCTGGACGATGAGGGCCTGCACCCGCTCAGGGTGTGCCAATGCCATGCGAAAGCCAACCGGGCCGCCGTAATCTTGCATATAGAGCGTGTAGTGCGACAGGCCAAGTACCTGTGTGAAGCCGTTCATCACGGAGGAGATGTGGTCGAAGGTGTAATCGAACCGCTTCGGGTCGGGCCAGTCGCTATGTCCGTAGCCCGGATAGTCGGGCGCGACCAGATGGTAGTTGTCTGCAAGCCGTGTCAGCAGCGGCTGAAACATCCGCGAAGACGATGGAAGACCGTGTAAGAAAAGAATGGTGGGAGCATCTTTCGGTCCCGCTTCTCTGTAGAAGATGGAGAGTCCATCGACTTTAACCGTGCGATAAAACACCTGTTCATTCATCACTCTGTCCTTTTTCTGAGCTTCCATGCTCGAAGGCGTGGCAAGAGCAAATACCAGGATAGCGAGCTTCAGTAGAATCGATTTCGCTGTCTTCATCTATCCTCCGGTCTAATCTGCGACTTCGAAGATGACATCAAGTTCTATGGGCATTCCCAAAGGGAGGCTGGCAACGCCGATTACCAGCCGAACCGATGTTTTCTCGATGCCAAAGACATCTCGAAACAGGTCAGATACAGCGTCGGCAACCCTGGGCTGGTCAAAGAAGTCCCCTGATGTTGCTATAAAAACTCCGAGCCGAACGACGCGAGTCACTCTATCGAGTGAGCCCAGATGCTCTTTCGCCGAAGCAAGGACGTTCAACGCCGCGATGTAGGCTGCATCGCGGCCGGCCTCGACATCGAGCTCCTTCCCAAGCCGGCCAATATACTTCGGCTTGTGGTCAACAACCGGGAGCATTCCGCTAAAGAAAAGCAGGTTGCCCGTCTGCACCGTCTCGGCGTAAGTGCCAAACGGCGTCGAGGGCGTTGGGAGCTTAATGCCAAGCTCCTGCAGCCGGCGCTCTGCACCGTCCGGCTGCGAACCCTTACCGGCTACCATCGGCCCACGTGCGCACCATCGTCCACATGCAGCACCTCCCCAGTTATATGATTGGCCTCCGCCAGATAAATGACGGCATCAGCGATGTCCTTCGAGCTGGAGATCGTACCCATAGGGGTACGGGTCTTTAGGATCTCTGCCGGTGTGCCCTTATGGAGAGGCGTCTCGACGACGCCCGGGGCGACCGCATTAAAGCGAATATGATCTTTCGCGTATTCGCTCGCAAGGCTAAGGATAACTGCATTCAGTCCGCCCTTGGTCATCATCGGGATCGACGCCGGAATGCCTGCGATAGGGTTATCGACCAAAGCCGCTGTGATGCTTGTCACGCTGCCGCCGTTGCCCTGCGACAGCATCTGCCTGACTGCAAGCTGCGTGACGAAGACGAACCCTTCCAGGTTGACCGACACGAAGCGGCGAAACTCTTCCGCAGTGTACTCCGTAAAAGGTTTCACCGAGAAGATGCCTGCATTATTGACAACGTGATCGATCGAGCCGAACTTCTCTACCGCGGCCTGTGCGACCTTCGCGGCCGTCGTTGCCTGACTGATGTCACCGTCTAGCAACACGAGACTCGGTGATGACGAGAAGCCGGCCTCGGAAACACTACGCGAAGTTGCAACTACGTTATAGCCCCGATCAAGAAAGGTCTGGACAATAGCCGCCCCAATGCCCTGCGAGGCGCCTGTTACGATGACCGTCTTTTTGCTTTCCATATTTTAGATACCCGATATTTCTCGTTGAGGTCTGCCGCCTGGACAAACACTATCGGCTAAATCGCCCGAAGAGCGTCCATAGGAGAGTCCGCCAACAGAGATCGGAAGCTGGAGGCGGAGAGGATCTATGCGGCTTTCTCTTCACCGTTGGTAAAGCCGATCACGCGCTTGTTTTTCACCAGCGGTGCGCCGTTGAAGGCCGCAGCTTATACGAGTGCCTATCAAGGCGCCAGTCTCTATTTGCTAGGGGCCCGGGATCTACTCAACGGGAAGTCGTGAGCTGGAACTTTCCGCGGTTTCCAAGTATACCTCCGTTTTGGGAGCCTCTTGGAGGACTTCATCTTATAATTTGAGATCTCGTCTCATCTATAGTTCGCAATCGATGAGGAACTCACAAGGCTCTCGGCACAGGACTCAATGACTGCATTGGTCTGTTATCGCCAATTGAGATCAGAACATTCGTCGTCGCGCTTCTGCTAATCTTTCCTTGAAAAAAGTCGCTCGCTCTGACATCGCGTGACCGCGCCCATCGCGTCGAACACACTTAGGGTGAACGTTTTTACCGTCGCAGGAAAGGCGATGGTCGGCGAGCGCCGAGGCCCTTCGATCAGATGACGGAGCTATACCCGGATTGGATAGCCA
>Ga0193753_10002952_pt1 | contig 12966 bp, 9 predicted proteins | sample H1c2metaG_FD_144925 | JGI IMG/M metagenome (GOLD analysis project Ga0193753, IMG submission 144925) | Soil microbial communities from a riparian zone of the East river system, Colorado, United States - H1c2 | ecosystem: Environmental > Terrestrial > Soil > Riparian zone | place: USA: East River... | reverse complement strand
GGTTCATCTCCTTCTTTCAGGTAGTTGGTCATGTCGGTATCGATGAACCCCGGAGCGATAGCATTACAACGAATATTTCTGCTTCCCAGCTCATGCGCCATGCTTTTGGTGAAACCAATGATGCCCGCCTTGCTGGCCGCATAACTCGCCTGGCCGGCGTTTCCTCTCACTCCAATTATCGAGCTCATGTTGATGATCGATCCCTTTCTAGCCTTCATCATAGGTTTGATCACCTGTTTGGTAATATTGAAAACGCTTTTCAGGTTTATATCAATTACTTCATCCCATTGGGCCTCGGTCATGCGAAGCAGGAGGTTGTCTTTAGATATGCCCGCATTGTTAACGCAGATATCTATGTTGCCAAAATCCGACATTACTTCGTTTACAAATGCTTCGCTCTCGGCAAAATTACCTGCATTGCTCCGGTAGGCCTTGCTTTTCACTCCAAGCGCATTTAACTTCTCCTGCAGAGCCTGGGCTTTTGGAGCGCTGGTCTCACTGACATAGGTAAACGCTATCCGGGCACCGTGTTCGGCGAACTTCAGGGCGATCGCCTCACCGATGCCTCTTGCCCCTCCCGTTATGATAGCCACCCTGTTCTCCAGTAATTTCATAAGTATTATTTTTCTGCTGTTTCAGGAATGTCATCGGCAAATTCAAGTATCTCCTCGATTATTGTACGGTCGTTGCTCAGCCTGGGCACCTTGTGCTGCCCCCCTAGTCTGCCCTTGCTTTTCAACCAGTCGTTGAAGGTCCCTCTCCTCAATGACCTCAATCTCGGCATCCCCAGCGCAATATCCTTGTACCGCTTTGCCTCATAGTCGCTGTTCACCGACTGAAGTGCCTTGTCGAGTTCAACCGTGAAGGCCATGAGATCCTCCGGCTCTTGTTCAAATTCAACAAGCCATTCATGAGTGCCATTACTTTTATCACTGAAATATACGGGCGCGGCTGTGTAGTCGTTGACAATGGCGTCCGTTTTTTTGCAGGCAACGGAAATGGCCATGTCGGAATTGTCGATGATCACTTCCTCTCCAAAGGCGTTGATATAATGTTTTAGACGACCGCTGACAATTATTTTGTAGGGACGCAGTGAAGTAAATCTGACGGTGTCACCCAACAGGTATCTCCATAAACCACCATTGGTGCTTATCACCAGCGCATAATTCTTTCCCAATTCAACCTTGTTCAGGCCGACGGTCTGCGGGTTTTCTTTGCCATATTCATGCACGGGCATGAACTCCATGAAGATGCCATGATCAACAAAAAGCAGCATGCCCTCGTCGCCGGGATTCTCCTGCGCGGCGATGAAACCCTCGCTGGCATTGTACATCTCCAGGTAGTTGATCTTTTTTCCAACCAGTTTATGAAATTGATCCGCATAAGGTTTGAATGAAACGCCGCCATGGATGTAGAGTTCCAGGCTGGGCCAGACTTCCGCGATGCAGGATTTGCCGGTGATCTCGAGTATGCGCTTGAAGAGTACGAGGGTCCAGGTGGGCACACCCGAAATGGAAGTGACATTTTCCCTGATTGTGCTTTGCGCCAGTTTTTCGATCTTGTTCTCCCACTCATCCATCAGCGCAATGCTCAGCTCGGGAGTTTTGATCCAGCTGCCCCAGAAGGGTGTGTTTTGCAAAAGCACCGCGCTGAGATCGCCATAGTGCACTTCGTCATTCACCTGGTGCACGGTGTGGCTGCCGCCGATGACCAGCCCCTTGCCGGTGAGCAGATCCGAATCCGGATGGTAACAATAATAAAGCGTGAGCACATCCTTGGCTGCCTGGTAATGGCAGTCCTGCAGACTCTCATCGGTCACCGGTATGAATTTGCTTTTGTCGCTGGTAGTGCCGCTGCTTTTCGCGAACCAGGAAACGGGTGTATTCCAGAGCACATTGGGCTCGCCGTCCATGATCCGCTGGATATAAGGTTTAATGTCGGTATACTCGTGTATGGGCACGGTCTGTTTAAAAGCCTTGATGTTGAACAACCGCGAGAAATTGTATTTCTTGCCGAACTCGGTGTATTGGGCCGAGGTCACCAGGTCCTGGAGTACTTCACGCTGGGAGTCGTGGGGATGCGTTTTCCACGCTTCGATCCGCCAGAGCCTGAACCTGGCGAGTTGCGATATTGCTGGAGAAAGCAGTTTCACATTCCACCCCTTGCCTCCTCATGCAGGTAATCTTTTCTTTTAAGTTCAAAGTTCTTGCCGAGATAGAGGCGCCGCACCTGTTCGTTGGCGGCAAGTTCTTCGGCTGTTCCGTGCTGAAAGATCTTCCCTTCGATCAGCAGGTAGGCCCGGTCGCAGATCGAAAGGGTTTCATTGACATTATGATCGGTGATGAGGATGCCTATGTTCCTGAATTTGAGTCGCGCAACTACCGCCTGGATGTCTTCCACGGCAATAGGATCAACTCCGGCGAAGGGCTCATCGAGTAAAATAAACTTGGGATCAACGGCCAGCGCACGGGCGATCTCGGTTCTCCTCCTTTCGCCTCCACTCAGGGAATCGCCATTATTCTTCCTTACATGATGAAGACGGAATTCATCAAGAAGTACTTCCAGCTTGTGCAGGCGTTCCGCCCTGGTGAGCTTGGTCATTTCCAGCACGGCAAGGAGATTGTCCTCAACACTGAGCGTCCTGAATACCGATGCTTCCTGTGGCAGGTAACCAATTCCCTGTTGCGCCCTTTTGTACATCGGCTGCCGCGTGATCTCCCGCTGATCAAGGAAAACCTTGCCCTGATCGGGCTTGATCAGACCAACTACCATGTAAAAGGTAGTGGTCTTGCCCGCACCATTGGGTCCCAGCAATCCAACGATCTCCCCTTGCTTCACACTCACCGATACATTGTTTACTACGGTCCGGTTACGGTAAGATTTAATAAGCTGGCTGGTATGTATCTCGCTGGTCAACTATATGGCTTTGGGCAAAAATACCGGAACAAATTGATTTATGAGTAGCCTGCAGTCCTTGTTTGCCATGCAGAAAAGCTACCCTATTTTTGCAGGCTATCAATCAGGACAGGTAAGATTCAGCAACTGTTCTTCAAATTTTAACTGTTCAAACAGGATGAAAGTAATTGACCATATCAGACAGGCCAAGAAAACCCTGATCTCCTTTGAAATTCTACCACCCCTGAAAGGGAAGACGATCAACTCGATTTACGAGCATCTTGACCCCTTGATGGAATTTAAGCCTTCCTTTATAAATGTCACCTATCACCGTAGCGAACACGTGTTCAAAAAGAAGATGGACGGCACCTTCGACAAGGTGGAAGTGCGAAAAAGACCCGGCACTGTGGGTATCTGCGCGGCCATCATGAACTACTATCATGTTGATGCCGTACCCCACCTGATCTGCGGTGGCTTCAATAAAAGGGAAACCGAAGACGCCCTGATCGACCTGAATTTTATCGGGGTTGACAACGTGCTCGTGTTGCGGGGTGATGCGGCGAAAAATGAAACGGTGTTCGAACCTGAAGCTGACGGTCACAGGTATGCGATAGATCTGCTCAAGCAGGTCGTCAACCTGAACAACGGGATCTACCAGGAAGAAGACATCAGGGATGGATTCAGGACCCGGTTTTCAATTGGCGTCGCAGGCTATCCCGAAAAACACTTTGAGGCCCCGAACATCAATTCAGACATTCAATATCTCAAGGCCAAGGTTGACGCGGGGGCTGAATATATTGTAACCCAGATGTTTTTCGACAATAAGAAATACTTCGACTTTGTTGCCAACTGCCGTGCCGCGGGCATCGAAATTCCCATCATTCCCGGGCTGAAACCCATTACCAGCAAGCGCCAGCTGACCGTGCTACCGCGTACTTTTTATGTCGACATTCCCGACGACCTGAGTATAGAGATCATGAAATGCAGAGCCGACATCGATGTAGAGAAAGTAGGTGGAGAATGGTTGCTGCAGCAATCCCGGGAGCTAAAAGAATCCGGCGTGCCGGCCTTGCATTACTACACCCTGGGAAAAACAATGGTGATCTGGAATGTGGTCAAGGATTTGGTTTAGGTGGCGGCAATGACTTCAGCACCTTCCTGTTGATTTTCACGGGGTATTTTTTCTTCAGTTCGGCAATCCAGGTGTTTTCCAAAACCTCCTGGTAGTCGGTGATTACCGATCCACGCGCTTCGTTGAACTGTTTCCTCTCCTTTTCGCGGTGCAACCGGATGATGTAGGAAAACGTAGCAGTATGGTCCAGCTCATTGACGACCGGCGCAGTGACGAGCCGTTCCGTAAAATTGGTTCGTTCCACTAAGGGCAGTTGACTGAGCTCAAATCTTCCTGAATCGATAAGAATAGTGTTGCCACTGGACGCGGAGATCTCGCGCCAGGAGGCTGGGTTTGATTTGATGGTTTCCTGTAAAAACCCGACGCTGTCTGGGTTAGGCGTGGTAATGATGAGCGCGTCGGCGCTTTGTTCCCACCAGTATTTGCCGGGGTGTGAGTTGTAAAAACGAAGCTGGGACGCAGAGTCTGCTGAAGCAGGATCCCAGATCTTGTTCTGCATAATGTTGAACAGGAGGTTGCCGTCTTTGAATTCAGACAATTGCTCCGCATATTCGGAGTTGTATTTCTTCATGTTGTTGCGGTAGAAGTTGAGTACGGCAGAATCGTTGGCCGACTGTCCGGCAGGCATGTCCTTGCCCACCAGGTTACGGATATGTTTTACCAGTTTAGACTGGGCAACGGCCAGCCGGTCGCTCCTTTCAACTTTTTCCTTCAGCAGGTCGCGGTATTCCCGCAGGTTTTTGTCCTCGATAACCGGTATCGCGTGCAGTCTTTTCAGAATGTGAAAACCGAAGGTGGTTTCAAATGGCTGGGTAATCTGGCTGTCTTTGGTAAGTGAAAAAGCCATCTTTTCAAAACCGGGATCATAGTCTCCAACCCCAAAATCCGGTAGTTCTCCCCCCGATTTCCAGGATATATTGTCATCGCTGTATTGTTCAACGAGTTGCCCGAAATCGGCTCCATTTGTCAATGCCTGGTAAACCGAGTCCGCCTTTCTCTTCATCTCCACTTTCGTATGTCCGGGAATGTTAGGTCGCACGGCAAAAAGGATCTGGGCCACACTGATCTTTCCTACTGCCTTTCTTTGACCTTCATTTTTGAACAGGTGAAATCCGGCCCTGGTCCTCAGGGGCGCAGATACTGATCCTGGCTTTGTAGTGTAGGCGAGGTTCTCCAGGTCATATGGGAGTACGAAGCAGGTGATCCATCCGAGGTCGGGGTTGTTGTACTTCGAAGCCAGTTCTTTGAAGGTCGTGCCTGAGCTCAGGATGGCGTGAAGGGAATCTATCTTTTTTTTCGCTGCCTGGACAATGGAATCCGGTGCGTCCACGGAGACGGGAAGAAAGATATGCGAGAGATGGATGTCCACCAGGCTTCTTTCAAAGGCTTCGTCAATCATCATCCTCGTGCTGGCATCGTCTTTCATGAAACTCTCCGCCAGCTGTGTTTTAAATGCATCCAGTTCTGCAAGTTGTTCGGGAAGGGTATCCATACCGGCATCAAGGGCCGCCTGAACTTTCAGTTTGAACCGCAGGTAGAGTTCCAGGTATTCATTATAGGGGAGAATGCCACCGGTAGTGTCGCTGTTGTTTTTCTGGTATGCATGGAGAAACTGGTTTTTGGTGACCTTCTGTTTTCCATAGCTGAAAACCACCTGAGCAGAAACAGACGCGATCAAAGAAGTGGTCAGAAAGACAAAGATCAGGACGCCCTTTTGAAAAAGCAATTGGTTTTGTTTGCAGTGATCCGGACCAGTGGGGGAACACATGGGTATCAGGGTTTGTTTGATTTAAGTTTTATTGATATCACCTCGTCAATCTGAAGGTAGCTGAGTTTTTTGGCGATGATCCTTTTGTCTTTGTCAAGCAGGTAGAGCAGGGGCGTCTGGTACACGTCATACAATTGCCGGAAGCCGGGCCTGCCTTCCTTCTCTTCCAGTTTTTGTTTTGCTTCCTGCTGGTACACATGTTTCCAGTCACGAAGGTGATGGTCATGAATAAATTTCAACCACTCAGATTTTGTGCCGTCAACCTTCACCGCATAAATCTGCACACCCTGTTTTTTCCATTTGGCTTTAAAGATCGAGTCCACCTTCGGTACCACTTCCTTGCAATGTGAACAGTTTGGATCCCAGAAACAAATAACCACAAAATTTCCCTTGACACCATACAGTGGAAGTGCATGGTCTGCTGTGTCGGTCAGATCCAGTGGTGGTGCTGCCTGGCCGATCAGGTTGGCCATCAGGCTATAGGCCCTTTTGGTGGCGAAGTCACGATATTGCGACGTAAAGAATTCGGCCTTTCCCGTGTTGATGTATTTCTCGAAGAGATGGACAAATACTGCATCCTGGCCCATGTACTGCGGGTTTACAAACCTTTGTACAAAGGAGACCATGAGGTAGCGGTACATCTCGGGGGCGGTGCGTGACTGCAGGAGCATGTTATCCGTCTCGCTGATCAGTGAGTCCGGGTTGGGAGCAACAATATCCTGGAGATATTTATCCAGTTTGGGTTCAAAGAAAGGCGTGCGCACCAGCCGGTCGTCAGCAAACGATATACCATCCCAATAGTGTTCCTTATAAAAATGATAGACAAAGTTGGAATCGTATTTTCCACCGGGTTGTTCCTTAGCGGGTGGGATCTTCGGTTCGTTCATCGCATTGAAAAGCGCTGAGAGAAAGGACGCTGAATCTTTTCTGATGGTACTGTCGCGGTATTTGTTCAGTTCATTGGTCAGCGACTTCACCCCGGAAGCGATGATCACCGAGTCCTGTTTGGTTTTGGCAGATGCATAATTGTTGTTCAGCGAATTGATCTTCCTGCCTGTGTTGCCGGCGAAGATGGAATACTGCTGGAATTGCGAATTGTCGTCTGATCCTTTGAACTCGACACTTGCGGGCAATTCGGATGTGTCGGCCACTACGCTGAATTGCTGGTCTTTATCGATCAGTAATTCAAAAAGGATCTGTTTGGAAGGGGATACGAGAAAGTAGATCCCACCAGGGAGGGGTTTGGCGCCTTTGAAACGTCCTTGCGAATTGGCGTCAAGCATGACGGAATCCTGCAGCGCCCTGACCTTACCATAATAATAACCGAGATAAAGGAATTGATTATGATAGGGCTTTACCTGCACCGAAATATCGTAACCCTGCTGCGCGATCAGTCGGGTGGCGGACAGAAACAGAATTAATGAACAGAACAGCTGTTTGATCATCGACCACAAATTTGAGAATCACATTTCATACAAATATATGGGCGATTGCCCCTCAAGTATTTACTTTGCCATATGCTTCTTGTATATTCCAAACAAATAAGTCCCCGCCTGGAATATATTCTTCAATTTATTGGCGACCAGCTCTTCGACGAACCCGTAAAAATTACAACCAGTGTTGCCGATTACCTGGCCTCTTCCGGTCCCAAAATAAACTATTCTTTGGTCGATCTTATTGAAGATGAATTTTTGATACAACCGGTTGCACTGCTCTTTGAGGAGGGCATACACCCGCACCGGGTGGATTGTTTTGAACTGAATTATCACAAGGCGTTTTTTCAAACTTCCGGCGATCTGCATTTCGACCTCTTCGCCGCATCATTTTACCTGCTCAGCCGTTACGAAGAATACCTGCCTCATGATAAAGACCTCTATGGCCGGTACGCGCACAGCAATTCCCTTGCCTTCCGTGAAAGCTTCCTGCATCAACCCCTGGTGAACATCTGGCTCCATGAATTCAAGATCGCGCTGGAGGCAAAATTTCCTGACATTGTTTTCCGAATGGAACAATTCGCCAATTTGGTCACCTACGACATTGACAACGCCTATGCCTACCTGCACAAAGGTTTCAAACGGTCTGTCGGAGGCTTGATGAAAGCGCTGTTCAAGGGTCGGTTCTCAGAGGCACTCGAGAGATGGCGCGTTGTCACCGGAAAAATAGAGGATCCCTTTGATTGCTATGAATGGCTGGATGCCCTGCACCTCTATTGCCGCCTCAATCCCTATTATTTTTTCCTTGTGGCCAAAACGCCCGGGCGTTATGACAAGAATGTGTCTACAGAGTCCCGGCATTTCAGGGAACTGGTGGAATACTATTGTTCAACCTACACGGTGGGCATACATCCGTCGTGGCAGAGTGGTGACGACAAGGCCCTGCTAAAGGAAGAAAAGGAGTGGCTGGATGTAGTGGGTGACAAAGAGGTGACGACCAGCCGGCAGCACTATCTTCGTTTGTCCATGCCTGGTACTTTCCGCAACCTGGCAGAGATTGGCATTCAGAAGGAATTTTCGATGGGATACGGCACGATCAATGGCTTCAGGGCATCGGTTAGCTCGCCTTTCCGTTGGTACGACCTGGAACGGGAGACCTCCACATCTCTGACAGTTTATCCTTTCTGTTTTATGGATGCGACCTCATTTTACCGTAACAATAATTCCCCGGAACAGGCATACCACGAGCTGATGCGCTTGTACGACATTGTGAAAAAAGTGAATGGGATGATGATTACGATCTGGCACAACGACTTTCTTGGTACCGACAAATCGAAGCAAGGTTGGCGGGAAATGTTTGAACTCTACATGAAGGAAACGGTTTACTGGGATGCGTATTATGATGGACGTTAGTTATATAGTTTCGGCGGGCTCCCCGCCAGAATTCACCTTCCGCAAGGCCTGGTTGATCAAATAAACCCCATAAATCGTGACAGCACCCCCGGCGATGATAAAGGTCGTCAGTCGCTCTCCAAATATCAACGCGCCCAGCACCACCGCAACTACCGGGTTAATATATGCGTAAACAGACATCCGCTCAACCGACAAACGTTGAAGCGCATATAGATAGGCGGCGAAACCGAATACTGAACCGAAGACCACCAGGTAGGTGATCGCAGTCCAGGCCTGCCAGGGAATTTCCGTGAGGGGGATCGCCATTCCGCTGGCATACGACCCCGTAAGCAGTGCAACACCACCCAGCAGCATCTGGAACCCCAGGCTGAAATATGGGTTGAAGTCGCGGGCCTCTTTTTTTGTGAAGATTGTACCGAGTGCCCATATCCATGACGCCGTTACCGAGATAGAAATTCCAAATAGAAAAGCGGGGTTGAGAAAATCCGCCAGGTGTTCATAGAAGATAATACAGACGCCCGCGAAGCCAAGAAGAAACCCCTTTAAGGCCGCCACCGGGATACGTTCCCTGGAGGTAAACAGACCGATGATCACCATCCAAAGCGGAAAGGTTGCGGCGATGATGGCACCCAGGCCCGCGGAAATATACTTCACTCCCCAGGTGGTAAGGCCATTGGTACCGAGTATGTTCAGCAAACACAGCACACCGATGATGTACCATTCCCTGCCTTTGGGCCAGGGCAGCTTTTTGCAGGCGAAGTAGATGACATAAATGGCACCGGCCAGCAACTGTCGAATCCCCGCAAGCTGAAGAGGTGGCATGAAGAACACACCTTGTCTTGAGGCAATCCAGGTGGTGCCCCAGAGAAAAGATACAATGCCAAGACAGATCAACGCACGGGATGGGAAACGGATTGTGGTGGTGATTACTGGCATGGGAAGGTTAAAGGTCTAAAAGTAAAAGGCAAAATCAAAAATCAAAAACTAAAAATTAACAAGTGAGAAATTTGACAGGCCTTGCCTTCCACTCTTCAGATGGGATTGTATTGCTCAGTGTTTGAAATGTCTCATCCCCGTGATCACCATTGAAATACCATTCTCTTTCGAGAAAGCCAGTGAATCCTTATCACGGATGGAGCCACCGGGTTGAATGATAGCCGTAATACCAGCTTCATGTGCCAGTCGAACGGAATCATCGAATGGAAAAAATGCATCGGAAGCCAGTACCGCTCCCTTCAGGTCGAATTTAAATTGCCTCGCCTTGTCCAGCGATTGTCGCAATGAATCAATACGGCTGGTCTGTCCGCAACCCTTTCCAACCAACTGGCGGTTTCGCACGAGGGCGATCGCGTTTGACTTGAGGTGTTTGCAAACCAGGTTGGCAAATTCGAGATCCGCTCTTTCTGGCTCAGTGCACTCCCGTGTGCCGCTATAGTCCCAGGTAGTGTAATTTCCTTTATCCAAATCCTGCATCAGTGTGCCGTTGAGCACGCTTTTATACATTCGCGCTTGCGGCTTTAGTGATGGATTATATTTCAACAGGATCCTGTTCTTTTTTGAACGAAGCAGTTCCAGCGCTGCCGGATCAAATTCCGGGGCCAGCAAGACCTCAAAGAATATATCATTGATGGCTTCGGCCATTGGTGCCGTGATGGATGCATTGCATATCAGCACACCGCCAAAGGCAGATTCGGGGTCTGCGGCCAGCGCTGCCTGCCAGGCTTCCAGCGGATCCTGACGCAGCGCAACTCCACACACATTGGTATGCTTGATGATCGCGAATCCGGTTTCATCAAATTCTCCGATCAGCTGGATGGCCGCGTCAATGTCAACCAGGTTATTGTAGGATATCTCTTTGCCGTTTAACTGTTCAAATGCCTCACTGGTATCCCCATTGAATACAGCCTTCTGGTGAGGGTTTTCGCCGTAACGGAGTATGGTTTCATGACCTCCACGGATCAGTTCAATCGGTTGGCTGGGGTTGAAGTAATTTGAAATGGCGATGTCGTATTGTGCACATATTGCGAAGGCCCGTGAAGCGAATCCTCTCCTTGTCTCCCGGCTGGTGATTCCACCTTTCTCATCCAACACAGCTGCCAGGTCGGAATACTGGGCGGGGGAGGCAACGATGAGTACATCCTGGTAGTTCTTTGCCGCAGCACGGATCAGCGATACTCCGCCTATGTCTATCTTCTCGATCACTGATTGTTCTTCGCTTGTGGTTTTCAAAGTTTCTTCAAATGGATATAGGTCCACAATCACCAGGTCGATTTCCGGAATGCCGTATTGCTTCATTTCTTTCAGATCGGTATCCAGGTTGCGGCGACCCAGTATGCCTCCGAATATATTAGGATGAAGGGTTTTCACTCTGCCCCCGAGGATGGAAGGATAGCTAGTCAGGTCTTCAACCGGTGTAACGGGGATGGCTAGTTGCTCAATAAATTTTTGTGTACCGCCGGTTGAATACAATTTTACGCCAAGCTTGTGCAGTTTGGTTACGATGACATCCAGTCCATCCTTATAATAAACTGAGATCAATGCAGATCCGATCTTCCTGTCCATTCTTATTTTTCTGATTTGATGCCCGGATATATTCCGGAACGCTGTTAAAAAGCTGCAAAACTACTGGAATTAGGGGGCATCCCCTTCTCAGCTACTCATAGTTTTGAAATAAAAAAACATATGGCCGAAACAAGTGCCAGCGGCAGAAAACGCTTGTCACGATGTAGCAGCCACAATGCCAGCAGGGTAATTATTACATATACAATTAATACCTGGTTGGCTGCGAGAGTAATATTCTTTAAAGTCGAGAACGGCAGGCCGCCAGTATATCCGATAATCCCGTTCATCCAGCTGATCAGCAGGCCCAGCATCTTCCCGATAAACTGTGCCAGCCATGGAACAATGGAAATCACGCAAAGCAGGATCTCGCCGCTGAGTATGATACTGGAAAGTGGAACGGCGATGAAATTGGTGAACAGGAACAATAAGGGAAACTGGTGGAAATGATAAATGCTGATCGGTGTTGTGAGTAGCTGGGCGGAAAGCGTGACTGCGTTGAGTTTCCAGATGCCGTCCAGGATCTTTGATCGCGGCCTGAACAGTTGGTAAAGAGGTTTGTTAAACAGGATGATGCCCGCCAGTGCAGTGTAGGACAACTGGAAGCCTATGTCCCAAAGCCAATAGGGTTCGTGCCAGAGCAAAACGAAGGCTGAGGCTGCCAGACTGTTGAGGACCAGCGATTTTCTGTGCAGGATCTCACCTGTTACCAGGAAGCTGAACATCACCGCTGAGCGCAAAACCGATGGCGAGCCCCCGGCCATAATGCTAAATGCCCAAAGACAGCCAAGGATCAACAGTGCGCGACAAACTCTGCCTGTCAGCCGCTTGCCCAGACTCAAGGTCAATCTCCTGAGCAGGGCATAGATCAGTCCGAGATGAAGCCCGGAGATCGCGATGATGTGTACTACCCCCGTCAGCGAATAAGATTGAACCAGCGTCTTATCCAGGTCGCCCTTGTAGCCGATCATCAGGGCTTCCGCTAAACCAGCTTCCTTCTTGCCCGGAATGTAGAGCCGCAGGATGTTCAGCACACGATTTCTTACCAGGTCAAGGATTCGGGTTAGGTGCGAGGCTTGTCCCAAACCAGTTGTTCCGTATTCGCCGGGGGCCAGAAACACCTGGTAATGGATATGCTGCAGCGCGCAGTATTTTTTGTAGTCGAAGCTGCCCAGGCCCGGGGAATTGGCTATCGGACTCAGCCTCCGCGTGACCAGGATCTTCTCACCCTCATGCGGAAGATGGATTTTTGTCATCCTTACTGAATCATCAGCAACCGGTTTCCGAAAGTAGAGGAGGACTTTCAAAACCGGCCCCGGCAATTCTCTACACGAACTGGTGGCCAAAATCGATGCTTCGGCCTTCCAGCTTGCCTTTTTCTCCAGGGGCGTTTCATTTACCCGCAGCAGGTAGACCAAATTCTGCGCATGCACATCATCGATTATTGAAATTACGTGCCGCGGATCTTGTGCCGTCGTGATGAAAGAACCCAGACCAGCCACCAGCAATTGGATGGCAAGACCCCTCGAGACGGCCAATGCAAACTGATGCCGGAGCGACAATCTTTCTGCAATCAGCAAAAAAACCATTGATATACCTATCCATGTCCATCCTGCCCAGGGAGGCGGCAATAGGTAATAGCCGCAGAAAATGCCGGCAACAAAAGGAAATAATAGTCGCAGAAAGGGTGTGGCGATCCAGAATGGCATGGCGGTCCGGTCATGACGCAATCTATTTCAGTATAGCCAGGCGGCCCTGATTAGAAA
>Ga0193753_10002951_pt1 | contig 12967 bp, 20 predicted proteins | sample H1c2metaG_FD_144925 | JGI IMG/M metagenome (GOLD analysis project Ga0193753, IMG submission 144925) | Soil microbial communities from a riparian zone of the East river system, Colorado, United States - H1c2 | ecosystem: Environmental > Terrestrial > Soil > Riparian zone | place: USA: East... | reverse complement strand
CACCGCCGTGCTCCTCGACGTCGAATTCATAGCCATACACATTTAGAAATCCCTCGTGCAGGGCTTTTCGGCTACGGATAACGGCTTTGAGTTCTTTCAGGGTCACTTGGGAGTTCCTGGACCGCGGCGATTACATCCGTGCCGCAAGCCTTTCAGCCGCATCCGTCGAGGAGAGAACGGGGAAGACCTCGAAATCGACGATATCGCTCCAATTCTGCATCCAACGTTCAAGCAAATCGCGCTCGTCTGCTTCCATTATTTGAAAGCACCGCCCTAGCCTTTCGTCAACCCAGCTCGAAACGTAGCGGACACCCTCCGGCGCCATGCGGCCGCGGTCACGAAATCGTCGGTAGACAGGTAAAGGACCTTGGTTTTTAAATTGCTCGGCTACCATGAAAAGCATCTGAACCCTCGCGCAATGGCGGTCATTTTTGCGAAGCCAGCGGTTCTCGACTCCGCGCTCTCTTCGCGATCACTGATTCAACTATCAATTCGCGCAGCACTTTCTGGTCCACATCAAAAAGCGTCTTGATGTAAAGACAGCCTTTGCCGGTGGTGTGTTTGCCCAACTTGGCAAGTAACGCCTCGGTGTTTTCGCAGCCCATGACACCATACAGGACCATCGCCGGTTTTCGCGGTGAGAAACCCACCACAACCGTGTCGCCCTCACGCCCACTCGCATACTTGTAGTGGTGGGTACCGAAGCCAATGATCGACGGTCCCCACATTCGAGGTGCTTCGCCCGTGGCGCTTTTCATCAATCCAATGAGCGTTTTCGCGTCCGCCCGCTTGACTGAGTCCGTCAACGCATTGACGAACGACGTTACGCTGACCGCGGTAGGCTTGGTCTTGTTGGACGCCATCGCTTGCCTCCTGCCACTCGACGGGAATCTAGCACACTCTCTGGCAGCCTCGCGTTCTCCACGGCCTTCCGTTTCTCCTCGCTTCCACGTGTTTCTCGCCTCGCCATTCCTCTTTTGAGCCTTCTAAATGTCCCCGATCGAGAAGACATAACAGGAGGGCAGGGTATGAACAGCCCACAACGCATCGCAAAAGATGAACCCGAGAAAATCGTCCTCAGCAACATCGCTGAATACGGCTGGCATTGCGTCAACATAGTCGAGGATGATGGCCAACCTCCGTGGTCCTTCACAATTGGTCTTTATGAAAGCTACGCGCACCCAGAACTCATCATCATCGGCAGATCCCGCGCGACCTCCTACGAAATCCTGAAGACCCTCGCCGATGACATCGAACTAAACGACCCGCCCAACCTCACCAACCCCGAAGGCCACCTGTTGCTGGGCATGAAATGCCACTTCCGAAGAGTAAACACCCGCTACTACTCCGACTACGTCGGATTTGCGCTCTGGTTCTACCGCAAGCGCAAATTCCCTCTGTATCAAATCGTGTGGCCGGATCGAGATGGGCTCTATCCCTGGGATTCAACCGCCCCCAAACCCTTCAAGGAATGGCAGCCACTTTTGGGCGAAATGCGCCGTTGACGGCCATGACGGCTTGACATGTGACCCACATGCGCGCATGCTATGCACATGTCTAAAATGATACAACTCCGACACGTCCCCGACGCGCTGCACCGCCAGCTCAAAGCCCGCGCGGCGATGTCAGGATTGCCGTTGTCCGATTATCTCATCCGCGAGGTCCGCAAAATTGCGGAACTGCCAACCCTTGATGAAATGCGCGAGCGCTTGCAGAAGCGGGAACCCTATCGGGGCAAGCAAACACCCACTGAAATCCTGCGTGCGGAGCGAGACAGCCGTTGATCGTGATCGACGCGTCGGCGCTTGTTGAAATCCTATTGCGCACGGGCCGCGCGGATCAACTAATGGAGCGTGCCTTCCAAGGCTCGGAAAAGATGCACGCGCCGCAGTTGCTGGACGTTGAAATCACTCAAGTCTTGCGCCGCCTGGTGCGGCAAAAAGAAATCACCACCGCCCGAGCGGAGGAAGCCCTACAAGACCTGGCCGACTTAGTTATTGAGCGCCACGGGCATCAGGCGCTTGTCCAGAGAATCTGGCAACTTCGCGACTCTTTAAGCGCGTACGACGGTGCCTATGTCGCGCTTGCAGAGGCGCTCGCCGCCCCACTTTTAACTTGCGACGGGAAGTTAGCTGCAGTTCACGGCCATCGCGCAAGAATTGAGCTAGTTCCGCTGTAATACTCCCCGCTGTCGTGTCGAGCTAACCAAACAAGCTGCCTGTCTCCCACATTGCCAAACTCGCCCATCACGAGTGCATCGCAATCAAGCTCAGCAATCGTCTGCGCCTTCCTTTGAGAACAAAGTCCAAATGTGTTACATTTGTAGCCTACCTACACTGAGGTCTGCCGATGGCCGCCACAACCACGATCCGTCTTCCCCCCAAACTTCGTGCTCGTCTTGGTGCACTCGCCAAGCAGACTGGCCGGTCCGCTCACAGTCTGATCGTCGAGGCTGTCGAACGGCACGCCGCTTACGAGGAACAAATCCGCAGTCTCGTCAAAGAAGCGCTTGCCGCGGATGCCGAAATCGACGAGTCAGGTGAGATCTATCGCGCCGAAGACGTCCATGCCTGGATGCAACGTCTCGCCGTTGATGGCAAGGCGCAACGACCTAAGCCGTGGCAACGGTAGTCTATTCGAAGCGGGCTCTCGATCACATCGAGCGCGCCTTCCAATTCCTCCGTGACAAAAACGCAGAGGCCGCGTTGAATGCCGTCACGGCCATCCAATCCGCGGTCGACAACCTCGCCGCACACCCGATGGTAGGCCGGCGGGTCGAAGGCGAATTGCGCGAATTGATTATTTCCTATGGCCATTCCGGATACGTTGCCCTTTATCGCTTTGTCGTCTCCATCGACGAAGTCCGCATCCTCGCAATTCGTCACCAACGCGAAGTGGGCTTCCAGCCCTAGACGACCCGCCGCCATCATGGGCAATCATGCAGAATTTCACAGCTGGCATACAGGGCGGAGTAAAAGCTTAGCGGCACCGCAAGAATCGACGCCACAGTGCTTGCGAGCACGATTTCTCGTGTCCGCACTCCCTTGGCGACCAGCGCAACGAGACAGAGCATCGGGAGTAGCACAAGCGGCGCTGACGAAATCACACCAGCGAGCATCTGGTCGGATACTCCCGGAACGGCTGATGTCTCCGCATAGGGTGCGAACAGGGGTATCGCCGATATGGCGGCCCATACGCATACAGTTGAGACGACATATCCAAACCATCCGCGATTCCCCGCCCAAGCCCATGCCAGCGCGCTCGACACCAAAATGGATAGGAGGACAACTAAGCCAAGATTAGAAAACAACTCGCTCATTGTTGCTGTGTCGCCTGCACGGTGGAGTCGCCCGCATCCGCATGAACGTCTTTGAAAGCCAGCATCTTGAATAACTGCTGCTCCTTGGCATCATCGAACCCACACGTGTGCCTCCATTCCTTCGGATTCTCGTACGTTCCGAACAGCATGTCCCACCACACGATGTCGCCGTAGTTATTCTTGTGACGCTCGTACTGATGATGAATCCGATGCATCTCCGGCCGCTGGAAGAAGAGCCCCACCCAGCGCGGCGTGCGCACACTGGTGTGATAGAAAAACTCACCCAGCGCGGTACACAACGTGTAGACCGCGCCGGCGGCCGGCGACAACCCCAGCAGCGTGTACACCAACAGACTGCCGATGATGGAATTCACCATCATTTCCACCGGGTGCTTGTAGAACGAGGTGATCACCTCAATCCGCTGCGGGCTATGATGAATCTGATGGAATCCCCGCCACAGGAAATCGACTTCATGCCGCCAGCGATGCCACCAATAAAAGACAAACGTCGCGATGAAGTAGGCGATCAGTCCGCCCGCCACGCGATCCACGTGATGCGACAGATGAAACACCGACCACGAGGATAGCCAGCGCTCCCAGCTGTAGCCGGCAAGTACTACCACGCCCATTTGTACGCCGTTGATCACCAACACCCGCAACGGCCAGGTCCGCACCCTCGGAATCTCCCAGCCCGGCACCACCCGCTCCAGAACGAAACAACCACCGAATACCGCCAAAATGATCCCGAGCATTGAAAACTCCCTGGTTTGATAAGAACCAGGGGGAGGATGCCCAAGGGTAACGGATTACGCGACTTTATCTAACGAGTAGCCTAATATTGACGGTGCCGTATCGGAAAGTAATACCATGTCAACCGAGATCGTCCAACTCGTCGCCACTATTAAAAGAGAGCTCAAGGCCCAAGGGCTCACCTACAAGGATGTCGGCCGCGCGCTGAAGCTCTCGGAAGCCAGCGTCAAACGCGTCTTCGCCAGCGAACGCTTCACCGTCGCCCGACTCGCCCAAGTCAGCCAGCTCCTAGGCCTCACCCTGGCAGAGTTGCTGCAAGAATCGACTTCCTCTCTGCCACAGCTAGACGTTCTAACACGTGAGCAAGAATCGCAACTCGTCTCCGATGACAAGCTGCTGCTCGTCGCCGTCTGCTCCCTCAATCACTGGACGCTCGACGACATCACCAACGTCTACCAGATCCCCAAATTGGAAGCCGTCAAACGCTTAAGGATCTTGGATCGCTTGGGGCTCATTGAACTGCTCCCCGGCGACCGAATTCGAAGGCGCGCCAAGCGCGACTTCGACTGGATCCCCGACGGCCCCATCAGACAGTTTTTCTCAAAGCAAGGCCTCAACGATTTCCTCGAAGGCCCGTTTAATCGGCAGGAGGAATCACTGGATTTCGCCAATGGCATGCTGACCCGCGCCGCCCAAGCAGAGCTTCGACTGGAACTACGCCGCCTGCGCAGCAAGCTCGTCACGCTTCATGAGCAATCGATACCTGCGTCGCTGTCTGAGAAGGACGGCATTGGTTTGTTGCTCGCCATCCGTCAATGGGAGCCGCCGGCGTTTCGGCGTATGCGTCGCGAGATGCCGCATGCGACTGACGCAAGCGTTAAAACGAACCGACGGCCCCCAGCGCCTGGGATTGGCTCACCCTCGAAGTCATTCAGACCCGGCAACGCTTCTTAAGGGACAACCCTATTTCTTTGCCGCAGCCGCCAAGGGCGGTCCTATGAATTCCGCCTCAATCGCGAAATCAACCAAATCTCCCACGCCCATCGTGGTGCCCGGGGCGGGCACCGCGAACTTGATGCCGAAATCCGAGCGCTTGAATTGCCCGTGCGCCGAGAATCCGATGCGCGCCTGCGGATCCATATTGGCCATGCCGGCGTATCCGCCGTTGTAGGTGGCCTTGAGCACCATCGGCCGGGTAACCCCGTGCAGCGTGAACGCGCCGGTGATTTCCATTGATTTTGCTCCCGTCATTCGCACCTTCTCGGACTTGAATAGGATGGTGGAGTACTTCTTGGTATCGAGCATCTGCTCGCCCTTCATGATGTCGAGGCACATCGACGGTGCACCGTCCATTTCAAAAGAATCGGCGTAAATGGTTGTTGAGACTCTCGACGCGGCGATTTGGTTGGGATCGAAGGTCAGTTCCGAGTCGAAGCGACTGAATCGAGTCGTGTACGTCGAGAAACCAAGATGGTTCACGCGCATGATCAGGCTCGCATGCGATTTATCGAGGTGATAATCGCCGGCGGGGGCCTTGGACGGTGCCGGCATCGGCGGCGGGGCGGCCGGCTCGGCGCCGAGAGCAATGACTGGTAGGCCGAGTACCAGTGCCAGCATTGTGGCGACGTGTGACCGCGATTGAGTGACAGCGAGTAGGGTCATGGCAGATTGCTCCAAAAACGCAAGTGAATCCGATTCCAGAAGCGATCTTATGGCGCATCACGCAAATGTTCCACTTTTACTCTGCGCCGCGACTAGTCTTGCCACCTTTCGGCGGAGTGATCTGGCCAGCACCAGCTTGCGTCCACTCCCAAAGTCATCCCGCGTAGCAAATATCAACTGGTGATGTCGCGCGTATTCCCGAAAGAATCCCACGAGATCGTCGAATCCATCCAGGTCTCCCGACGCCGTCAACAGGATCCGGTCGCTATGTCGAACATATAGCAATTGCTCGCCACGACCCCCGTATACGTGTTGAATCAGGTCCACGTCGGAAAGCGCAAACGTTTTGCTACGCAATAGTGAAACGGTGCTGACCGTTTCCGCGCTAAGCAGGACGCGATACGACTTGTATTGAACAAATACCAAGATAAAAAGCACTTCTGCCCCGATCGCCACGGCGACGGCTACACCCGACCGCCTTAATAAAACGCTTGCGAGCAGCCCAAACAACGGAAAGATCAATAACGCCCAGGTGTATTTTTAACGATATCTCGCGACATAGCTGTCCACCCAACTGCCCGACGTATTCTGTTTAGAGCCTTCCTCTGCTGCCATCCTTGCTCCCATCCCTAAATTACGTGTCAATCTGGCTCCTGTGCGGAACTTTCCGATACGCCGGCAGAATCCTTCAGGGCGTCGCCCACGTCGAATCGCTCAAGTGCTCGTCCATCGCTTTCCCCGGTGCGCACTGGATCGAGTAGTAGGCGGCTTGCATGCCGCCAATTTGTCCGCGTTCCTGATAGTTGATTCTGTAAATTTCCATCGCGTTTTGCTTCGCGGTCGCCTCGGACACACCGAGTAACTTCGCGGCCCGGAAATTTCGTTGCACGGCCTCGCACTCGGTGCGCGCCTCATTGAGTTCGCCGCGTATGTGCATACTCTCATGAGTGAAGATGTCCAGGCTATCCAGCTCCGCGTGCGTCGCGCGGCTCGGATGGCGTAAATAGGCCATCAACGTATCGCACCAAGGCTTTTGAAAGACAATTTGGCCGGTCCTCGGATTGGCGTGACCGGAGGCCAGCATCTCCGGATCGAGCATCGTATCGAAGAGGGTGTTGCAATGAACCCGAGCGCGATGACTATCGGCCAATTCAGCGGCTCTCACCGCCAAGAACCATTGAAAATACCAGGTGTGAACAGGCGGCCACGCAAACACGGCAGCCAACCCCAACACCACCGCCAGGTAGGGTTTCGAGGCCGGTCTTGGGAAATCAAATCCCGCCGGCGCGACAATGCTGGCGCGAACCTCGCGAAACGCGCACCAGCAGAAAAATGACGAAGCCAGAAGCCACAGCATCGGTCTTTACTCTTGGCGTTTACGCCTGCGAAATACTATAGGCGCATCCATTTCCACCATTTGTGAAGCTGGTCCGGTTTGTGGCTTGTTACCCGCGCTTTGACTCTCACTAACACGCGGAGGACACTATCTATATGTCAACAAGGATTGCTTTCCTCTTAAGCATGACCGCGGCGCTTTTCTCTCCAGCCACGCCAGCAGATGAGTGGATGTCCATTTCCAAAACATCCGATAGCCATGCCACTGAGACCTTTCTCGACTTAGCAAGTATCACCGTCACCGACAACATTCGAACCGTACGAACGAAGCTCGTTTTATTGGCACCTCGAAACGACAATGAGCGCCGCATCGCATTCGCGCTTCGGCGCATGTCTTTCGACTGCAAGGCGTCGCTGGTTCAAGTCGGCTCCGCGGAAATTCACTACACAGATACTGAAGGCCTGGGGTTCATTGACGTTCACCGTTCGTGGAAGCCGGCCGACGATCCTTTGACCAAAACAATCTTGGACTTCGTTTGTACTTTCAAGAACCCTCGACCCGACGAAGCACCCACAGAGTAAGAGCTTCGTTCAGCATCCGCAATCGGTTCCAACATGGCGCGAAGCTTCGGTAATCGACTCCAGGACAAGAATTATGCCCACCATGGAAACACTCGAATCCTTCATCGCGCGGGTTGAACAGAATGAACACGCCGAGGCATGCGAGGAGTTCTATACGGCGGACTCATCGATGCAGGAGAATCAGTTGGCTCCAAGGATTGGGCGTGACGCCCACGTCGCAAACGAACGCAAGGTCCTCTCACGGGCCAAGGCCGTGTCGTCGAAGTGTGTCCGCCCCGTATTTATAAACGGCGACAGAGTTGTGATTCGCTGGATCTTCCATTTCGAATGGCTCGATGGAACTGTCACGCACATGGAGGAGCTGGCATATCAACGCTGGGAGGGAGAGAGAATCGCGGAAGAGACATTCTTTTATGATCCAGCCCAACGCGTACCCAAAGCCCCAACCTGAGCTGCCGCTCGCCGACGTCCGCCTCATCCTATAGCGAATACGCGGACGCAGAACGGCGCCTCTTTAAGCGCCGCCTGCTGTCGCTAGGGATCCGAATCCTTTACTGACTAGCCCCCCAGGAAATCCCGTTTGCCGAGCGCGACACCGTTCTTTCTCAAGAGCGCATACGTCATCGTCATGTGAAAGAAGAAATTCGGCAACACGAAATTCGTCAGATAATTGATACCCGTAAACTTCAAGGTACCGGACGGAAACTTGAGCTCAATATCCAGCTTCTCCGCTCCTTGCAACTGCGTAGGCGTAATGCCCTTGATGAATTCCAAAGTCTTGGCTACCCGCGCCTTGAGCTCCGGCACGGTCGACTCCGTGTCCTCGTGCTTCGGGATCTCCACACCCGCCAATCGCGCGGCAGCGCCTTTCGCGGTATCGCAAGCGATTTGAATCTGCGCCGATAGTGGCAACATATCCACGATGAGGCGCGTCGCCGGCAGAGCCTTCGGGTCAACCTTCTTCGCCTCGGCGTGTGTAGACGCCTTATCAAGGATGGCGCCCAGATTGTTGAGGCTCAAGAGAAAGATCGGAATCGATACATCGTACATAGAAACGGACATGCGAAACCTCACAATGTAAAAAGGGACGTGATCCTTGCACACTTTACTCGCCGAATGTGAATTTGGTGATGTCGCAGGACAAACCACTACAACATGCGTCCGTTTCGCGCGGAACTTTCCGACAGACCTCTGTTCACATTCCTCTAAGGGAGTGACGACTCATGTTCAGAAACTAAAAGGATCGCGCGGCCGTGGAGAAGAGTCGCCAAACCCGGCTCATCGGGACCCTCGCGCTAGTGTTAGCAATACACCTGGTTGCCGTTTGGCTTCTCTTGTCATCGCAATTTCGGTCAGCCAAAGTGGCGTCGGGTAGCCTCCAACTGCTCTGGATTGCTCGATCACCAACATCAGAATCTCGACCTAAACCAGAAATGAAGCCTCGCCAGACCGCAAGAGCCGACACGCCGCGACGGCCGAACCGCACGGGTTCTTCACCTTCCGCTGCTCCACAACCCATTGAAGAGGACAGCGCCATACACCCAACGCCAGACTGGACCGAAGACCTCAAACTTGCTGCGAAGGACTCCCTAGCCAAAGAATTGACCCAGAGGCGGCACGACTCCGATTTTTCTCATGCATTTCCGACACAACCCCGGAAAGCCCAGGAGTTTGCCTGGAACTACGCCGCGACCCATCGGGTCGAAGCAATTCCGGAAGGTGGCATACTGATTCACTTGGGCGATCATTGCGTGCTCGTTCTGATTCCACTGCCGCTTGTCGGCTGCGGAATTGGCAAGATACCTGTGAATGGCAGCCTGTTCGAGCATATGGACGATAAGTGAGCATGAACGGCATATTCTTCGTCTGGCGTGGCCGTTCAGGCTCCTGCACGGCAACGGCGAGTTATCCGTTGCGACCACTTCGCTACGCTTCCTGCTTCGCTCGCGGACCAGCCCAGACTCCTTGTCTGGGCGGCGTTCGCCGGGATGCGGCTCACCCTGTCACAAGGGGACACGACGGCGCACCTCACATGCGTCCGCGGCTTCAGATTCCGCGCCTTGGGAGGGCTCAATGTGACGCCCGATTTCGACCCCAAGCGGTCCGTGGTCACCGGCTGCTTCGCGGGAGCGCGGTGAGGGGCGGAGGTTCATCTAATGCGAGTAACCCTCTTTGAAAGTCCTCTTAATGCAATCGAAATGAGAAATGCAATAAGGCCATACAGTGCGGCATTGGCTAGGGGCGTTAGCCAGATAGACCACTTACCCTCGGGCAGCAGCCACGGGGGGCAAGTGATATACACGATGTCCCAAAACAAATCCCCGCCGTGTGCATTAAAGGTGAGAAAACCCACCACGCCCCAAAAGACGGGGACTAAAGCGCCAATCACCATCCAAATGAAAACTCGTTTGGCGATTGATTCGACGGGGTCTTCAGTGAATTCCATTTCGGGTCGAACTATAGCGTACCTTTGCGCCCAATATCACGGACCGCCCTCGAGCCACTGCAGCCTGACGCCGCTGGCCGCTTTCGGGTATCGGAATCGCGATGCTCGAACGGATTCAGGTAGGCATCCACTCATCAAAATATTGCCAACCATCGCGCTCAGCCGGGTTGAGATCTTCGGCCGTCTGAAACAGGCGATCAATCAAATCAACCGCAAAAGGAAGCGTCGCCTCACCCCGCATCGCAATGATTGCAGTGGCGTTCGATACAAGGAGCCCTGAGTGCGTCGTCCCGTCAAAGAGTTTGGCGTGACACTGCGCCCCGCCGTTAGCGAACTCCGCGAATAATATGGCCTGATCTGACAATCGCGCGGGCAATGCGTAACGGTAATTCACGACTTAACTATTTAAATAGGCGAAAGCGCGACAGATTTATCCAAAGGCATTTGTGCGCTCCGGCGCCCGCTTTTGGCCGACTGTTGACGCGTGGCTCGCCATTTGGATTCTTGCGTTTGCTGCTTCATTTGATAGTAACGAGAGGCTCGCAGTCCGCAACATCAACCAAAAGCACGGTATCCGTTTCAACAAACCAATAGGAATCCATCAATTTGTACCAGACTTTTCCCAAGTCGCCATACAATTGCGCACGTGAAGTATTGGCCTCCTTCCAAACTGGCCAGGGCAATGGGGAGAATCCGCTGCCGTCGAGCATTGCAGGCAAGGGAAGTCCCAATCCGGCGGTGCTTTGATAGGCTGATTCATCGACGGCGACAAGCCCTGCCAGACCGTTGTGAAACACGATTTCTATTCTAATCTCCGAGCCGAATACTTGGATCCAGTCGAGAGTCAACGTGCGGCCAGTGATGTTCCAACTAAGGTCGGGATGAGGTTCTAGGGTGTGCTCGATTGGTTTCCAAGGAATGTACAAGATTAAGGTCCCTCTTTTTTCGGCGCTTGACAACTCCCAGCACCGCCCTGATCGAACTGACCGTATGCACTCCGGTCCGTTGAGTTTACCCGGTGGCGCGAATGTCAGCTTATCGACTCTCATTCTGGGAGGTCGAATGACGGCAGTTGGCCGGTTGTTGCCAGTAACGACTCTACTCCCGGTATGCTTGAGGAGGATTCGAACTTGAGTGACCGAATTGTGAGATACGAGACTTCCAGAAGTGCGTTGGCGACGGGCGTGACCTTAAGCGGGGGTCGAGGCGAACGCATCGTTTCCGTTCACAGCATCCTCATAGTCGGTGTGCTCATTATCTCCGGCGTCGGCTCGGTGAAGGCTGGCGAGCACTCTCCCGTAAGCCCGTCGGAGACCGCAACCACAACTGCGGAGAGGCAACGGACGCTTCCGGCCTGGACGGAAGGCAGTCTTTATATCCACCACATCAGCACCGGCCGGGGAAATGCGAGCTACTTCGTCATGCCAGATGGCACGACGATGCTGATCGACGCCGGCGAGGCAGATCCAGCGTTCATCGCGAGCGTGGCTCCATTGAAAGGCTTTCCGCCGCGCCCCGACGCCGCCCACTCGGCCGGCTTCTGGATCGCCGATTACATCCGCCACTTCGCGCCAGTGGGGAGACCGCTTAGGATTGACTATGCGCTCCTCACCCATTTCCACACCGATCATATCGGCACCATTACTCCATCAAGCCCGGCGTCCAAGGTTGGGCCTTACCGCTTGGCCGGCATTACCGAAGTCGGCGACCTGATCCCGATTGGCGTATTGATCGACAGGTCCGGGCCTCCTTATGTCATTCCGGTCGACCTCCACGACTGCAAGGAGGGGGCCGACGCCAAGTCCTTGGCCAACTACTTGAGCTTCGCAGAATCCAGGGTGCTTAAGGGCCAAGCAGTCGTCGGCCTCCACGCCGGGCAACTCGATCAGATCCGGCTGCGCTCAAACCGCTATCCGGAATTCCACATTCGCAACGTCGCGGCCAGCGGCGTGATCTGGACCGGCCGCGGCGATGAGACCGAGCAATACATCCCCCTGAATGCGGTAAAAGACTGCCATTTCGACGAAAACCCGTTGAGTAATGTCATCCTCCTAAGTTACGGAAAGTTTAAGTACTACTCGGGCGGCGATATCCCGGGCGTCCCCGATTACACGCAGCCTTTCTGGCGCGACATAGAAACCCCGGTCGCGGCGGCGGTCGGTCCGGTGGATGTCATGACTCTGGACCATCACGGCAACCGCGATTCCACCAACGGCGCCATCCTTCGTAGCCTTCGGCCCCGGGTGATCATTCAGCAAAATTGGCTCTCAGCCCAACCGGGCGAGGAAGTTGTGGTGAGAATGGCCTCTCATGAGTTTTATCCAGGCTCGCGCGACGTCTTTTCGACCGGCATGAGTCCCGAAACGCGGATTGCAATCGGTCCCATCATGGATCGAATCTACAAAAGCTATGAAGGTCACGTCGTGGTTCGCGTCGCTCCAGGTGGAATGACATACGAGGTTTTCGTTCTCGACGACAAGGATGTCCAACGCAAAGTCATTGCGTACTTCGGACCCTATAGGGCGGACTAAGGCCATGTCGGCAATCTCCCGCCTCGCGGCGCTTCTTTTAGGTTCAGCGCGAACCGTCGCCTTCACCGGCGCCGGCATGTCGACTGAATCCGGCATTCCCGATTTCCGTAGCCCGGGCGGGGTCTGGAGCCGGATGAAACCGATCGAGTTCGGCACATTCATGCAAAACGAAGACGCGCGGCGCGAGGCTTGGCAGCGCACCTTTTCCGGCATCGCCGGTTGGGTAGGCGCCAAACCGAATGAAGGTCATCTTGCCATTGCGCGTCTGGTCGACACCGGCAAGGTCAGTCATGTGATCACGCAGAATGTGGACAATCTGCACCAGGACGCGGGCGTGCCCGC
>Ga0193753_10002949_pt1 | contig 12969 bp, 12 predicted proteins | sample H1c2metaG_FD_144925 | JGI IMG/M metagenome (GOLD analysis project Ga0193753, IMG submission 144925) | Soil microbial communities from a riparian zone of the East river system, Colorado, United States - H1c2 | ecosystem: Environmental > Terrestrial > Soil > Riparian zone | place: USA: East... | reverse complement strand
CTCGGGATAACGTGCCTCGAGAAAGTCGATGATCGCGCAGGAGTCCTGCACCGCGACGTCGTCATCCGAGATCAGCACCGGGATGAAGCGCACGCCGGTGCGCGGCACGATCACGTCGCGGTAGATTTCGCGGCGCGCGGCGACTTCGACATAGGGAATGGCTTTGTAGTCGAGGTAGGCCCGAACCTTGCCGGTGTAGAGCGATACCTGCGCGCCGATCAGCTGATGTGGTTTCACCGCAGTCTCCGGACTCCTCGCTCGCTATCGCTACCCGACTCACGCGTCTTTCACCAGCGCCTCCTCGACATTCGTGATGTCTCGAACGCGAAAACGCACCAAAACCCAGCGCCCAGCTAGACCTTCACGCGCTTGCGCCACGCCGCCCACAGCCGCAACAGCATGACCGCTGACAACAGCACCACCGGAAACCAGTAGCCCGGTGCAACTCGCAACGCGCGCACTAAAAATGCGTTCAGAAACGCGATCCAGACGTAGATCGAACCCACCGTATGCAATACGCGAAAGCCACGCGAACCGATCCACGCCCGAGTACGATCGAACGACGTCGCAGCCATCGCTGCGATGAACACGTACGCCAACACGCCGGGCAAGGGGTTCATGGTGCGCGTGTGTTCGTGGAACGCGAGCGGCTGCAGCGCGGCGAATACACCGATCGCCGCGGCATGAATGAAGTGTGAAGCGGCGAACGCCACACCGAGCTGGCGCCGGTTGCGCCGCTGCCAATAGGTGAAACGATTCGGCACCAAGCTCACCAGCGCACTGGCGCTGAACGCCGCAGCAAATAGTACGAACGAGGTGCGCGCAGTGAAGCGAATCGCGAGACCGATCGCAGCGGCACTGGCCTGGCCCGAACCGATGATCGCGAGTGTCACACATGCGATCGCACCCGCGATCCAGATCGTGAGCGACCAGCCTTCGAGCCATGTGGATGTGCGCAGCGAGCGTGTGGTTTCTGCAGTTTCTGCCTGAGCGATGTTCATGACTGAACTCTGCAGCGACAGGCTGGTCACACGCCATGGACCGAAGGTCACGCTCAGAGTCACGATCGGTAATTCACGTCAGGCCGAGATCCCGCGCCTTCAGCGCGGCCTGCGTGCGATCCGTCACGCGCAATTTCGCCAAGATGTTGGTCACGTGGTTTTTCACGGTGCCTTCGGCAATGCGCAACTCCGATGCGATCTCCTTGTTGGCCGCACCGCGAGCGAGTGCGCGCAGCACCGAGATCTCGCGCTCGGACAAGCCATGATCGGCCGCAACGTTGCGCGGTCCGGCCGGCGCAATTCGCGCAAACTCTCCGACGACCCGCGCTGCGATCGCAGGCTCGAGCAGCGATTGCCCACGCGCAGCGAGCTCGATCGCTTCGACCAGCTTGGCCGACGGCGCATCTTTGAGCAGATAGCCGATCGCACCCGCGCGCAACGCGTCGAACACCGATGCGTCGTCGTCGAAGGTCGTGAGTGCAACCACGCGCGGTGGCTTCGCCAGGCTTTGAATGCGGCGCGTTGCCGCAACCCCATCCAACACCGGCATTCGCAGATCCATCAGTACCACGTCGGGCGCGAGCCGCTCTGCCAGCTGCACTGCTTCTTCGCCGTTGCTGGCCTCGCCCACCACGTCCACACCCTTCGCGACCAAGACGGCGCTCAAGCCCTCACGAAACAACGCCTGATCGTCGACGATCAACACGCGGGTCATCCCGGCACCTCGAGCTCGAGTCGAAAGCCGCGCTGCGGCGCAGTCGTAATCGCGACGCTGCCACCGGCGAGCTCCACACGCTCGCGCAAGCCGACGAGGCCGAAACCGGGTCGCGGTTCTTGCGCCCCGACGCCGTCATCCCGAACACTCAGCCGGACGGAAGTCGACACGGTGAACTCCAGCGCGATCTCGACCTGGGATGCGCGCGAGTGCCGCCGCACGTTCGTGAGTGCTTCTTGCGCCGCGCGGTAGAGCGTGAACTCGATCGGCTCCGGCAAGCGGCGCGGACTACCTTCCACCCGCAACGTCGTGCCCAGGCCAGCCACGCTGGACTCGCGCACCATCAGTTCCAGTGCAGCCAACAGCGGCGGGCGCTCCGGCGGCCCGCCTCGAAGCAGCGAGACGCTGCGCCGCACTTCGTCTAGCCCCTCGTGCGCCAGCCGTTGCGACTTGGCCAGTGCCTCACGCGCGCGCGAAGGATCTACCTCGAGTAATGTCTGCGCCGCTTCGAGCTGAATGTGCACGACCGTCAGCGCGTGGGCCAAGCCGTCATGGATCTCGCGCGCGATTCGATTGCGCTCGTTGACCGTTGCGAGTTGCGCGACTTGCTCGGCTTGTGCCTGCAGGCGCCGATTGGCCGCCTCCAGCTCTGCCGCCACGCGCTCCAGATCCGCGCGCGTGCGCCGCTCGCGCAACGCAATGCGCGAGAACACGAACACGAATGCGATCGCCGAACCGAACGTAACCCCTGCCGATAGGAATGCGCTCCACAAGCTAGAACGCATCGCAAACGCGGCCAGGGCCACGATCCCGCTCAGTGCCGCGACAAAGGCACTGCCGCGAGGGCCCACATGCAACACGCCGGCGCTCACCGCCGCCAACAGCAGCATCGCCGCGTAGCCGTGGCTTGCGAACGTCGTCCAGGCGCCCAGCGCGAGAAGTAGAGCGATCACAGCCTGGACGTGCACGCGCCGACCGCGCCGCTCGGCGGTGTACAAGCCGAGCGTGCCGAGCAGCGCATACGACACAGTCGCGAACCCGAGACCAGGCAGCAACGCTCGTGGCACCAGCGCCTCAGACGCTCCCGCAGCCTGCGCAAAACCAGCGGCCGTCACGGCTAGGAACGCGGTGACGAACCCCGGCCCGGCGAAGCGCGGCACGGCAGGCTCGCTCGAGCGCTCTGTGGCCGATGCAGTTGTGGCGACGGCTGCAGCAGTGAGCGGCATCCGATCAGCCTAGCAGTCCAGCGGGCTGGCGAAGCCGCCCAGTGCCTGCACGTGACCTCGACCGTGACGTTTGACCTATGTCAGCCGCCCCCGGAGGAGGTTTCGGCCGTGGATTGTCGCGCGCTGCCTTCCCTAGAGAGTTTGGTCCACGCGCGACAATCCGGCTTTTCAGCCAGCTGCAGCGCGATCGAACACGATCACGCCGCGCGCATTCACACCGCGCTCGAGATCTTGGAATGCCTGCGGCGCTTCGTCGATCGTGTACGTCTTCGTGACCATGCCTTCGAGATCGAGCTTCTTGTCGGCGTACAAATCGAGCATGCGCGGGAAGTCGTATTTAGGATTGGCGCTTCCGAACATGCAGCCACACAGCTTCTTGCCCGAGAGCGGGAATGCCAGTGCGTTCAGCGAGATTGTCTCGGTCAGCTTGCCGACCCCGACCGCGACCGTCGTGCCACCGCGACGCGTGATCTTCAGCGCCGCCTCTACGACCGCAGGTTTTCCGATCGCCTCGAACGCATAGTCGACGCCGATGCCGTTCGTTTGCTTGATGATGGAGTCGGCTTGATCCGCGCGGACGAGGTCAGTCGCACCGAATCGCCGCGCGAACTCCAGCTTGTCTTCGGCGACGTCGATCGCGAAGATGCGGCTTGCACCTGCGATTCGCGCGCCTTGAATCGTCGCGATGCCGACGCCCCCGCAGCCGAACACTGCCACGGTCGAACCGGGCCGCACTTGAGCGGTGTTGATCGCGGCGCCGACACCGGTCGTCACACCGCAGCCGATCAACGCCGCGACTCGAAGCGGCACTGCCTGGCTCACCGTCACTACGCTGATCGCGGGGCAAACCGTGTACTCGGCCATGTTGCCGAGCGAGCAGAACGAGGCGAGGTTTTTGTCGCCTTGTTTGAAGCGCGTCGTCCCGTCGAGCATCGTGCCGCCACGAGGTGTCGCGCGGCACAAGAATGCTTCGCCGCGCACGCAGTGAAAACATGCCCCGCAGTTCGGCACGAACGACATGATGACGTGATCGCCGGGCTTGCAGTTCGTGACGCCGTCTCCGACTGCTTCCACGATACCGGCGCCCTCGTGGTCGGTCGTGATCGGCAATGGGTGCGGGATCGTGCCGTTCACGACCGACAGGTCCGAATGACACACGCCGGCCGCCACCATTCGTACTTTGACTTCACCGGATTTCGGCGGGGCCAAGTCCACGTCTTCGACTGCGATGCGATTCAACTCGTGAACGACGACTGCTTTCATGCGACCTCTCAGCGATGGAGTTTCCAGGCTTTTAGCGCGTGGTTGGAGAATCGAACAGCCGGCTCGCCGGCATTCGGCTACTTTGATGGCCAGCGCAGCGGAGACACATGGCGAAGTTGATCTACTCGATGCTCACGTCGCTGGACGGCTACACCGAAGACGAACACGGGCGCTTCGGCTGGGGCGCTCCTGAAGACGAGGAAGTGCACTCCTACGTCAACGAGCTCGCGTCGGCATTCGGCACCTATCTCTACGGACGGAGGATGTACGAGATGATGGCGTACTGGGAAACCGCGCACACGGCTCCCAACCAACCGCAGTTCATGCTGGACTTTGCGCGCCAATGGCGAGCAGCCGAAAAGATCGTTTACTCGAGGACCCTCGCGGGGCCACGAAGTGCGCGGACCCGAATTGAACGTGAGTTCGATCCCAATCTGGTTCAGCAGCTGAAGGCAAACGCCGAGCATGACATCACCGTCGATGGACCCGAGCTCGCGGCGCACGCGATCAAAGCCGGCCTCGTTGACGAGATCCAAATGATCGTCTGCCCCGTGATCGTCGGGGGCGGTAAGCGGTTCTTCCCGGATGGTGTGCGGCTGGATTTGGAGCTGGTCGAGGAGCGACACTTCCGCAAGGGAGTGGTCGTTCTGCGCTACACCGTCCGCGCACTCTCGCACCGTTAGCGGAATCTGCACACCGTGCAGCACAGGCCTACGTACAACGTGAGGCGCGGACGACTGCGATCTCATGAGCGTCTGGCCAAGTGCGCTTGCGCGGCCTACAAGATTTCTCTAGCGCACCCATGAGCACGACGGATCCAACCGAACCTTTGGAGGCTGCACGACGCGCCAATCGCGCTCTCGCCGAGCGCGTCGCAGAGCTCGAGCGGCAGCTGAAGCGGTTCGCCGGTGGAGATCAGGCGGACATACCACTCGGACGCACACTCTCGGAGCGCGAGGCTCTGTTGAGCGAAGCCGAGCGGATCATGCACATCGGCAGTTGGGTGTGGAACGTAGTCTCGAACGAAGTGCTTTGGTCCGACGAGCTGTATCGGATCTTGGGTTACGACCCCGCGCGCAACTCGGCGACGGTTGCCGGCTTCTTCGAACGGCTGCATCCCGAGGACCAGCAACGCGTACGCGACGCGTCGGCACGTAGCGTCCAGTCCGGCATCAACGAGCGGGTCGACTGTCGGATCTTGCGCCCAGATGGCAGCGTACGGCACGTGCAGACCGACGCTGCGCTCCTGTTCGATGCCAAAGGCGATTTGAAGCGCGCGGTGGGCGTCGTACTGGATGTCACCGACGCTCGAGAATCGGCGCGAGAGCTCAAGCGTACCGCAGAGCTGCTCGCGGAAGCGCAGCGCATCGGCAAAATGGGCAGCTTCGAAGTGACCGTCGCGGAGCAGCGAAGTGCCTGGTCCGACGAGATGTTTCGGGTCCTGGACATCGACCCAAACACGCCTCCGACGATCGACCTGTTCGTCCAACGTCTCCACGAAGACGATCGCGAGCGGATCACCGACCTCATCGAGCGTTCGCAACGGCTCGGCGTTACCGTACCGAGCCGCGCGCGGCTCGTGCACCGAGACGGCAGCATTCATCACGTCGACATGATGGCGATCGCGACGCGTGACGAACGCGGCGAACTGGTGGCGATCCGCGGCACTGTCTCCGACGTCTCGGATCTGGTCCGACTGGAAGCACAGTTTCATCAGAGCCAAAAGATGGAGGCCGTGGGGCAACTCGCGGGTGGCCTCGCCCACGACTACAACAACTTGTTGATGGTGATCAGCGGCAACGCCGAGTTGCTCGCGAATCAGCGCGATAGTCGGGAGCTGCGAGAAATCCTCGCAGCGACATCCACCGCTAAGACGCTGACCAGTCGCTTGCTGACGTTCAGCCGGAACACTCCGCAACGCGCGCGAGTCGCACAACTCAGCAGGGACTTGGAGGAAACCAAGGGCCTGATCGAGCGCGCGCTCGGCGATCGCATCGTCACACGCTACGAGTTCGAGGAAGACGCATGGGCCGTTCGCGTCGATCATGGCCAGATCCAGCAGATTCTGCTCAATCTCGCATTGAACGCCCGCGATGCCATGCCCGAAGGTGGAACCCTCACGCTGTCGATACGTAACCAAACGCTCGCGCGGAATGAGGCGGAGCTGCGCCACGAACGCCCGGGCGAATACGTGACACTAACAGTGACCGATACCGGGATCGGCATGGACGACGCGACGCAGGCGCGCGCGTTCGAGCCGTTTTTCACCACGAAGCCGGTCGGCCGCGGTACGGGCCTCGGGCTCGCGATGGTATTCGGGTCCATGAAGCAAAGTGGTGGCTTCGTGGAAGTGAAGTCGAAGCCGCGCGTTGGAAGCAGCTTCTCACTTTGGTTCCCGCGCGTATCCGAAGAGCCCACACGATCTGCCCCACCGGGCACTATCCCGCCGCGCGCCTCGGAACGTGTGCTGTTGGTCGAAGACAACTCGTCCGTCGCGGCCGTCGCCAAGCGCATTCTCGAGTCTGCTGGATACGCGGTGCGCGTGTGCGACGATCCATACGAGGCGCTTCAGGTGTGGCGCGCCGAGCCTGCGGATGTGCTCGTGACAGATGTCGAGATGCCCGGCATGACCGGAATCCAGCTCCGCGAGCAACTGGTCCAGACTTCGCCTGAGCTGCGGACGCTATTCATCACCGGTCACTCCAGCGAACCCCTCGACGACTTCGCGCACGAAAAGCACTCGGCCGTAGTGATGAAGCCATTTCGCCGCAATGAGCTACTGGGCGCACTGGCTCAATTGCTCGCGCATCGCTAGCCGCGGAACTGACACTCAGCGCGGGTGGGCTAGTCCGAGAAACGCGTCACTGTGAGGTGCGGCACGCGCTCGTTGACAGTCGTGCTCACGCCCGCACCGCCCGAACGCAACAGATGGCGATGGACCGCCCACCATTGCGCGCCCTGCGCGTTGGTCCAGCGGCCCGCCGCCGCACACGCGCGAAGCTGCTCGCGCAGGACGTGCGCCGAGGCAGGGCGGTCCTCACGCCGTTTGGCAAGGCACGAGAGGAGCAAGGTCTCCAGATCCGCCGTCACAGGTGCCTTGAGCCGAGCGGACGGTGGTTCGGGCACCGAATGCAGATGATGCGCGCATACCTCGAGGATCGACTTGCCGCCGAAGACGTGCGTGCCGGTCAGCAGCCAGTATCCGACTGCCCCTAGCGCATACAGATCCGCGCGCGCGTCCACGCTTTCAGGCGCGGTCAGTGTCTCGGGGGCGAGATAGAGCGGCGTCCCCGTGATCGTGTTGTCTCCCGTGAGCGCGATCTGAGACATCGCCCCGCCGTTGGTCGTGGGGGCCACGTCTTTCACCAAGCCGAAGTCGACGACCTTCACCAGATCGGAGATGCCGCCCCGATCGACGACTAAAATGTTACCGGGTTTGACGTCCCGATGGATCAGTCCAGCGTCGTGCGCCTCCGCGAGCGATCCCGCAGCTTGCTCGAGCAAGTGGATGACGCGTTCCTCCGGTTGTGGGCCGTCGACCTCGACGAGTTCCTCGAGCGACGCACCTTCCAGAAGCTCCATCGCATAATAGAAGACTCCATCGGTGGTGCGTCCGTAGTCGTAGACCGTAACGGTATTAGGATGAGTGAGCATCGCAGTCCGCCGGACCTCACGCTCGAAACGAATCAGTGCATCCCTTCCGGTGCGGTCGGAGATGAGCTTGATCGCGGTCGGCCGGCGCAACATGGCGTGCGAGGCGCGGTACACCACTCCCATCCCACCTTCGCCGAGCTTCTTCTCGAGCGTGTACTGTCCGAGCTTCCGAATGTCCCTCACTGCCTTGCGCAGCCCATGAATCGTCTTCGAAAATCCGATCGCCATTACCACGACGATCGCCCACAGGAACGAGGAGACGAGCGTCGCAGGGTACGCCATGTCGCCCACCTTCCCCTTCGGCCAAATCGCGGCTGGCGGGTCATGCAGTGCGGGATCCCACGCGCTGAACGCAATGAAAATGCAGCCGAGTAACGGCACCGTCATCAGCAATGCCACCACGAGCGTGTGTCGCGCGGTCGACGGCACGTAGACCGCATACACGAGCAGCATGCAGGTGAGTACGGTTCGCACGATCATGTCGGGCGACGCGGTGAGGTCCATGACCAGCGCAATCGACGAGAGCGCCGCCGTGCCGACGAACAACGTCGCGAGCTCGACGGCGCGAACGAACCGAGGCGATCTCGGCGCTCCACGCAACAGGAGCCAGAGCGCGCCGAACGTGACCGTCGCGACGAGCAGCGGAACGCTACTTAGATTGAACGAGAACCGACCCAGCCAGATCGAAGCGCAGACATTCAGTACGATGTATCCCAGCGTCACCGAGGCCGTCACACGACCGAACATGCTCAGCTTGCTCTGTCGCAGCTCGTGGTCGACTGATCCTTCGCTAGAATCCATGCGCCAGCATACTGCCGCTTGATGCAGGCGATAGTCGTCGAGCCAGCTGCGGCAGGACGATTCACGTGGAATCGAATCGGACTACGTGCCAGCCGCTCGCGTGCGGGGGCCCACGTCGTCGAACCGCCTCAATCGCGCACGAGTCCGAGCTTTTCGATGAGCCGCTGGACCAGGCTCGCCTCGCGACGTTCGAGTTTTTCGTCACTCCAGGACGCGTGCTCGACGAGCCTGACGATGTCGTTGCGATCTGCCGCGTTTGGAAAGAGCTCGGCCAGCCGATCCAGGTCCAGCCTGCGCGAGGCCACGGACTTCACGTACTCGCGCGTATTGACGTCAGGAAGCACGCGCTTGAGCAGCGATAGCTCTCGCTTGTCGAAGTCCAAATCGGCGAAGAACAGATGCACGAGCAGTGTTCGCAGCATCTCCGCCTGCTCGCCGCCGACTTCGCAGCGCGGCAGCTGCGGGTTCTCGAGCACATCCAGAAACTCGCGCGGTCGCATGGCCTCGGCCGTAGGATAGCGCTTCCGTGCCGGCGTCGTCGAAGACTCGAGTTTCCGCGGCGTCCGGCGAGCTATGCCGTCTTCGAAGTCGTGAGGTGGGCAAAGTTCGAGAGCAGCCACGCTTCTGCTTCACTCGAGTCCGAGAACACGCGCATCGGCCAAGGCGGTGTGCTGATCCAGAGCGAAGCGGTCACGAAACCGCGCTCGATGCTCGAAGCTGCGACGATCGCACCCGCCACGAGCAATCGCGTGAGCGGGTCCTCGTGGCGCTGGCACCAGTCTCGGAACTTGTGACGTCGGGCAGGAGTCGAGCTCGCTCCGCGCATGTCGAACACCAACATGAAGCGTTGATCGCGCTGCAAGATGCTTTCGAGCTTGCGATAACTCGCTTCGGTCGCTGCCGGGTCGTTGAGATACTCCGTGGCGCGCGAGACGACGAGCGGCCAACGAGAGTCGTCGATCTCGTACCCCATGCGTTCGCGCATGCACCAGGATAGCGAGCTCGGGGCGCGCCGGCCCACGCCGAGCTTCGCCGGTATACCGTGCGCTTACAGTCAGCGACCTGCCCTCGCGAGCGGCCGGCAACCGCCAGTCGTGTGACACGGGCGCCGGTTACACGTATGCTCGCTGATAACCATGGGCAAAGTCGTCAATCTCAATAAGTTTCGAAAGCGGAAGGCGGAAGCCGAAGCGGCGAAACGCGCTGACACGAACAGCCGCTTGCACGGTCGCACCAAAGCCGAGCGCTCTCGCGAGGCGCTGGAGAAACAAACGCTCGCGGCAAAAGTCGACGGGGCGCGCCTGGAATCCGCGCCGGCTCCGAGCGACGACGCTGGCAGCAAAACCGACCCGTGATAGCGCACGACGCGCGGCGCCGCAGGGCAGCTGACGGCGGCTTGGCCGTGGGACACATGCGGTCGCGATACGGTGCGTCGTTGCACCGCGTCGGTCAGCACTGAGAACGCCTGTGCGCGGCGGGTTCGGCGTTCGGCGTCGCGGCCGAGCGTCGACGGGCATCCCTTGCGCCTATGGCGTACAACCAAACGTCATGCGCGTAAGAGTTAGGACTTTGCTGGTGCTGGCGGTGTGGATCAGCGCGAGCTGCGGCGATGACGGTGGAACCGATGCAGGCGCGGCGGGCGTGGCGGGCGTGGCGGGCGCGGCAGGGGTTAGCGGTGCCGGCGGGGTGTCGGCTGGCACGGGTGGCATGAGTGCTGTGGCGGGAACTGGAGGACGCTCCGGCTCCGGGATGCTCAGCAGCGACATCTGCGTGCGCGCGCCGGTAGACTCGTGCGACCTCGCATCCGTCTGCGCGAGCGTCAAAGCGCGGCGCAACTGTGCCGGGCCGATCGAGTTCGTCGCGTGTGCACCGAAGCAGAGGGCATGTGCTCAAACCGCAAGCTTCTGCGCGAAGGATGCGAGCGGGACGGAGTGGTACTTTCCGACGAGCTGCGGGAAGGATCAGATCGAGCAGGGCACGTGGACGATCGAGGCGCAATGCGGCTGTTCGGAGTCGGACGCAGGTGCGGATGACGCTGGGCTGTAGCGAGATACGAGGTCGCCGTGCCCGCGCCCAAAGCGGCCTTCATGTGGTGGCGCTGGAAAGTCGGCGAAGCAAAGTCTTCCCGAGTACGCAGGGTTGTTAGACTAGCGGAGCCGTCACCGGCCGATCAGTGCTTGTGACCGTGGTAACGGTAGCCGTGATAGCGCTCCCCGTGGTTAGCGGACCAACGCCGGTACGCAGGCTGCGACGCGTGGTAGTGCGCCACGAGATCGACATAGACCGGTGCCGTCGGCGGAACGAACGTCATCGCACCGTCGACGTAGTAGTACGGCCGACCGCTGTCATCGAAGTCGACTACGTATCCGTCGTAGTACACGGGAGCGTAGCCGTCTGCGTATTCGGGCGGAGGCAGCCCTTGCAGCTCGGCGTAACACCCGCCAACTCCGCAAACGCCGCACACCGCGAAGCCGACGAGAACCCAGTGCGACGGGATTCGAATGCGTGCGCCGTGCATGAGGATCGCTTTACCACACGGGCAGGTTCAGAGCCCGTGCTCGAGACTGCGCGCGTCTGGACCGCGTCGAGCCTAGGGCGAGTTGCGTTCCGCAGCACCGCTGCCGTTGCGCGCTTGGCCGCGCCCGATCACGGCCTTGCGGTACGATCACACGGCCCAAGCGCTCGAAGCGGGCCCGCAGGACGCTACGCCGCCGAGCTGACTACGATTGAGGCTGGCTTAGCGATTGCTTGCGCATGCCGCACCGAACCAGGAGCAGGCATGACTTCGCACTCTCTCGTCTCGACTGCACTCGCGATTGCGCTGGTGAACCTCACCGCGCTCGGCAGCGCAGATGCGCAAACGGCGCCACCGGTCGCGAACAAGCGCCCGAACATCTTACTCATCGTCGCCGACGATCTCGGCTATTCGGATCTCGGCGCATTCGGCAGCGAGATCAAAACACCAAACTTGGACGCTCTCGCGACGAAGGGCCGCATTCTGCGGAACTTTTACGTCGCGCCGACGTGCTCGCCGACACGTTCGATCTTGCTGTCCGGCACCGACAACCACTTGGCGGGCATCGGAAGTATGGCCGAGGAGCTCGCACCCGAGCAGGAAGGCAAACCTGGCTACGAAGGCGCGCTCGATTCGCGGGTCGCACCGCTACCTGCACTGCTGCGCGACGCGGGTTATCGAACCTACCAGGCCGGCAAGTGGCACCTCGGAGGGGCGCCGGATCATCGGCCCAACGCGCGCGGCTTCGATCGTTCGTTTGCGCTCGTCCAAGGCGGCGCTGCGCACTTCAAGCAAGCGTCGACGGGCGCACTGTTCCCTGGCGCGCCCGAACCGATCTATCTCGCGGATGACGTGGAGACCCCGATTCCAGAGGGCTTCTTCTCATCGGACTACTATACGAACAAGTTGATCGAGTTCGTCGACTCCGAGCCGAGCGCTGACAAGCCGTTCTTCGGCTATCTGACATACACCGCACCGCATTGGCCGATTCAAGCGCCTGACGCGAACATCGCGCGCGTGAAAGGTCGCTACGACGTCGGTTACGACGTGATCGCGCAGCGTCGGTTCGCAACACTCAAGCGGCTCGGGCTCACGACGCAGAACGCAACGCAACCGCCGCGCCCGCCTGGCATCCGTGCTTGGGCCGAGTTGAACGACGAGGAAAAGGCCCGCTCCGCGCGCACGTTCGAAGCGTACGCCGCGGCGGTCGAGTCACTCGATGACAACGTCGGACGCCTCGTCGGTCACCTGCGGGCGAGTGGACAGTTGGACAACACATTCGTGTTCTTCTTGGCGGACAACGGTGCCGAGGGGAATGACATCTCGCTCGATCCGAATCCCGGAGGCACCGAAGCTTTCAACGAGTGGCTCGCGACGAACTTCGACAACAGCCTCGAGAACATCGGACGCGCGAACTCGTACACGTGGATCGGCGAAGCGTGGGGCCAGACGAGCGCGCTTCCGAATCGCTTGTACAAAGGCACTGTGACAGAAGGTGGCATTCGATCGCCTGCATTCGTGTCGTATCCCGCAACAGTAGCGGCAGGGACGACGTCGCAAGTGATCACGGCGCGCGATGTGTTGCCGACGTTGCTCGAGGTCGCGGGAACGCGGCATCCCGGGATCGTCTACAAAGGCGCGCCCGTGTTGCCGCAGCAGGGCACGTCGCTGTTGAGCTATCTACAGGGGACGAGCCGCGCAGTGCACAATGCCGACTATACGTTCGGGACTGAGTTGTTTGGTCGCAGTGCGCTACGGAAAGGCCCGTGGAAGATCGTGCGATTGTACGCGCCG
>Ga0193753_10002948_pt1 | contig 12972 bp, 13 predicted proteins | sample H1c2metaG_FD_144925 | JGI IMG/M metagenome (GOLD analysis project Ga0193753, IMG submission 144925) | Soil microbial communities from a riparian zone of the East river system, Colorado, United States - H1c2 | ecosystem: Environmental > Terrestrial > Soil > Riparian zone | place: USA: East... | reverse complement strand
CGCAAGCCGAACACGGACGTGTCGTACCTGGCGTGCGCGCGCCTGCTCGAAAGCGCCGGCGATCGCGTCTACCCGCAGTTCGCCACGCACAATGCGCACACCATCGCGCACGTCGCCGAGGTTTTCGGCGGCGACGCCAACCGATTCGAGTTCCAGAGACTTCACGGCATGGGCGCGGAGCTGTACGACAGCGTGGTTCGCGGGCCCTGGGGCAGGTTCGCTTGCCGCGTCTATGCCCCCGTGGGCGCGCATGAAGACCTGCTGCCTTACCTGGTGCGCCGCCTGCTGGAGAACGGCGCCAACACTTCGTTCGTCAATCGCATCGTCGATGCGAGTCTGCCGGCGGAAGAGGTGGTGGCCGACCCGATCGCGGAAGTCGACGCGCTCGAACGCGTCGCGCATCCGCGCATTCCGCTGCCGGCGAACCTGTTCGCGCCGGAGCGCATCAATTCGGCCGGCTTCAATTTCGCCGACGGGCAGGCGGTGGATGCGCTGTCGAAAGATTGTTTGCGCGCCTCGCAGCAGCCCTGGAGCGCGGCGCCGATCGTCTCGGGCCAGACGCGCGCCGGCAAGACCACCGCGCTGTTCAATCCGGCCGATACGTCTGAGCAGATCGGCAGCGTCGCAGCCGCCGATTCGGCGGCGGTGGACAGCGCGATTGCCGCGGCGGTGAAGGCGCAGGAGGAATGGGATGAGATCGGCGGCGAGAAACGATCTGCGGTGCTTGAGCGCGCCGCGATGCTGTTCGAAGAGCAGACGCCCGCTCTGGCGGCGCGTTGCGTGCGCGAAGCCGGCAAGACGCTGCCCGATGCCATCGGTGAAGTGCGCGAAGCGGTCGATTTCCTGCGCTACTACGCGACCCGCGCGCGTCGCGACTTCTCGCACGAGAGCGCACTGCCGGGGCCGACCGGCGAACGCAATCTCATGCGCCTGCGCGGCAAGGGCGTATTCGGCTGCATCAGCCCGTGGAATTTTCCGCTGGCTATCTACACGGGCCAGATCGCCGCGGCGCTGGCCGCCGGCAACACCGTGGTGGCCAAACCCGCCGAACAGACGCCGCTGACCGCGGCCTTCGCCACGGGCCTCATGCTGCAGGCCGGAGTTCCGCCTGAAGCCTTGCACTTCGTGCCCGGTGATGGCGCCGAGGTGGGCGGGGCGCTGACGCGCGATCCGCGCCTCGCCGGTGTGGTGTTCACCGGCTCCACCGACACCGCGCGGCTCATCGAGCGTTCCATGGCGGCGCGACCGGGCGCGATCGGCACGCTGATCGCCGAGACCGGCGGACTCAACGTCATGCTGGCCGACAGCTCCGCGCTTGCCGAACAGCTGGTTCTCGACGTGGTGCAGTCGGGCTTCAACAGCGCGGGGCAGCGCTGCTCGGCGCTGCGTGTGCTGCTCGTGCAGGAAGAAATCGCACCGCGGGTGCGAACCTTGTTAGCCGGCTGCATGGATGAGCTGGTGCTCGGCGATCCGGCGCGGCTCGGGACCGACGTGGGGCCGGTGATCGACGACGAGGCGATGGCGATGCTCGAGAAGCACGCCGCGCAGATCGTGAAGGCAGCATCGTGGAGTCACCGCGCGCCGGCGGCCGCGAACTCCCGGGGCCGCTTCTTCGCGCCGCTCGCCGTGGAAATCGAATCGCTCGCGGCGCTGCAGCGCGAAGTGTTCGGTCCCGTGGTGCACCTCGTCACCTATCGCGCGCGCGACCTCGACGCGGTGGTCGCCGCCGTGAATGCACTGGGGTATGGACTCACGCTGGGAATCCACACGCGCATCGACGGGTTGGCGCAGCGCATTGCGCGAACGCTGCGCGTGGGCAATGTCTATATCAATCGCAACATGATCGGTGCGGTCGTTGGCGTGCAGCCGTTCGGCGGCATGGGCTTATCGGGCACCGGCCCGAAAGCGGGCGGTCCGCACTACCTGCACCGCATGGCCACCGAACAGACCATCACGACCAATACCGCGGCCATCGGCGGCAACGCCGGGCTGCTATCGCTCGCGGCGCGCTGAGGTCCTACCACGTAGGAATGCACCCCGGAATGTGGAAACTGAGTACTGCGTCCCGCGGCGCGCCGGTGCTCACGACTACTCGCCCCTAACGTCCACCCCGATTCCGCCGATATCGGAGTGACGCGATTCGTCGGAGGGGCGGGAAGGTAATGTCAGGACGAAACACGCGCCGGTGGTTCGCTTCGATTCCGATCATCGGCCGCTTCTACATAATGTTCGCCGTCCTGCTGCTGTGCGAGGGCGGCGTGCTCTTTGGCGCGTTGCGCGCCATGGAGCTGCAGTCGGATGCCAGCGCCGATCTGGCACGCGTCGCGGCCGTACAGCGGTCGCTTGACCGCGCGCTCACCATTCACACCAGCAGCCCGTCGGACTTGCAACCCTCGGGCGCGGCAGCGCCCGCCGCTGCCCAACAGACCCTGCTGAATGCGCTGCGCACGCAACTCGACCTCACCTGGGCACTGCCGGCGACTGCGGAAGTGGTGAGCATCACCGACAACCTGCGGCAGCCGGCGGCGAAGTATTTCGAAAGCGCGGAAGCGAACCTGCGCGAGAACTCTGGCGGCGCAACCGCCTGGGCATTCGCGGATCTCGAGCCGCGTCGCGCCGCGCTGGAGACCTCGTTACGCGATGCAATGTCGCGCATGCGCGCGGTGCTGCAACGGGTCGAGACCCGGGTGCTCGCCGAAGCCAACCGCTCGGGAACGATCATCGCCTGGGTCGTGGGCGGCGCGCTGGCTGCGGCGCTGATCGTCGGCCTCATGATGTGGGCCATGGCGAATTCCATCCGCCACTCGATCCTTACCGTGGGCGAAGTCGCGCAGGCGTTGGCGGCCGGCGATATGGACAATCGCTGCGATCCTCACGGCTCCGATGAAGTGAGCGGGCTCGCGCGCATGATCAATCTGCTGGCGGATACCATGCAGGGCATGTTGACGCTGCTGCGCTCCGAGGCGGGCCGCAGCTCATTCAGCAACCAGCTGGTGGAGGCTCTGGAAATGGCCGACTCGGAAGCCGAGGCCGACCGTGTCATCGCGCGTGCCATGAGCGCGATATCCGATGTTCATCCGATGGAGCTGCTGCTCGCGGATTCATCGCGCGCCCATCTCGAGCGCGCCTGTGTGCATCCAAAAAACGGTTCGCCCAACTGTACGGTGGAATCGCCGTACAGCTGTATTGCTGTCCGTCGCGGGCATGCGCAGATTTTCCCGGATGGCGAAGCGCTCAATGCCTGCCCCAAGTTGTTAGGGCGTTTGGGCGGCTCGATCTCCGCGGCCTGCGTGCCGGTGAATTTCATGGGGCGCGCGCTCGGCGTGCTGCACGTCACCGGCGCCAAGGGCAAGCCGCCGAATCCCGAGCAGATCGCGCAGCTGACCGCACTCGGCGTGCATGCCGGCACGCGCATCGGCACGCTGCGCGCCTTCGAGCGCTCCCAGCTTCAGGCGAGCACCGATAGTCTCACCGGGCTTACCAATCGCCGCGCGGCCGAGGAAGTCCTCGGCAATCTGATGGCCGTGGATTCGGCGTTCGCCGTGGTCATGGCCGACGTCGATTTCTTCAAGCGCCTCAACGATACCCAGGGGCACGAGGCTGGTGATCGCGCGCTCAAGCTGTTCGCCGAGACGGCGCGCAACGTGGTCCGCGATCGCGATCACGTGGTGCGCTGGGGTGGAGAAGAATTCGCGATGCTGCTGCCGGGCGCCAATGCCGAGCGCGCCGCGGAGGTCGTCGGGCGATTGCGGGTGGCACTCGCCCAGGCGCATCTGCTGTCCGGCACGCCGGTGTTCACCGCCAGCTTCGGCATTTCCGATTCGACCATGACGCGCGAGCGCGAGACGCTGATCCGCCTCGCCGACGAGGCGCTGTATCGCTCCAAGCAGGCTGGCCGCGATTGCTGCACCGTGGCCGACGGTCAGCTCCCCGGCGGTTCCGCCGTGCGGCGTGAGCGCGACCAGGGCGCGGTCGTCGACATCACCCAAGTCGCACGCGGCACCTAGCCGAAATCGAAGAACTTGCGCGGCGAGTCGCGTTCCGACTCGCGCACGCACCGCCGGTCGATCAGATTCCAGGTGGGGCAACTCACGTTCATCGTCAGCGTGCCGCAGGTGGGCAGATCGTTGGTGATGGCTTCGGGCGCCAGCGAGATCGCCGCGGCGGAGATGCCGGGATTGTGTCCGATGACCATGAGGTGACCGACGCGCGGTCCGACGGCGCGAATCGTCGTCAGTATGTAATCGCCTTCGGCGAGATACAGCGAGTCGTCGGCCTGCAGCAGCCGGCCGCCTGGTTCCAGAACCTTGGCGAAGGTCTCCGCGGTTTCACGCGTGCGCGCCGCGGCGCTGGCGAGAATCAGGTCTGGAACCAGGCCACGCTCCTGGAATCGCCGCGCCATCTCCAGCGCCTCACTCTGTCCCTTGCGGCTGAGCGGACGCTCGAAGTCGCGCACGTCGGAATCCTGCTCGGCGTTGGCGTGGCGGATCAGCGTGAGACGCTTGGTCTTGCTAGTGCTCACACGCGCACCTCGACGCGGCCCGCGCTCTCGCGCACCTCGAAAATCCGCAAAGGTTCGTAGGCAGGCGGGGAGAGCGCCGCGCCCGTGCGCAGGCAGAACCGCGCGCCGTGGCGCGGGCAGATGATCTCGGAATCTTCGATGGGGGCATCGTCAAACGGCGAGTCGTCGTGCGTGCAGCGATCCTCGAACGCGTACAGCGTGCCATTAACTTGCACGATGCGCACGCGGTAACCATCGACATCGCCTTCGAGACGTTCGGCGGTGACGAGGTCGGCGAGGCTCCCGATGTCGGTCCAGTCGGACATCTCTTTTTTAGAACATCCCCGTCTGCAGCCGCGCCGCCTCGGTCATCATGGATTGATTCCACGGCGGGTCGAACACCAGCTCGACATCGGCGGACGCGACCGTGGGGATGATCTCGAGTTTCTGCCTGATGTCCTGCACCAGCACATCGCCCATGCCGCAACCGGGCGCCGTCAGCGTGAGGCGTACCTGGATCACGCGTTTGCCTTCCGGTTGCGCGCTCACCGTGCATTCGTAAATGAGGCCCAGGTCCACGATGTTGATCGGGATCTCCGGGTCGTAGCAGGTGCGCAGCTGTTCCCAGGCAAGCGCGAGCACGTCGTCCTCGGTGGAGTTCGGCGGCAGCTCCGGCGTCTTCACGACGTCCTTGCCGATCGCATCGGCATCCGTGCCCGCGAGCCGGAAGAGGTTGCCCTCCATGTACAGCGTGAAGCTTCCGCCCAGCGCCTGGGTGATGAAACCCGACTGGCCGGACTTGAGCTCGATGTCGATGCCGGCGGGCACCATGACCGCCTTGACGTCGCGGCGCAGGACGAAGGGTTCGTTGTCGTGAGTTCTCATGGGAAAAAAGTCACTCGGTTTTCACCGGCTCCGCGCGGTGCTCGAGAGCTGCGTTCAGCGTGTGCCAGCACAAGCTCGCGCATTTCACGCGTACCGGAAATTCGCGTACCCCGGAGAGCGCCGCGAGTTTGCCGAGATCGTCGGGAATGGGCGCGTCGTGATGCGTGAGCACCTCGTGAATCTCGTTGAACAGATGCGTGATCTCGGAACGTTGCTTGCCCTTGACGGCTTCGCACATGAGCGACGCTGAGGCCACCGAGATCGCGCAACCCTTGCCCTCGAAGCGCAGGTCGGCAATGCGATCGCCGTCGAGGCGCACGGTGATGTGCAACCGGTCGCCGCACAGGGGATTGTGGCCGTCCGCCGACGAATCCGCCGGATCGAGCCGGCCGAACAGGCGCGGAGTCTTGTTGTGATCGAGGATCACGTCGCGATAAAGATCTTTGAGGTCCATCAGCCGAAGACCTCGCGTGCCTTGCCGAGCGCGCCGACCAGCGCATCGATGTCCGATTCGCGCGAATAACAGGCGAACGATGCACGTGCGGTGGCCGGCACGTTGAAGAACTCCATGACGGGCATGGCGCAGTGATGCCCGGTGCGCACGGCGACGCCTTCGGCGTCGAGAATCGTGCCCAGGTCGTGTGGATGGATGCCATCGATGGTGAAGGAGATCACCGCCGCCTTGTCAGGCGCGGTGCCGATAATTTTGAGACCGGGCACCTGCGTCAGCTTCTCGGTGGCGAGTGCCAGCAGGCGCTGCTCATGCGCGTGGATGCGGTCGATGCCGATGGAGTCGATGTAGTCGATGGCCGCCGCCATGCCGATCGCGCCTGAGATGTTAGGCGTGCCGGCCTCGAACTTGAACGGCAGCACATTGAACGTGGTTTTCTCGAAGCTCACCGTGAGGATCATGTCGCCGCCGCCCTGCCACGGCGGCATGGCTTCGAGCAGCGACTCGCGCCCGATGAGCGCGCCGATGCCGGTGGGCCCGTACATCTTGTGCGCCGAGAAAGCATAGAAGTCGCAGTCGAGCGCCTTCAGGTCCACGCGCTGATGCGGTACGGCCTGGGCGCCATCGATGAGCACCACCGCGCCACGCGCATGCGCAAGGCGCGTGATCTCGCGCACCGGGAGCACGGTACCCAGCGCATTGGACACGTGCGCACAGGCGACGATGCGTGTGCGTTCGTTCATGTGCGCAGCGACGTTGGCGACGTCGATGACGCCGCGTTGGTCCATGGGCACCGCCTTGATCACCGCGCCCGTCTGCTCGGCGACGAGCTGCCAGGGAACGATGTTGGCGTGATGCTCGAGCGCGGTCAGCAGGATTTCGTCGCCGCGGTGCAGGCGCGGGCGCGCGTACGACTGCGCCACGAGGTTGATGGATTCGGTGGTGCCGCGCGTGAAGATGACTTCGCGCGTCGAGGTGGCGTTCACGAACTCGCGCACGCGCCCGCGCGCATGCTCGAACATCTGCGTCGCTTCCTGGCTCAGCTGGTGCACGCCGCGATGCACGTTGGCATGGTGCAGGCGTTCGTAGTCAGAGACCGCCGCGATGACGCTCGCGGGCCGTTGCGATGAAGCCGCGCTGTCGAGGAACACCAGCGGCTTGCCGTGCACCTGGCGCGCCAGGATGGGGAAGTCGCGCCACACGCGCTCGACGTCGTAGCCGACCGGTTTCGGATTCGCGTTCATGGCCCTAGTAAACCTTCCAGTGCCGACACTTCGTTGAGCTGCGCGGCCACCAGCTGCTCGATCTCGACGCGCAACTCCGCGCAGTCCACGCGCGAGATGGCGTCTTCGATGAACGCCCATTGCAACAGAGTCTGTGCCTGGCGCCGGTCGATGCCGCGTGACAGCAGGTAGAACAACATCTGGTCGTCGAGCTTGCCCGTGGTCGCGCCATGCTGGGCGCGCACACGATCGGTGTAGATCTCGAGCTGCGGGCGCACCGAAGCTTCCGCGCCGGCGCCGGTGAGCAGCGTCTTGAGCGACTGCTCGGAGTCCGCGCCGGGTGCCGATTCGCGCACCACCATCTTGCCGTTGAAGCCGAGTTTGCCGCGATCCGTGGCGATGCCGCGATACAGCTCGCGCGTCACGGTGTCGGGTGCGGCGTGGGTGATCTCGGCAAACATGTCATGCGTCTGTGTGCCGTTGGCGATGCTGGCGGCGTGGAATTCGCAGCGCGCGGCGCGGCCCGCGAGCTTGACGAGGATCGTGGAGCGCGAGGAAAGGCCGCCCAGTGTGACGGTGCGCAGGCGATAACTGGCGCGTTCACCGACATGAGCAGTCAAAGTGTCGAAGCTGCTCGCGCGGTCGCCCGCGTTCTGCAGCCGGCAGTGATCGAGCGTCGCGTCGGCACGCAGCGCCAGGTCGAATGCGGCATTGACCATGGAGTCGGCGCCGCCGGTGCTGATGTGGCGTTCGACGACGCGCACGTGGGATCCGCGGCCGGCATGCACCTGCACGCGCGGGTATGAGGTTCCCGCGCTCGCCTCAGCGCTTGCCACGAACGTGACCTCGATGAGCGCTTCCGCGCCATCCGGCGGGGCGATGTGCAGCACGGCGTCGCCGCGCGCTCCGTTCACGCGTGCCAGCGCGAAGTCGGGACCTTCGGTGGCGATCGCCGCGTCGAGCATCGCGGCGAATTCCTCGCCGGCGTCGCGCGCATTCAACAGCGAGGCGTATGAGTTCGGCGCCGGATGCGAAAGATTGGCGGCGAATCGGCCATCGACGAACACCCATTGTTCGTACTTCGGCAATGGGGCGGGCAGCGCGATCGCCGGGTTCGATGAGGTGTTGGCTGCGACTGCGTCGATGCGCGCCTTGGCGAGCGGACGCAGGTTGGCGTAACGCCAGTTCTCGTCTCTGTTAGTCGGAAGTGTGACCACGCTCAGGCGACCTCGAGCACCCAGTCGTAGCCGCGCTTCTCGAGTTCCTGCGCCAGCGTCTTGTCGCCGGAGCGCACGATCTTGCCGCGCGTCAGCACGTGCACGTGATCGGGCACGATGTGATCGAGCAGCCGCTGGTAGTGCGTGATGAGCAGCACGCCACGCTCGGCCGAGCGCAGACTGTTCACGCCGCGGGCCACCACCTTGAGTGCATCGATGTCGAGGCCCGAATCGGTTTCATCGAGCACAGCGAGCGTCGGTTCGAGCACCAGCATCTGCAGAATCTCGTTACGCTTCTTTTCGCCGCCCGAGAATCCTTCGTTGACGCCGCGCGAGAGGAAGCTCTCGTCCATCTGCATGAGCTTCATCTTGCCGCGCACGAGCTGCAGGAATTCGTAGGCGTCGACCTCAGGCAGTCCCGCCGCCTTGCGCTTGGCATTCACCGCCGCCTTGAGCAGGTAGACGTTGTTCACGCCGGGGATTTCCACTGGATACTGGAATCCGAGGAACATGCCGGCACGAGCACGTTCTTCGGCCGGCATTGCCAGCAGGTCCTTGCCGAGAAATTCGACGCTGCCGCCGGTGATCTCGTATCCCGGGCGGCCGGCGAGCACGTACGCGAGCGTGCTCTTGCCCGAGCCGTTGGGGCCCATGATGGCGTGCACTTCGCCGGCCTTCAGCGTCAGCGACAGGCCCTGGACCACATTCTTGCCACCGACCTTGGCGGACAGATTCTCGATCTTCAGCAAAGGATTGGGCGATGCGCTCATCCAACTGCTCCTTCCAGGCTCACGGCTAACAAGTTCTGTGCTTCGACGGCGAATTCCATCGGCAGCTCCTTGAGAACGGTCTTGCAGAATCCGCTCACGATCATGTTGACGGCGTCTTCCTCGTCGATGCCGCGTTGCAGGCAGTAGAAGAGCTGGTCCTCACTGATCTTCGAAGTCGACGCTTCGTGCTCGACGATCGCGCTCTGGTTGCGCGTTTCGATGTAGGGAAAAGTGTGCGCGCCGCAGTCGCCGCCCATGAGCAGCGAATCGCACTGCGTGAAATTGCGCGCGCCATGCGCCGACGGCAGGATCTTCACGAGTCCGCGATAGCTGTTTTGTCCATGGCCGGCGGAGATGCCTTTGGAGACGATCGTGCTCTTGGTGTTGGCGCCGATGTGAATCATCTTTGTGCCGGTGTCGGCCTGCTGGTAGTTGTTGGCCGTGGCCACCGAGTAGAACGCGCCCACGGAATTCTCGCCACGCAGGATGCACGAGGGGTACTTCCAGGTGATCGCCGAACCGGTTTCCACCTGCGTCCAGGAAATCTTGGAATTGCGGCCGCGACATTCGCCGCGCTTGGTCACGAAGTTGTAGATGCCGCCGAGTCCGTTCTCATCGCCCGGATACCAGTTCTGCACGGTGGAGTACTTGATCTCGGCATCGTCCTCGGCGATGAGCTCCACCACCGCGGCGTGCAGCTGGTTCTCGTCGCGCATGGGGGCGGTGCAGCCTTCGAGGTAGCTCACGTGCGAGCCCGGCGCGGCAATGATCAGCGTGCGCTCGAACTGACCGGTGTTCTTGGCGTTGATGCGGAAGTAGGTGGACAGCTCCATGGGGCAACGCACGCCGGGCGGCACGTAGACGAACGAACCGTCGGAGAACACCGCGGAGTTGAGGCCGGCAAAAAAATTGTCGGTGTGCGGAACCACGGTGCCCAGATATTTCTCGATGAGGGCAGGGTGGTTGTGCACGGCATCGGAGAACGAACAGAAAATGACGCCGGCTTCCGACAGACGTTCCTTGAACGTCGTGGCGACCGATACGCTGTCGAACACCGCATCCACCGCCACGCCGGCGAGCCGCGCGCGCTCATGCAGCGGCACGCCCAGCTTCTCGTAGGTGGCGAGCAGCTTGGGGTCGACATCTTCGAGACTCTTGGGCGCGTTGGGATCGCGCTTCGGCGCCGAGAAATACGAGATGGACTGGTAGTCGATCTTGTTGACGCGCAGCTTGGCCCAGTGCGGCTCGCGCATCGTCAGCCAATGTCGATAGGCCTTGAGCCGCCATTCGGTCATGAATTCGGGCTCGCGTTTCTTGCGCGAGATGAAACGCACCACGTCTTCGTCGAGTCCCGGCGGCAGCGTGTCGGAGTCGATATCGGTCACGAACCCATGCCGGTACGACTTGCCGAGCAGGGCATCGATACTGCTTTCGACGGGCTTCGCTTCCGAGCTCATGCCGGCACCTTTGACGGGCGCGTCATCTGTTTGAGCTCGCGTTCGATCGGCATCAGCGGTGCCCGATTGTCGAGGCCCGCCAGTTGTGCCAGGGAAATTTCACTCAGTGAGCGGTGGATGACGAGATTGAGGCGCTGCCAGGTGCGTCCGACAGAACAGGTGTGTTCGATGCAGCACACACCCTCACCCGACGAGCATTCGGTGAGCGCGAGCGGTCCCTCGAGCGCGTCGAGAATCGCCGCCGCGCTGATTTCCTCAGGTGCACGGGCCAGCTGGTAGCCGCCGTGCGTGCCGCGCGTGGATTTGACCAGCCCTGAGCGCTGCAGCTGCTTGAGCAGCTTGCTGACTGTAGGCGCTGCGATGTGGGTGCGCTCGGCCAGGCTGCCGGCGTTCTGCAGGCGAGAGCGGTCCGCAGCCATGCTGGCCAGGATGACCGTCGCGTAGTCCGTGAGCTTGCCGATCCGAAGCATGATGCGGGTCCAGTTTGTGGCCCTTTTTGGGGCCCGTTTTAAGTGGGACCAGTTTAGTACGGATTCAACGCTTCAGAAAGCCGGAGGCATGACCTTTTGCTATCCTTCGCGGCCTTCCAAACCGCGGACCACGACGGGTACGACATGATTCGAAGCGATCTTTCGGCCTGGGGCGGCAAGCCCGAGAACTTCGTTGTAGGCCTTACGGCCTATGCCGTGCGCGTCCGGTTCAATGGCGCGGCGGGGCGGCGCAAGCACGATTCGACGCACGAGGCACAGACCACTTGAGTGACATCGATTCAAAGAAGCCGAATGGATCGCCGGCGCAAGCCGGCGATGCCGTTATTGAGGTCCGGGATGTGTGTTTTTCTGTCAGCGGCCGCAAGATATTCGAGGGCTTGAACATTGCTGCGCGGCAGGGACGCATCACGGCGATCATGGGTCCGTCGGGTACGGGCAAGACCACACTGCTGCGGCTCATCACCGGACAGATTCATGCGCAGCGCGGTGAAGTGTGTGTTTGGGGCAAAAACGTCGCGAAGATGAGTCGCCGTGAGTTGTTTGCCCTGCGCCGCCGGATGGGCATGCTGTTTCAGAATGGCGCGCTGCTCACCGATCTCGATGTTTATGAGAATGTCGCCTTCCCGCTGCGCGCACACGCCCGACTGCCTGAGTCGCTGGTGCGCCACCTGGTGCTCACCAAGCTGCACGCGGTGGGCCTGCGCGGCGCGGCGCGGCTGATGCCGGCGGAACTCTCGGGTGGCATGTCGCGACGCGTAGCGCTGGCTCGTGCCATCGTCATGGACCCGGATATCCTGATCTACGACGAACCTTTCGTCGGGCTCGACCCCATTTCGATGGGCGTCATCGTCCGCCTCATAAAGCAGATGAACGAGGCGCTCGGTCTCACCAGCATCGTCGTCTCGCACGACGTGAAAGAGCTCGCGACCATCGCACACGACGTTTTCCTGCTGTCCGGGGGTAAGGTGGTCGCGTCGGGCAGTCCCGCCGAATTGCGCGGCAGCGATATCCCCGAAGTGCGCCAGTTCGTGGGCGGCCTGCCCGACGGGCCCGTGCCGTTTCACTATCCTGCGCCTGACTACTACACCGAGTTGCTCGAGGATGCCCCATGAGGGCGGCGCACACCGATTCGTTGCCGGTCACGACGCTGCGAAAAATCGGCGCGGTCGTGCTGTTTCTCAGCCGGATACTCGCGAATGTGATTCCGGCGATGCGCAAACCCGGGCTCATCGTGCGGCAGATCTACAACTGCGGCGCTCGTTCGTTGGTCATCATCATGCTCGCCGGTTTGTTCGTCGGCATGGTGCTCGGGCTGCAGGGCTTCGATCTTCTGCAGCGCTTCGGCTCGGAAGACGCGCTCGGCATCGCCGCGGCGCTCGGCTTGCTGAAGGAGCTTGGCCCGGTGACCACCGCACTGTTGTTTGCGGGTCGCGCCGGCACGTCGCTCACCTCGGAAATTGGCCTGATGAAGGCTACCGACCAGCTCACCGCGATGCAGATGATGGCGGTGGATCCGGTGCGTCACGTCATCGTGCCGCGGTTTCTCGGCGGTTTCGTGGCCCTGCCGCTGCTGGCGGGGGTCTTCAGCGCCATCGGCCTGTTTGGCGCACAACTCATCGGGATCTCGCTGATGGGCGTCGACCAAGGCGCGTTCTGGTCGCAGACGCAAGGCGCGGTCGGGTTGGAGGATGTCACCGAAGGCATCATCAAGAGTGTCGTGTTCGGTGCCGCCTGCAGCCTCGTTGCGGTGTATGAGGGCTATCACGCTGAAGCGACCGCCGAGGGCGTGGGCCTCGCGACCACCCGCACCGTAGTCACTTCTTCGGTCCTCGTGCTGCTGCTCGACTACATGCTCACAGCTGCTTTCTTAACCTGAACTGATCGGATCCGTCTCATGAAAAACAATCGTTCCCTGGAAATCGGTACCGGCCTGTTCGTGCTGCTTGGCTTCGCGGCGCTGGCATTTCTCACAACCCA
>Ga0193753_10002947_pt1 | contig 12972 bp, 7 predicted proteins | sample H1c2metaG_FD_144925 | JGI IMG/M metagenome (GOLD analysis project Ga0193753, IMG submission 144925) | Soil microbial communities from a riparian zone of the East river system, Colorado, United States - H1c2 | ecosystem: Environmental > Terrestrial > Soil > Riparian zone | place: USA: East River... | reverse complement strand
CGTTCCAATATCGTCTGACACTTCGTCCATTCTCTTTCGTTACTCTAATTCATAAATTAACAAAAAAACATTTTGAAAAGTCATGTCAGCGCTTCTTCGTTATTGTTGATTCTTCAAAATTCTCTTCGCCAGCATAATGCTTACGACGTAACGTAATCTTTCAGAAAGTGCAAATGGCAGGCACCCTATCAACTGAAGGCCTTTCGGCCAAAAGATCGGTGAATTAAGTTTGACAAAAGAATTAAGTGCCTCAAAGCGGCCTCGTAACGCGGACTTAATAGCGCTGCGGAGGTGAAAGGATACGATCTCCACATTATAAAATGCAATAAGGTTTTTGCGGTCTCCGTGTGTGGACAGGTCGTTTATAATATTTTCGTAAATCTCAACTGATTCCTCGTGATACTCGCCTTTGGTTATGGCATATGTAGCGGCAACGCGGTCGTGGCGTCTGATGTAGACGACATCTGTATCGCTTAGAAAAATGCCATTCGTCTTAGCCAGTCTCATGTAATACTCATAATCAGCGGAGAATTTAACATGATATAAAAAATGTTCCGGCGCGACCATAGCCACTTTTCCAGAGACTTCCGAAAAGTTTCCTGGGAAGCATCCGAAAAGAAAAAAGGCAAAATCGGATTTCACACCCTTTAACGTTGACGGAAGGGCGGAATAAGAGAATTTCATTAAACTGTTGTGCTTGATCTGTCTGCTTTTCCAATTGAATGTAATGAAGCCGACGTCTTGCCTGGTCGCCCACTCATCAACTATTTTTTTCAACGCGCCCGGATAAAAATAATCATCAGAACATAAGCCCATGAAGATCGGTGCACTTGCCTTATTGAATATGAAATGAATGTTTCTGTAAACACCCAGATTTTTTTCATGCCTGAAAACTTTTATTCTGGGGTCTTTCAGCGATTGCAGATATTCGCTGGTCCCATCATCCGACGCATTATCTCCAACAACCATTTCCCAATCCTGAAAGTCTTGCGATAATACGGAGTCAACACATTCCCGAAGGTACGGGAGTCCATTCCACACGGGAGTTAAAATAGAAATAGCTGGTGCTTTAGCCATAAATATTACTTTAGGATATTATTGTTTTTAATCAACTCTGTTGCAGGCATATTGGTTACGACAATAATGAATAATGTAATCAAAGTCTGCCTAGCCATAACCTTAAACCGGGTATCCGGCTCGCTAAATTTTTCGCGCTTTCTATTGCGACCAGGGGCAGCACTTGCCAGTACCTCCACAAATTCCATGAAAACAAAAGCATTGAAACGACAAGTATCGGCCACGTAAACTCCGGCCTCCAAACTAAAAGCGCCAATGACCCTGATGCAATCAACACTGATGTAACTGCTATATGGAAAGCTCGGCGAGGCCACACGAGGTGATTCTCAACAAGCCATTTTTCTGCATAGACCTTGTACCCAACTGCGGCAGCGATTTCGGCCATCAATAAGGCTATGCCTGCGCCTAAAATTCCTACAACAGGCACGAGCAGCGCTAACAAAGTAAAAACAAATATTGCGGCTACTGCCGCCAGCGCCAATTGCGTTTTAGTGAGGTTGTTTCCAACGACGACTGCCACGGCCGGCTGCACGACTGCGTAAACTAATACGCCAAGAGAAAGTAGCGCAAACAGTAATGGATCAAAGGTGATCTTTCCCTGCGTCCAAAAAACGTAGAACGGTTCAATGAGCGTTTGGAGAATAACTACTCCGGGCGCCATCAACGCTACGACCACCACCCAGATCGTTGCAAACGCTGCCTCGCTGCGTGCCTGATCGCGTTCATGCAAAAATCTCATCAGGTCTGGAGCCAGAGGGTTAATAATCGTATTTAGCCCTTGCAACGCAACGTTTGCGCCCGTCCGCATTGTTGAAAAAGCAGCTAATCCGGTGGCTCCTGCCATCGGCGCTAAAACCAAACGTACTCCTTGCTGCCTCACATTTTCCAATAGCGATTTTCCCAATAAAGGAAGGGACAATTTAAAATTCGAGAACCCCAAAGAAAAGGACGGCTTAAGAAATCTGATTTTCTCTTTCTTGAGCAATCGTATTAAGTCGATATAAAGTCCAAGGCCGCACAACATTGCACCGATAAAAAGGGAAATGCTCGCCATTAAGAGGTCGCCACCATAGATGACGGCAATCAGGGGAGCAAATGCTATCGTAAGGGCATAGGCGAAACCCCACCAGGCCGTCCTCGGGAAATAGCCAAAAGCTGCGAGTGCCTTCACCATAAGACCCGGAATAGTCATAATGATAAGCCATGTGATGCCCTGTAGAATCAAACTAACACCAGCCGCATGGATCAATTCATAGTCTTGCGTACCGGCCTCACCAAGTAAGAAGGGCAGCGCGTCTGTGAAAACGAATATCACCATGATCGTAATTTGTACCAAGCTGATAAGGATACCTACAAGCATTGCCGACCAGAGTGATTTGGACAGCAGGAGAAGATTCTTTTTCCCTAACCGCAGGAATTCAAATCCCAGATAGCTCTGATATCCCATATCCAACATGGAAAGCGCGCTCAAAATTCCCTGGACAGCAAGCCAAACACCATAGGTCTTAACGTTCCAGTGACTAAGGTATATAGGAACCAAGACGACCTGAGCAGCGATGGTTACACCGATCTGGGCCCACGAAGCCACACTGCCAGAAACTAACCGTGCTGCTGTGGACATATGTACCTCAAATTATTAATCATTCCCGCGCCGCTACAACTTAAAATGAACATGACTACAATTATAAGACAAATTTCTCCTTTTCCTGTTCGTGACTCTATGTGCAAATACTGAACGTTGGTAAAGTCATGACGCCGTAGTCATTCTGTTGGCATAGGGACAGTTTAAGTTTTGCAACTAGATATGCGCAATTAAAAGAGATAGTCTTACACACTCAATGACATCCGTCTCTGACATGTCATGATATTAATCATGAACAGAAATTACCGGCTTATAACGCTTTAAACGCCGAAAAAATCACGAATCCATTAATTTCAAAAAATCAGGCAGGCGCATAAAGTGTGAATCAACTTTTCCAATTGGCGTATAGCCAACAGGTTATAATGGTACAAATTATTTTTGTTGCGTTAATATTTAAGGAGACAATGTGTGAGCCAGACTTCAAACAATTTTTTACGCGTGTACCATTTGTCGAAGATTGATTCAATAAAATATCTTTATTGATCCTGCTTTCCTCTCTGTAACATGTAATAAAACCGGACTAAAGGACGGATTATTTGTACCCTAAAATTGAAGGATTCGAAGCTGTTTTTCTTCCACATCCAATAACCAACTTTCATCCCTTAAATAGTTATTTCACCGACCAGGGTTTCTTATAGATAATCGATTCTTTAATCTTTGACCCCTGAACTAGTAGAGCTGTGTGTATTGTCTATAGTGTCTGGTTCTGTTGTAACTGATATGTTGAATTTCTAAATTTCAAGGATGATGAGGTGGATAATTTTAGCTTTTGGCCTGTTTTGGACTACTATTTCGTTTGCGACCGATTACTATGTTGGAGGCGCGGGAGCTTCAGATGGTAACCCTGGTACTGCGGCTCAACCGTTTGCAACGATCCAAAAGGCCGCGAGCATTGCAAAAGGAGGCGACATCGTCAATATAAGAGCTGGGCTTTACCGCGAAACAATTACGCCGGCCAATTCTGGCGGAGGAGGAAGTCCCATCTTATTCAGACCCGACAATGGTGCTAAAGTCACTATAAGCGGATTTAACGTCGCGGGAGATGCAGGTTGGACTGTACATAGCGGTAACATATATAAGAAGTCCATTACATTGCCCGTAAACGGCTATCAGTCGACCGTTACAAGCAATACAAGTCTGCTGGCAAATCAAATATTCAAAGACGGCAACATGATGTTTGAGGCGAGGTGGCCGAAAGTAAGCTCGATGGGAGACTTGTTCAACATATTAAAGCAGAAATTCCTTCCGGAGAATGTTTTCCAGCCGACGTGGTTAAATGATCCAGCTCTCCCGAACATACCTGGTGGGCTTGTCGGCGCCACGTTAATAACTAATGGATGGTTTATAACGACGTCGGTGACGGTTAACTCCCATTCGGGTAGTCAAATAAACTTTGGCGCTATCTGGGATAATACCGATGCTGGTAACAACGTCCGCAGGTCTTACTACATAACAGGGAAACTGGGCTTGTTAACGCAAGCTAAAGAGTGGCATTATGAAGGAGGAACACTTTACTTTTGGCAGGAAGGCGGCGGTAGTCCTACCGGCGTTGAGTACAAAGCAAGAAACTGGGGCTTTGACCTTCAGAACAAAAGCTACATCACCATCCAGGGCTTAACGTTTTTCGGATGTGAGCCCGCAACTGGAAATGAAAGTACTTCAAATGTTACGATTGATAACATTCGTGCCTCTTATATGAACCACAACGTTCGTCATGACCGCGGTGTTTGGCAAGGCTACGGCGAGTCTCAGCAAGTTGGCGTTAAACTGCTGGGTTCTAACAACGTGTTCAAGAACAGTGAAATGGCATTTGCATCCTCAAACGGCGTCTGGATTGGTCCAAATGGAAGAGTTGAGAACAATCTGATGCACGACTTCGGGTACGATGGAATGTGGGGAGCGCCGGTCAATATCTGGGGCGACGCTGACAACATCGTTATTACAAAAAACACCATCTACAGAACCGGCAGGTCGTCGGTTGATATGGGCTTCAGCTACACGTACAAGGGGGTTCACCAAAACACCAACATAGACGTTAGCTACAATGACATGTCACAATTTTGCATGATGAATCAAGATGGTGGGGCAATATATTCGTGGGGATTCCGTGATCACACGGGTTCACGCATACATCACAATTGGTTTCATGATGCTGGCTTTGTTCCCAACCCTTTAGGGATAACGCTGGATGGTATTCAGGTAGCAACCTATTTTGACCAGGCGTCAGGTCCTTTCACAGTTGATCATAACGTTTATTGGAACAATTGTGAAAATCTGAAACAGGATGCTGCAGATCATTATACCCAGCCTCAATTCGAGCACAGAAATACTGGACCGTCGAGAGTATACAACAATACATTCTATTCAAACGCACCAAATAGCTATGTTACTTATATAACCGTGCCGTTAGATGATCAGAAAAACAATATCTACAGAAAAGGAATTGTAGTAAGCTATGTAACGCCGGTAGCAGCCAACGTCAGCACTTCCCTCCGTCAGGGTTCAACCCCACAGTTTGTAGGTGGTGATTTGAATGCACTAAAAGGATTATACTTTAGGCCCAGTGCGGCTTCTCCCGCTCGAGATGCGGGAACTGTCATCCCGGGAATTACCGACGGCAGTGTTGGCGTGCCAGACATTGGCGCTTATGAATATGGTGGTACTGCGTGGGTGCCGGGGTACACACCGCAAGCGGGTATACCCTCGACAAACAGCCTTCCCGTTGTGGGCCTGACTTCACCAGCCAATAACAGTACTTTTGGAGTTGCAGCACCAATAACTATTTCGGCGAATGCCACCGACGCTGACGGAACAATCACCAGGGTCGAATTTTTTAGTGGTACTACTAAAATTGGTGAAGACCTGACAAGTCCATACAGCTTTGTGTGGAACAATGCTGCGGCCGGAACATATGCCCTGACAGCAAAAGCCACAGACAATGTTAACGCAGTTACTACCTCCGCGCCGGTAACAGTTATTGTCTCAGCCGGAAACACTCCACCTACTGTTGCAATCACCAGTCCTTCAGCAAATGCTTTGTTTTCGACCGGAGCCTCAGTTACTATTACCGCGACAGCGACTGACAACGTTTCGGTAACGAAAGTGGAATTCTACAGCGGGACGACAAAAATTGGTGAGGATTCGTCTGGACCATATTCTTTTACGTGGGCAAATGCCCCTGCAGGAACACAGGTTATTACCGCAAAAGCATATGACAATCAAAACAACATCACCACATCTGCCGCTGTAACGGTTACTATTTCCCCCGCTGGTGCGCCAGTGACGGCAATTACCGCCCCAGCCAATGGCGCAAAAGTGAGTAACGTAACGCCAATTGTGATAACAGCAACTGCTTCAGATGCAAACGGGACCATTACTAAAGTCGAGTTTTACGCAGGCACTGTCAAACTTGGTGAGGATCTGTCAAACCCATATAGCTTTTCTTGGGCAAATGCGGCTGTTGGAGCGTATACCTTAACCGTGAAAGCCTACGACAATTCAGGCGTTGTGACGACTTCTGCAGGTGTAAGCATCACTGTCGATGTCGCTATAAGTGGCCTCCCGTCCGTTCAAATCACTGCGCCTCTGAACAACGCGCAGATCACTGCCGGGACGCCAATCAATATTGCCGCTACAGCAACTGACACCGATGGAACAATTGCCAAAGTGGAATTTTACAACGGCGCGACATTGTTGGGAGAAGACAACTCCTCCCCTTATACGTTCGCCTGGAACAACGCTACCGCTGGGGCACACGCCATTACAGCGAAAGCGACCGATAATCAAGGCGGTATTGCCACCTCGGAGGTGATCAATATCACAGTAAGCGCCCCTGGTTCTTCAGCAAGTCCAACGATCTCTGCTGGCGACGACATAAACATCTTCCTTCCACAGAATTCCGCGACCTTGAATGGAATTGGAAGTTCACCAATGGGAGCAGCCGTTACTTTTAATTGGATCCAGGTTTCAGGTCCAAGTGACGTTAATATTGTTAATCCGAACACGCAGTCCGTTTCAATTGATAACCTTGTGGAAGGAGTTTATGTTTTTGAACTGAAAGTCACTGACGCAAATGGAATTACTTCAGATGACCAGGTGATAGTCAATGTTTCATCCGAATCCGCCCTGGCTGGCACAAATATTCCCCGGTATTTTACTCCTAATTCGGACGGAGTCAATGACACCTGGCAATGGCCTGAAACACAACTAGCCGAGACGTCCCAAGTAACTGTCTTCAACCGCTTCGGAAAGAAAGTTTATGAGAGCAATGCATATAATAATAGCTGGGATGGAAAATCAGATGGTCAAGTCTTGCAGGACGACGCCTATTATTATGTGATAAAAAGGGAAAACGCCACAGATATACAAGGTGCCGTACGGATCATTCGGTAATAGCAATTAAAAGGTCAATACTTCAAAGGCGACATGTGCTGACAGCCCACACCTCTCGTGGGCTCAGTCTACTCAATCACTTTGGGCCTGCGTCATTGATTTCAGCGATATTCTTAATAACGATTAGTTGCAAGCCGTCCGCATCATCAGGGTCAAATCGAAAGATCTTGTTTCCGCAAATTCATAGTTCTGTAAATTTGCTTGTTAATCCGTTTTTATACACCTGCACAAATCCTATATTTCCATAAACTATTCGATCCCGGAAATGATTAGGATCACAGTTAAAATGTAGACTTAGCTTTCAAGTTTAACCAAACCCCCCGGTGAGATGCAGATGAATCGCTCAAGATACTTATGGCTTGCCGCCATACTTATTGCTCTTGCTGTAATTGCAGAGGTGACATTAAGACTGAAATGGGGTTTCGGTCAAATGGTCTTATTTGACGAGGATCCTGGCTATGAGTACATCGCCCGTCCCAATCAGAACCGTATGAGATTCGGAAACACAATTGTGTATAACGAGTACTCCATGAGAAGTGATCCACTGCTTGCATCCGATAGTTGCGTTATACTGGGGTTTGGTGATTCTGTTGTCAACGGGGGAACACTTAGTGACCAAGACAGTTTAGCCACAACAATGGTAGAAAGAGAATTTGGGAAGCATGTGAGATTTCTGAACGTCAGCGCCGGAAGCTGGGGTCCGGACAATTGTGCAGCATTTTTGAAGAAGCATGGACACTTTAATGCTAAACTAATAGTGCTCTTTGTTAGTAGCCATGATGCGCACGACAACATGGAATTCGAAAAGACGGTTGGCGTCCATGAATCTTATCCTGACGCTCAGTATCCATTGGCTATTATTGAAGTAATCGACAAATATATTATTCCGATCCTTCGTGAGAAACTCTCCCACAACTCCACCACGGACAACTTGATGATCAATAAGGGTGGAGAGACGTTTAATAGCGGCTTCGCATATTTTTATGGATACACTCAACAACATCACATTCCATTAATAATATTTCATCACGCGGAACTTGCTGAAGTTCAAAAAGGAGAGTTCAACGAGCAGGGTAAAGAGATTGTTGCCTTTTGTGAAGCGCATAACATCCCATACATTTCGGGACTTCAAATTGGTGAAACGGCCTCCGACTTCAGGGACGAGATCCACATCAACGATCAAGGTCAAAAACGTTGGGCCCGTTTCCTGCTAAAGGATGTAAAGGATTACGTTAAGCAGTGCTTATGACCACCCGCCAATGCGGGCATCAGTCAACAACGCCAATTGTTATAACATCTGCATTAACAAAACCGGCACTCTCGAAACTGGTTTTAAAGTTTCCGGTCTAGCAGTACGATTACTATTCTCAGGTCAGCTTATGCTAACTTCGCGTCTCTCTTTTTTCTTCTTCTTAGAACCGTAATTGTAACCATATCCGTAGGAATGAGCAGCATCTTCCTTAACATCGTTCAGAACGATCATTGGATGAGGCAGTTTCTTGTTTCTATAGATATCCTCTACCAGCTCCACATGATGCTTGTATGTGTAGTTTGCCCGAACTAAATAGATTGTAGAGTCAATCAGCGGACCAAGACTAAACGCGTCGGCAACCTTTCCTACTGGAGCTGTATCGATGATGATGTAGTCAAAGCTTCCTTTCAGGGAATTGATGAGGTTAGCCAGATTATGCGACATCATCAGTTCAGCCGGATTAGGAGGCAACGAGCCCGAGCTGGCGATGTAAAGTCCAGGGACACCGTTGTGAGGGCGGATGATATCCTCTATCGATACCTTCTTCGACCCTACGAGATAGTCAGAAATACCCAGGCCAGGAGCTTTTCCCAATTGCTTGGATAGGCTTGGCATGCGGAGGTCAAGTTCAAGTAAAGCCACCTTCTTACCCACCAGTGTCAAGCTGGCGGCGAGGTTGATCGAAAAGAATGTCTTTCCTTCGCCGCTTTGACTGGAGGTTACCATGAGTACTTTATTCTCTTTTCCTGCTGTAGCAAATTGGAGGTTGGATCGTATCAAACGGAAAAGTTCCGCGATAGAAGTTCCGCTCTCTTCTGTAACAATAAGACTCTTGCCGCTAGTGTTATGGGAGATCTCACCCAGAATAGGCGTTTGAGTAGACTTCACGATGTCGCGCTTGCTTTGAATTTTGTCATTCAGCGCATCTTTCGTGTAGATGATTGAAAATGGTATGCCCATCCCGAGAATGACTGCCAGCAAATACACCAACGTGACCTTTGGACTCACAGGTTTGTCGCCTTCGGTAGCAGGGTCGAGCATCCGCGTTTTCGAGACCGTAATTTCGAGGGCAAGGGCAGATTCTTCACGTTTTTGCAAAAGATATAGGTAAAGATTGCCTTTTGTTCCCTGTTGTCTGTTGATCTCGAGCAGGTCGCGTTCAATGGAAGGAACTCTCTGAATTTGTGAACGAAATTTACCGGATGAAGATTGGAGTCGTTTCTGCGTGATTGTGAGACCGTTTTTAATATTGTGCAGGTTCTCCAAAATATTTAACTGGAGACTGGCCAGCTGATCGTTGAGGTCTTGTACTAGCGGGTTGTTTGGAAGCGTTGTGCGTAACATACGCTCTCTCTCCAGTTGCAACTCGTTGAATCGTGTGATCAAAGTTACCAGTGTAGGGTCTTGTATTGTGAGATTGCTGGGAACCATCTCAAATTTGCCCGGCTGCTTGTTGATATAATTTTCGATCGATTCCAATACCTCTATTTGGATGGCCAGCTCAGACAATTGCTTGTTGTATTCGGTCGCTTGAGTGAGATATTGATCAGCGTTGGAGGTGACATCAGTCAATTCGTGGGCCTGCTTGTATTGTTCCACGTCCCGTTCAACGTTTGACAGCTCGGAGGTAAGGTACTTCAGTCGTTCATCAATAAAAGTGATAGTGGTCTTGGCTACCAGATTCCGATCCTCTAACGCCTCATCGGAATAGACCTCCAGTAATTTGTTTATGATGTCCTTTCCTTTTTGAGGAACAGAATCGATGAGCGTGATAGTTATCACACTTGCCTTCTTATTGACCGATTCTACCTTCAGACGCTCGTTGTATTCATTAGCAAGCTTGTGCGTATCGTGAAACAGAATGTGTATAGGCTCCGACGTCCGATTGTCCGGGGCGGCTATAACGGTAAAAATCCCATACGGTTTACTGACTTCTTCGCCAAACTTGTGCGTGCTGGCATCTCCATCTTCGTCCGTCAATTCAAATGTTGTACTGGTCTTCCGTCTAACAGTGATCCATTTCTGGAAGGCCGTGGGGTGAAGCTTGTTGATGCTAAGTCTGATGGGGAGCTCTGCGCCATAGATCTCGCGTTTTTTAAACTGACCATCCAGATAGTATGTCGCATTTAATCCTAACTCTTGGAAAACGCGCTGCATGAGACTGTTTGCCTTCAAGACCTCAATTTCGTTGTCAATCCTTTGCTTGGTACTAAAGAGATTGAGTTCGCCTAACGCAGTATTACCTCCTGACAAAGTGTTGGCGTCAGACTCTTCATTCTTTAGCAAAAGAGAACTGGAAATTTTGTATTGAGGTGTGGCCAGATACAGGTAGGCATATGCTAGTGCCGCGCAAAGAACAATGCTAAGCATGAACATATACCAGTAACGGGTATATTTTGACAACATCTCTTTTACATCCACATAATCTGTTTCAGCTTGAATGTCCTTTGAACTCATGGTTACATTTAATTAGGTTATTATTGGTTGGCAAGAACAGTGATGATGACGAACCCTGCCGTTGTGATCAGTGCACTCCAGATTCCGACTAAGCGGTTTCCAGGTGCAGTGTCTGCCGTTTTTACTCTATTGTTTGGTTCGACGTATACGATATCGTTTTGTTGCAAATAATAATAAGGTGATGTCAATACTTCTTTGTGATTTAGGTTGATTCTTGTTGTACTGCGAACGCCGTCCTTTTCACGAATGATCAAGACATTCTCCCGTCTTCCATAGGCGGTCATATCACCGGCAAGGCCAAGTGCTTCGAGGACATTGATTTTTTCCGTGCCAACTGTAAAGGTCGCGGGACTCTTCACTTCCCCAATCACGGTCACCTTGAAGTTCTTGAATCTGACATTTACAATGGGATTCTTGACGTGAGCCTTGATCAACTCGGTCATTTTTTCCATTGCTTCTTCCTTGGTCAGACCTGATAATGAAATTTTACCGATCACTGGAAAATTAATGAAGCCATTCTTATCGACGAGATAACCATCATTGATCTTATCGGCAATTACCGCAGTATTGCCCGTTGATGGCAGTATAACGTTATTAAATAAAACATTTGATTCAGCGCTTAAACTGCTTACGGAAATGTTCAGGATATCATCGGGCTGGATCTTTGGTGATGTGTAATTTTTGATCGGCGTGTTCAGATCTGATTGATTCATGTCGCTGAAATAAACAAGATCACGTTTGGCACACGCAGACATCATCATAAAAAGAGCAGCGATGACGATGAGTCTGTAATTCATTCGAATTTCAAGTATATTTTGTTTTTTCACGTAGTAGGGATTTAAGTATCAGGGTGTAATTATGTTCCTTAAGATTGTGTCCGGAATTTACATAAAGCAGCTGTTCCAGACCAGCCCAATTAATTCTAGAAATCCTCCCCCACTATAAGATGCCACCAAATCCAATTCTATACGCGATCCTATTTTTTATCCGTCTGTTAAGGACCCGTCACTAGCCCCTCAACTTTCGTGTAGTCAATGACCGGGCACAAAATTACCACCAAATCCCTGCTAAAACCAGCGTATGAACGAATATCAATTCAGGAGGTCCCAGCGGCGATTTTGCATTCCAGCGTAATACAAATTACGATGGCAGTGGTAACCACGCGGTGACAACAGTCTAGGTAACCGATGATACTGATCATTAAACTGGAATTTCGAATGCCGGTCGACAAGATCCCCACTTGAAGGTCACCATGAGGGCGGGTAGTAAATGCAAATGGACTCCATTCGGAGTCCATTTGTCAAACAGGACGTTCGGTGTTTATGGGCGTTTTTTAAATTTTTTTAACTGTACGCGCAGTGCGTCGGTTGCAAGCCCAGTGGCTGCCTCAAAGGACCGTGCCTTTTCCGTGGCAAATAACCTGCTCCCCGGAACGCGCAATTCAATTTCAACTGTTTTGTTCTCAATGCCCTCGTTGTTGAGCCTTAGAAATACCTCGCCGTCCACCATGCGGTCATAGAATGTCTCAAGCTTATTCAGCTTTTTCTGGATGAAATTAATAAGCTTGATGTCTGCATCGAAATGGATGGAATGAACTTGTAGCTTCATAATCTTAAGAATTTAGTTGAACAAAAAAACAGTGCCGGCTATACTGCCATCTGCCGGTGAGATTATAGGTATTGTTGCGTCATATATTACTTTTCGTTTTTATGCCTTTGGGTGAGCCTGATCGAAGACACGCTTAAGTTTGTCAATAGAGTTGTGCGTATAAACCTGCGTTGCAGCAAGGCTACTATGGCCTAACAAATCTTTCACGGCATTGATCTCAGCGCCTTTATTCAGGAGATGCGTTGCATAGGTGTGTCGCAAAATATGTGGACTTTTTTTCTCGGCCACTGTGCCTAACATCAGGTATTTTTTTACAGTTCTGTATATCATCATAGGATAGCAAGGCTCTCCTTTATTCGTTACAAACAATAGGCCGTTCTTGGTGTCCGGTATTTCTCTATTTCTCCTTGTTCTATAAGCCTCAAGAATAGGAACGATTTTTTTTGAAAAGGGTATTACCCGCTCTTTGTTTCTTTTGCCCAATACTTTAATGGTACAATTCCGGACATCCACTTGAGATTCCTTCAACCCAATTAGCTCGGCC
>Ga0193753_10002946_pt1 | contig 12979 bp, 8 predicted proteins | sample H1c2metaG_FD_144925 | JGI IMG/M metagenome (GOLD analysis project Ga0193753, IMG submission 144925) | Soil microbial communities from a riparian zone of the East river system, Colorado, United States - H1c2 | ecosystem: Environmental > Terrestrial > Soil > Riparian zone | place: USA: East River... | reverse complement strand
TGTCAATACTTCCGCCGGCGAGAAGTGGAGAGCTGCGAATTTCGATATCCATACCGGCCGCAAGTTTGGCCTGACCGGGAAACTGATCATGTTTTTTGCCGCATTGATTGCCGCCAGTTTGCCTGTTACCGGATTTCTCTACTGGAGAGCCAAAGAAAATGCGAAAAAACAGGGCGTTTTAAGAAGATAAAACCGCTTTTTTCCTTTCCATTTCAGGTGCGTTTCCCTGGCTGTCTTATGGTCGGATTTCGATACATTTGCAATTGGCATCCATTCACAAAACACCACAACCCATGAAAAAAATCTACGCTTTATTATTCGCCCTCGTTTCCGGCGCGGTACTAATTGCACAACCCGCAGGCTGGAGTTATGTTGTACCGTTGGACGTGCAGAACAACACCGCATCGCTGGTCATCGACTACCAGTTCCGGTTCACATTCGATACCCAAACACCGATTGGTGCAGGGCAAATGAATGCCAATGGCGATGACATCCGTTTTGGAAAAGATTGCGCCGGAACCACTCTTTTCAATTACTGGATTGAATCCGGAATCAATACGGCGTCAACTGTGCTTTGGGTGAAAATAGATTCACTCCCGGCCAGCGGCACCATTCAGATCTACATGTTTCACGGCAACTCATCTGCACCCGCTGCTTCAGCAGTGATGGGAACTTTTATCGGGCCGCATTCTTCTACGGACAGTGTCGTTCCGGTCACCAGTGGTGGTGTAACAAACAGCCAGCGCGGTTTTCGTTTTGCGCCCAATGAAGATATCCTCATGACCCACGTGGGCAAATACGAGCCGAACGGAACAACCCGCACTGTCACCCTCTTCAATTTTTCTACCCAGGCCATTCTCAGGCAGGAACTGGTTGGTGGCCCTGCCGCACAATATTCGTACAACCCAATGGCCAATCCGATCTGGCTGACACAGGGAACACAGTATCTTCTGGAATTGTATCAAGGTGCCAGCGATGGTTATTATTATGGTACTTCCTCGCAGATAGGGCAACATCTCACCTACTACGATATGCGGTACTGCAACGGCTGTACACAAAATACATTTCCTACGAATGTCCTGAATAATTACCAGTACGGTCAGCCTGACATGTGGTATTTCACCAAGCAAACGATTGCAACAATTCCAACGGTAACTGTCGGAACAATCGGCAGCGGAACACTCGTAACTTCTACATCAGGTGCCACGTCAGTTTGTCCCGGTGATTCTGCATTCGTTTCTATCACAGCCAGCGGAGGAACCGGAGGATACACGTATTCATGGCTTCCAACTACCGGAATGGCCAATCCAAACGCAGCCAGCACCATGGTCCTTCCCCCTACCAGCGGAATGTACTATTGCATTGTAACCGACCAGTGCGGTAACACGAATTTCGATTCGATTTACGTGACGATCAATACACCACCCACTGTATCGGCCAGCGTTTCGACCGATTCTGTTTGCATCGGTGGATCGTTCATTCCTTCGGGATCGGGCGCAGTCACCTACTCGTGGAGCGGAGGATTAGTTGACAATGCTGCATTCTTTCCATCAGCAACCGGTAACTACACCGTAACGGGAACCGATGCAAACGGCTGCACCAATATTGCGATTGCAACTGTAGAAGTGTTGAGTTTACCAGTCGTGGTTGCAAGCGCCACGGACGACACCGTTTGTTCCGGCACTGCAGTTACACTGAACGGCTCCGGTGCATCCACGTATGCCTGGGACAATGGCGTTACAGACGGCTTAAGCTTTACTCCGATTTCTTCCATGATGTACATCGTAACCGGAACAGATGCTTACGGTTGCGAGAACTGGGATTCCATTGCCGTAGTTGTAAATGCAAGCCCGGATGTGCTGACTTCATCTACGGGCGCTCCGTATTGTTCAGGAGCCGGTTCCGCAACATTGACTGCATCGGGTGCTGATTCGCATTTCTGGGTAACACCCGGTGTAACCGCAAACTCTATCACTGTTAATCCTGCTGTTACTACTACGTACACGGTAATTGGTACAGATGCGGCTACCGGTTGCGCAGATACTGCAACGATAACCGTTACTGTACATCCGAACCCAACGCTTGCAGTAACCGGCGGCACAAGTTGCGAAGGAGATTGCATTACTTTTCAGTCCATAGTCACGGGAGGCACTCCGGGATACACATACTTCTGGTCTCCGGCAGCCGGTCTCAACAGCACAACCATTGCAAACCCGATTGCATGCAACGGAACAACAACCTGCTACACCGTTATGGTCACAGACACCATGGGCTGCGTGGATCTGATCACCGGCGTGTGTCACAACGTAACACCGCTGCCTGATGTAACTGTAACAGGCCCGATAACCACATGTATTACTGATGGAAGTTATCCGCTGGCAGGAGCTCCTTCGGGCGGAACATTCACCGGACCGGGCGTTACCGGTTCAACATTCAGTCCTTCTGCTGCCGGAACCGGAACGCACCTGATCATATACTCATTCACAGATTCGAGCGGCTGTACAGCATCCGATACGCTGAGCATTGTTGTTTCTCCTTGCGTGGGCGTTGCAGAGAATACTGCATTGAATGGTGTGAATGCGTATCCGAATCCGTTCGAAAACACATTCATTGTTGATCTCACAGCAACCGGTGTGGCCATGGTACGTATCACCAACAGCCTTGGACAAATGGTATTCGAACAGGAGATGAACGAAGGGCGAACTGAAATTTCAACAAGCCACCTGAGTACGGGTGTATATTTCCTGGAAGTTTCTTCTGAAAAAGGAACAACCGTAATTAAGGTGATCAAGAACAATTAGGGTTCATATTTCAGCTAACAGACCTCAGAAACAGACATCTGTTATCTGGGGTTTGTTTTTTGTACGCGGTGGTCAGTGTGTTTACTTTTTTGCCGCAGATTTCGCAGATAACGCAGATTCCAGATTCGCAGCAATTCTTAAATGAATTAATGATCCGCAAAGCCGATCGATCACGAATCAGATCATTTAAATTTTTTAGCACGCTTCGCATCTGCGTTATCTGCGGAATCAGCGGCTGAACTTAAACGGATGCACTACCAGTCCCAGGTCTGATGTCTCAACTCTAATTTCTACCTTTACACCTCAATTCCACTGTATGTCATTACTCATTGCTCCTTCCGTGCTCTCCGCCGATTTCGGAAAATTATCAGAAGACATTAAGTTCATCAATGAAAGTAAAGCCGACTGGTTTCACGTTGACGTGATGGACGGTGTATTCGTTCCGAATATTTCATTCGGCTTTCCCGTGCTGAAAACATTGCAGAAGGAAGCAAAGAAACCGCTCGACGTTCATCTCATGATTCAAAACGCCGATGCGTACCTCGAAGAATTTGCGAAGCACGGAACGTATATGTGTTCAGTGCATTTCGAAGCGTGCACACACCTGCACCGCACTGTTCAGAACATCAAAACGCTCGGCATGAAAGCATCCGTGGTGTTGAATCCATCGACACCGATTCACGTGCTGGAAGACATCATCCACGAGCTCGACATGGTGCTGGTGATGAGCGTCAATCCCGGTTTCGGCGGACAGAAATTTATTCCGCATACGCTGGTGAAAGTCCGCGCGCTGAAACAAATGATCAGTTCACGTTATCTCGAAACGCTGATCCAGGTAGATGGTGGCGTTGATCCTTCCAATGCGCGGCAACTGGAAGATGCAGGCGCCGATGTTGTTGTAGCAGGCAACGCCGTTTTCGGTGCAGCTGACCGCAACAAAGCGATTGAACTTATCAAGGGATAACGCGAATGGCGAAACGCCTTTTCATTACCATCCTCAAGCATTACCTGTTCTGGATCGTTTTGTTCCTCATAGGCCGGATCATTTTTCTCGCCTGGAATTCTGAAGAGCTTACCGGCATTCCATTGGGTGAAGTCCTTCTTTCACTCCCCGTTGCGCTGTATCTCGATACGGCCATGGCCTGTTACCTGCTCATCATTCCATTCGTATTCAGTTTGCTTTCGCTTGCCCTGCGTAAACCGGCATTGCTTAAAATCAACAATGGCATTCACCTCGTATTCCTGGTTGCTTTTTTTCTTCTCGTGCTTGCCGAATTATCGATCTACGATGAGTGGCACAAAAAACTGGACTACAAAGCGCTTTGGTTTTTCGGTAATCCTGCTGAAGTTTTTCATACTGCCAGCTGGTCCCAGCTTTTGTCGTGTTTCTTAGGAACCGCTGTGCTTGCCGGACTGTCGTACTGGATTTACAAAAAATACATCACCGAAAAAACGGTCGCGGAACGGTCGCATCACTGGAGTATTTTCGTTTATGCTTTGTCCATTCCGTGCCTGCTCATCATTGGTATCCGCGGAGGGTTTCAAACCATACCCATCCAGCTGAGCGATGCGTATTATTCGAAGCATGATGTATTGAACCTCGCTTCGGTCAACTCGGTTTTCAATCTCGCGAGCAGTTGTATCGAAAATGCCAATGCTGGGGAACCTTACCGTTTCGTTTCACCTGAAGAAGCAGCCAAAGTTTTTGCAGAACTGCATTACACGGCCAAAGACACAACGGTGATGTTGCTCAATACAACGCGGCCTAACATTGTGCTCGTTGTGCTGGAAGGCTGGTCCGCAGATATGGTTAAAAGCTGCGGAGGATTTGCTGGCGTAACTCCATACTTCGACCAGATGGCCGAGCAGGGTTTCCTCTTCAACAATTGCTACGCCAGCGGAAGCTTATCCGACCAGGGAATGGCCGCAGTATTCTCCGGCTTTCCTGCGCAGCCGCGTACATCGATCATTACACAGCCAACGAAATACCAGCGCCTGCCATGCATCAGCAAAAAATTTGAAGAGGCCGGATACAAAACGTCGTTCATGTTCGGCGGACAACTCAGCTACGGAAATATCCGTTCGTACATGTACTACAACGACTTCAACAAAATTATTGAAGGCGAAGATTTCCCTGCTGAAATTCCGCAGGGAAAACTGGGTGTAGCCGACGAATACCTGTTCAGCCGCCAGCTCAGTGAACTGAAAAAAGAAACGCAGCCTTTCTTTGCCGCCATGTTTACATTGAGCACTCACGGCCCTTATGATTTTCCAATGACCAAAGACCTTGGCTGGGGCGGGAAAGAACAGGAATACGTGAACTCCGTTTTTTATGCCGACAACTGCATCCGGAATTTTATCGAAGCGGCGAAAAAAGAACCGTGGTATTCCAACACGCTTTTTGTTTTCGTCTCCGACCACAGTCACAACACACCGAAAAATTATGCGTTCAACCAACCTGCATACCGGCGGATCCCGATGCTGTTTTTTGGTGAAGCGTTGAAAACCGAATTCCGCGGTGCGAAGTACGAATCCTCTTCATCGCAAACAGACCTGGCCTCCACCCTGCTCCACCAGGTGCAGCTCGATGCCGGTGAATTCCGCTACAGCAAAAACCTGATGAATCCGTATGCGAAACGTTTTGCGTATTTCGCATTTGAAGAAGGTTTCGGCTGGGTCGAAGAATTTCAGTACACCGTGTGGTCGGTGAGCCAGGGCACTGAATTCGGAAAGGTGAATACGCCTATGGAGTCTGCGCGGTTGCTGCATAATGGACAGGCGTTTCTGCAGACGCTGATGGACGAGTACTGGGCGTACTGACCCGTTGTTTTTTTGTCCAACCCCAAACGATTTCCGGTAGCGTAGCCGTTTAACTGCAAAAGTTGGTTTTCAATGGAGGATTTAAAGCAAGCTGCGAATTACACGAATTACGCCAATTATGCATTCGCGCAATTCGTATAATTCGCGGCCGGAATGAACCCGGTTTTGAGCACGGGTGGCCAAATTCTGCCAGTTATAAACCAGCACGCTGTGATTCGTAAAAAAATGTAAATTTGAAGTTGCACATTTACTGCAATGAAGCGACTACCGGCAATTGTATTTCTGGCTTTGTTCATGTGGAACTCCCTCGGGTTCTATGTTTACTCGTGCATTGAAAGACGGTTGCACGGGAAGAAAATGGAAAAAGCCATGATGCTTTCCGCGCCTGATGAATGCTTCACTAAAATGTCATTTACACAGGAAGAATTTGATCAGCTGGAGTGGCTCGAAGAATACGAGATCAACATTGACGGCAATCACTTTGATGTTGCTCGAAAGAAGGTTGAGGATGGAAAAATTATTCTCCTCGTAGTGGCCGATCACGATGAAGATGCGCTCGTAAGAAAACTGGAAAAGCAATTGCACCTGGATCATGGCGCCAAACAGCCGGCCGGAAAATCCAAATCGGTTTCTGTAAAAACAACACTTTGCATGGGCGAAGAGCGCATGCAGATCAACGCTCCTCTTGCCGTTCTCCTCCTCGGAGATTCAGGCAGAAAGTCCGCTGATAAACTCAGCGACCTTACACTACCAGTTCCTTTCCCTCCTCCCCGAACTGCTTAGTTCATAGTCAAACATCCCAATCTTTTTAAAGTCTCTTGCATAGGCATGCAGGGGAACGGGTGTATTGTATATGTACCATCCCCATCCGGGTTAGTGCCTTTAATCTTAAACATCAAAATGAAACAGACCATTACACAAGTCAGTGGAAAAGTCGCGCTGCTACTTTTTTCACTGGGTTCAATGACCGTTCCTGCACTTGCCCAGGATGGCATGAATCATTGCGGACTGCACCACGTCCTGCACGAACTTTACGAAAACAATCCTGGCCTCGAAGCTGAACATCAGCAGAAACACCAGGACATGCTGGCTGAAGGAAAAAGAAACTTCGAAGCACAGCAAAACAGTCGTGACACTACGGCCCCTAACTATATCATACCGGTTGTATTTCACATCATACATGATTACGGTACAGAAAACATTTCTGATGCACAGGTCCTGGACCAGATGCGCATCCTGAACGACGATTACCGGAAAATGAATTCCGATACATCGCAGATCGTTGCGGAATTTGCACCGCTTGCTGCAGATTGCAAAATTGAATTCCGTCTCGCGCAGATTGATCCCGAAGGACATTGCACCAACGGAATCGACCGTATTGCTTCCATGGAAACATACGTGGGCGACGATGGATCAAAATTCAATCAATGGCCACGCGACAAGTACCTCAACGTTTGGGTCGTACGGTCCATGAGGGATGGTGTTGCCGGTTACGCATACTACCCTGCTGCAGTGGATGGATTTCTTTTTCCTTATGATGGCGTTATCATCCTGCAGGATTATATCGGCAGCATCGGCACAAGTTCAGTGACCAATTCACGCGCACTGACCCACGAGATCGGGCATTACCTGAGCCTCGCTCATACCTGGGGAAATACCAATAACCCGGGAATTGCTTGCGGCGATGACGGAATCCTGGATACACCTGCAACAAAGGGATGGACCACCTGCAATCTTACAAGCAACGCCATGTGCACCGTTGGCGACAATGAAAACGTACAGAACTATATGGAGTATGCATACTGTTCAAAAATGTTCACGTACGGACAACGCGCGCAAATGTGGTACTCCTTGAACAGCACGACAGCTGAACGCTACAAACTCTGGCAGCCGGGCAATCTCGCGGCCACAGGTTGTCTCGGCAATCCTGTTACGTGCGCACCGAAAGCAGATTTTCATCCGAACCGGAGAATGGTTTGTGAGGGCACTGTTGTTACGTTGAATGATAAAACATGGAACGGAACACCAACCACATGGAACTGGACAGTTACCGGGCCTGCAAACTTCAGTTCAACACAGCAGAACCCGCAGTTTACATTCAACACCGTTGGATCATACGATGTAAAACTCGTGGTATCGAATGCGCAGGGTACAGACAGCATCTCTAAAGGCCAGGTAATCATCGTGAGCTCAGATTACGCCGTATTGAATGCGCAATACACTGAAAGTTTCGAGGACCCGAATGCATTTTACCTCGGCTACGTTTCGAATAACCGGTATGGCAACGCCAGCTACTTCCAGCGCAACACATGGACAGGAGCTACGGGATCAGCTTCGGTGTTCCTGAACAACCACAACAACACCATTCGTGGCGATGTGGATGAATTCGTTACACCGTCGTACTACCTGAGTTACCTGACCAACCTGCAGTTCGAATTCAAGTACGCGTACGCAACCGGTGCGACGGCTGCTGATTGGAACACGCAATCGCTGAAAGTATATACTTCGATCGATTGCGGTCAGAACTGGATTTTACGCTGGACCAAATCGGGGTCGCAACTCGTTACGGGAGGATTCACTCCGAATTTCTATGTACCGGTTGCCAACGACTGGGCGACGATCACGATTCCTCTTCCTTCGAATTGTGCAGCACCGAATGTCCGTTTCAAATTCGAATTCACCTCACCGGCAGATGAAACAGGTAACAACCTCTTCATCGATGACATCAACATCAATGCAGCGGGTGTGGGCATCAATGATCCTTCAACCGGTTCGGCGTTCAGCATCTATCCGAACCCGGGCGACGGTAACAGTACGATTGCTTACACGCTGGAGAAAGAATCGAACGTGAAAGCAGAATTGTTGGATGTAACCGGAAGGCTCATCCGCGAAATTCATTCGGGTTCACAGGCGGCTGGTCAGCACCAGTTGCCGGTTTCTGATGAACCACTGGCGGTGGGAACGTATCTCATCCGGATGGTTATCGACGAAAAAGTAACTACGCAGAAATACGTGGTTACGGAATAAAGAATAAAAGAAAAAACCAGGTCATCATGCATTGGGTTGGTGGCCTGGTCTTGAAGTCGGAGACGTGTGGTTTTCGATTTCTACCTGGCACCCCGGGAGCAGCAACTACTGGGGTGCTTTTTTATGCGCTGTTGTGTAGACTAAGATAGCGATAAAAAAGAAGGACAAAACAGCGCCATCACCAGGGTAATGTATCACTTTAATTTTTCGGTGCAGATTACCGAACCACACAAATTTTCTTCACAACCAGTTCTCCGTTTGACTGAGTCAATCGAGCAATGTAGATACCCGCCGCGAGACTGGTTGACCAGAAGAACTCCGCGATCAGTTTTTCGCTGTGCGTGGATAACGATCCGCAACGGCTGCCGGCATTGATCGAAGAACTGGGCAAAGCATACCGCGTGCTCTGCAACGACCAGATGGAACTTGTAACGATCCGCTATTACGACCAACCTACACTCGACCGGGTGACGATTGGAAAATCGATTCTGCTGAAAGTGAAGAGCCGGTATACAGCGCAGCTGGTGATTAAGGATGTGTGAAATCCGCGTCCTGATTTAGAAACCAGTCTTAAGTTTCAATTATCGCACAACGCAAATCTTCTTCGCGATCTGCTCCCCATCTGGCCGGGTCAATCGGGCGATATAGATGCCCGCCGCCAGGTTGGTTGACCAGAAATCATTCTGGTAATCTTCCGCAGAGTAAATCAATCTGCCGCGATCATCGTACAATTCAAATTTGGAATTTTTTTCAAGTCCGGAAATAAATATATTCTGATCGCCATGCAGCATGGTCGGAATCACTATAGCAGAAGCCGTGTGGCATCCGTGATCCACCGTAACCGTAACAGCCGAAGTAGAAACAACATCGCACTCCATCTGCGACAACGTGTATGTAATGGTCGTATCTGGTGAAGCTGTTGGATTGGAGATATTGGGATTGTTTAAGCCATAAGCCGGAAGCCATAAATAGCTAACACCGGGTGTAGGCGCAGTTCCCAATTGAATGCTGTCCTTGTAGCAAATCGTGGTATTACTTCCGGCAACGCAATCGGCGATTTCATAAATAGCAACATCGTCAATATAGTAATAGGCAGAAACTACAATTCCCAAGTGACTTAACGTATCTGTTTGGCTATCCCCATAGAAATTTCCAATGTATAAATAACGTTCACCTCCATTTGCAGTAAATATTTCTGATACTCTTACCCAAGAAGTGTCGTCAATGAGAATCTGATTAGTATCGAAGAAAATTTGTGGTGTAACATTAATCGTTTCGCCTTGATTATCATTAGGAATAGGTGGGACGGATAAATACAAACCGAGTCTATTGATAGCCCAAAAAGAGCTGTCGGAACGGGAGGCGTAAAATTCTACGCAATATTTTTTTCCCGCCTTTAAGGTGTCCAGCAAAGGCGCCGCAATATATTCGCGCATATTTATGTTTGATCCATTGTAGTAATAATTATATATACCCATACCTGCATAACCGTTGCCCGTTCGCGGCATTTGCCATCCCGCGGCATTTTGTGGCATCCCAACCGTTGAGCAGCCATTAAAAAGATCAGGAGTATTTCCGTTAGGACTAAACCAAGGACTTGCAAAGTGCAGTTGATCCAGATTATAGGGACAAGTGTCTAGTATCTCAAAACTAGGATTGGGGACAAGATTAACCTGTGCCTTTGCAGACGCCCAGAAAGCAATCAATACTATTGCGATGGTTAACCTCACTGTTTCAAAGATAAGAAACCGGCCCCGTCATTGAAGGATGATAACCAATGTCGCACTTAAGGAAGTCCGGCTAAAAATTGGAGTGCGATTATCGCACAACGCAAATCTTCTTCGCGATCTGCTCCCCATCTGGCCGGGTCAATCGGGCGATGTAGATGCCCGCCGCCAGGTTAGTCGACCAGAAATCATTCTGGTAATCTTCCGCAGAGTAAATCAATCTGCCTCGATCATCGTACAATTCAAATTTGGAATTTGTCTCGAGTCCGGAGATAAATATATTCTGATCGCCATGCAGCATGGTCGGAATCACTATAGCAGAGGCCGTATGGCATCCGCGATCGATCGTCACGGTGATACTTGATGTGGAAACGACATCGCATTCGATCTGCGTCAATGTATACACGATGCTGGTATCAGGCGATGCCATCGGATTTGCCATGGCAGGATCACTCAAACCGTAGGTCGGTGACCAGGAATACAGAACGTTGGGCGTCGGGATTATTCCTAGCTGTATGCTGTCGCGATAACAGATGGTTGCATTGTTTCCGGCGACACAATGAGCGATTTCATATACGGCGACATCATCGATGTAATAATATGCCCAAATCCAATTGCCAAGATGGCTGATTGTATCAGTATCGGAATCAGCATAAAAATTTCCAATGGCGATAAATCCTTCTCCTCCCGTGGCTATGAATTCTCCTGATATTCTTATCCAATTCATGGTATCTGTAAAAACCGATGCAGAATTAAATTCAATCTGAGGAATCACACTTATGGTATCTCCTTGTGCGTCGTCGGGTACAGGACTTTGAGAAATATAAAGCCCCAACCTGTTGACCGCCCAGAATGAACTATCTGACAGCGAAGCGTAGAACTCAATACAATAACGGCGGCCAGGTTTGAGCGTGTCGTACAGTTGCCCACGGATGTATTCTCTGCCATTAACGTTTGAACCATTGTAGTAATAAGCGTAAGCCGTAAGCCCTGCATATCCATTTCCTGTATGAGCACTTTGATATCCGGTCCAATTCGACGGAACAGAAACGGTCATTGGGGTTGCACACAAATTGTATAGTTCGGGTGTGAATAAGCCATTCCATGGAGAGGCGAAACTCACTTGGTCCTGTGTGTAAGGACACGTATCAAATGATTCAAACCCTGGATTCATTACAAGATTGACCTGTGCCTTTACAGGCACTGAGAAAGCAATCAAGATTATTGCGATGGTCAACCTCACTGTATCAAAGATAAGAAACCTGCCCCGTCATTGAAGGTATGAAGAGGCAGGTCGGTTACAGTTGCTCTTTACTGATTATTCTTTGATGATAACCAGACGATCGGATTTCAGCATTTCTCCTTCCATACGCACTCTATAAATGTATGTGCCGGAGGGAACGAACGATGCGTCAAAAGTGTACTTGCCCTGACCGCCGACGAACTGCCACGAGCCAACCAGGCGTCCGGTCAGATCATACAGTTCAAATACCGCCGGTACATTTTCAGTCGTCGCGATGTCGATGGAGAATTGCCCGTTATTCGGATTGGGGTACACTGGCGAAGCTGCGTTCGGTGTTGATGTGAAAGAATTTGGATTCTGAATCCGCACAGTGCTGCTATCATGCACTTCCAGTTTGAGCATGTTGCGCGCGTCAAACACGGTTGTACCGCCCACGAGCGTTCCTTGGTTCACTATGGCAAGCAGGATTGCTTGTTGCGTCGAATCCAGGTTCATGCTGTCGATTGCCCATGATTGCAGATACACTTCCAACAGCGCTTTGCGATTGACTTCATATTGCCCGGACGGTGTTATTGAAGCGAGCAGTGATGTTGCGGACGCAACGCCGCCGCTTGCAATGCTGTCTTCAACATCCGCAAACTTGCCGATGTTTCCGCTTGAATGCGTGGTATAGAACGTTGAGTAGTACGAATCATCCGCGGTGCCGAGCGATTTCCACGATGGATTTTCACGCAATGATCGGTATGCGAAAACGTTGTCGTGATACTGGTACTCAGCGTTGAGCGTGTCGTACGTGCGCGGTGTTTTGCAGATGCCGCCAAGCGTGTTGTCTCTGATTCCCGCATCCGTTTGTGTGGGTGGTGCAAGCATGAATCCACAACGATCTCCGTTACCGGTTGACTGTGTCAAATTGCCGAACAGGCTTCCCTGGAACATGCTTATGCTGGGATTATATCCAGCCGTCGGGTAGTACCACTTAATACCGTTCAACGCTATCGGCATGACTCTCCCTTGCAAATCAGAACCGAGCGATCCGCCGCCCCAGGTATTACCCGTTGCGTACGGCGTATTCACCCACGTCCATGTGATCTGGTCGTTGACCGAAACCGCAGTACCGTTACCATTGAGGTAATTGAAGTTTATCCCAAACCAGCACGTCGTCATCGTATTGCACGCGAGTACACATGGGTTATTCGCACCTTTCAGGAATATCGCGCTGCCCATGCGAGAGAACACGTTTTTTGTAACGGTATCATTCTTGCAATTGTTCATGTGGATTCCAAAAATCTCATCGTGAACTGCGAGGGTTGGGCTTGTCTGAAACGCGACGCCATTCTGTCGGATCAGCGAATTGGTCACAT
>Ga0193753_10002945_pt1 | contig 12983 bp, 8 predicted proteins | sample H1c2metaG_FD_144925 | JGI IMG/M metagenome (GOLD analysis project Ga0193753, IMG submission 144925) | Soil microbial communities from a riparian zone of the East river system, Colorado, United States - H1c2 | ecosystem: Environmental > Terrestrial > Soil > Riparian zone | place: USA: East River... | reverse complement strand
CGCGCACACCGAGGCGCCCACCGGAGGCAGCATCATTCTGGCCGCGGTGATGCTGAAACTCGGAACGTACGGCTACCTGCGCTTCTGCCTCGGGCTCTTCCCCGAGGCGTCGACCGAGTTCGCCGCAAACCTCGCGGGGGTAGCGGTTCTCGGCGGCATTCTCTACGGCGCGCTCTGCGCGTACAAGCAAGACGACGTCAAACGCCTCGTCGCGTATTCGTCGGTGGCGCACCTGGGTTATGTGATGCTCGGCCTCTTTGCGGCCACGCCGGCTTCCGTCGAAGGCGCCGTCCTGCAGATGATCAATCACGGCATCTCCACCGGTGCACTCTTTCTCTTGGTCGGCGTCATCTACGACCGCCGCCACACCCGCCAGGTCGACGAGTTCGGCGGGCTCGCGAAGGTCATGCCGATCTACACGGCGCTCTTCATCGTGGCGACCTTGGCGAGCATCGGCCTGCCAGGGACCAATGGGTTCGTGGGTGAGTTCATGATCATCACGGGCACGTTCGTCAGCACGAAGCTCGGGCACTTCAACGGCATTCAAGCGGTGGGCGCCGCCGTCGGTGTCATTCTCGGCGCGCTCTACATGCTCAGTGTTGTCCAGAAGATGTTCTTCGGCCCGATCACCAAGCCGGAGAACAAGCGCCTGCACGACATCAACCACCGCGAGATCATCGCCGTCACGCCGCTCGTCCTTGCGATCTTCGTGATTGGATTCTTCCCGAACATCTTTCTCGCTCCCATCCGGGGCGCCAGCGACCGCGTCGTGAGTGATCTGCAGGCGCGCATGGAACAGAATCCGGCGCCGCGCTTCTATCAAGGCCCCATTCGCCTGCTGGCCCGGCGTCCCGAAGCACCTCAAACGCAGCTCCCCGCGGCCGTCGCCGCCACCTCTCCTGCAGCGGACGCTCCGGCCGCACCGCTCGAGAAATAGGCCGAAGGAACCCCGTCATGCAGCTCGCCTTCGCACTCTCTCCGCTCCTCGTCCTCGGCTTCGGGGCCATGCTGCTGATGGTCGCCGAAGCGTTTGCGCGCCATTCGGGGCGCACGGGCCACGGGCCAGACGCCGGCAAACCCACGGCGGGGCTCGCCATGGGAACCACCGTGCTGTTTCTCGCGTCGGGGGCATTCGCCTTCGCCGTGTGGCTTCACGGGCTCGACTCGCTCGAGGGGATCTCGGCGGTAGCCCCATGGCTTCTCATCGACAAGTTCAGCCTCTTTTTCGACATGCTGCTCTGCCTCGGTGGCGCGCTCGCAGCGCTGCTTGCGGGCGGCTACCTGCCCGAGCACAACTTGGATCGCGGTGAATTCTACTCACTGCTTCTTTTTTCGACCTTCGGCGCCATGGTGCTCGCGTCGGCCGGCGATCTTTTGACGCTCTTTCTCGGGCTCGAGACCATGTCGCTGGGTGCTTACGCACTCACCGCGTTTCGCCGCACCTCAGCGCGCTCCGCGGAAGGCGGCTTGAAGTACTTCTTGCTCGGCTCCTTCGCCGCGGCCGTGATGCTCTACGGTTTCGCCCTCCTCTACGGCGCGACGGGCCACACCGATATCATCGGCATCGGAGCCGCTCTGGCTGGCGGCGCCACGAAGAACCCGCTGGTGATCGCGGCGCTCGTCTTCGTGCTCATTGGGCTCGTCTTCAAGGTCAGCGCCGTTCCGTTCCACATGTGGACCCCTGACGCGTACGAGGGCGCACCGACGCCAGCCACGACCTTCATGGCCGCGGTGGTCAAGAGCGGCGCCTTCGCCATGATGCTTCGCATTCTGCTCACGGTGTTCGGCGACGCGCAGTCGATGTCGTGGGCCAGCGGTTGGCCGCCGGTCCTCGCCTGGATCGCCGTTCTGACGATGACCGTCGCCAACTTGATCGCGGGGCGCCAAGAGTCGGTGAAACGCATGCTCGCCTATTCGAGCGTGGCGCATGCGGGCTACATTTTGGTCGCCGTCGTGGCGGCGGCCCGTTCGGCCCAGCAAGGGAGCGCGAGCGTCCTCTTCTACCTCCTGACGTACACCGTTTCGACCGTTGGCGCGTTCGGCGCACTGATCTACTGCGGGCGGCGCGGCGCCGAAGCCGTGAGCTACGAGGACCTTGCCGGCATCGGAAAGCGTCATCCGGCGGCGGCCCTGGCGTTCGCCTTCTTCCTCTTGTCGCTCGCCGGCATTCCGCCGACCGCGGGGTTCTTCGGCAAGTGGTACGTCATCCGCGCCGCGATGGACGGCGGGTTCTACGTTCTTGCCATCATCGCGTTTCTCAACAGCGTCCTCGGCGCGTACTACTATCTGCGCGTGCTGGTTTACATGTACATGCGCGAGCCCGCAGCCGGCGCTCCCATCGCAACGCCGATGCGTTCCGGCTACGTGGTCACCGCGCTACTCGTAAGCGCCATCCTCGTGCTCGCGCTCGGCCTCGTGCCTTCGCGCTCCCTCGATGTCGCCGAGGCCGCCGCCACGACGTTGAGCGGATGACGAAGTTCATCGTCCTCGCACTCCCCGTCTTTGCGCTCGCAGCGACCGGCTGCCGAGGCTCGAGCGACTCGAAGGCCACCGCGAACGCCGGCGATGCGGGCGGCGTTCCGGGCGCATCGAGTGCGGAAGCGGAGCTCGGCCCGAACGAGCCCGCGAATGCGACGTCGCTCCCCGCCGACGTCGTGCGCACGGCCGTGAATCCGAACAATCTGCCCATCTACGCGGGCCCCACCGCGAGCCTCGAAGGAACCGTCACGGTGGTGGGCGATCCACCGATACCGGCCCGCAACCGCGACTTTTCGCAGTGCCCCGATGCGGAAGGGTTCTATGGCAAGTCCTTTCGCGAAGGCCCCGCGCGCCCCGACGGATCGCGCCCCCTCGCCGATGCCCTCGTGGTCCTCACGGGCTACGCCGGATACATCGTCGCCGAGCGCCACCCGAAAAAACGCATGACCATCGAACGCTGCGCCTACTCGACGCGGACGATCGATCTCACCTTCGGCCAAGTGCTGCAGGTCCAGAATCACGATAGCAAGATGCACGCACCCGAGATCTCCGACCACGCGATGCCCGCGCTGATGGTGGCCTCCCCTGGCGGCGATCCCGTCGAGGTCTACCCGACGAAACCCGGCTTCACCCTGCTCACGGACAAGATGGGCCCACCGTGGATGACGGCCGACGTGTACACGCTGCCGCAACCACTCCACGCCGTAACCGATCGCGATGGCCACTTCCGTGTCGACGGTATCCCGACGGAAAACGCAGACCACAGCCCCGTCGACGACCTCGAAATCAGCGCGGCACTCCGCGCGATCGGCCGCAGCGCAACCAAGCGCGTTCCCCACCTCACGCCGAACGTCGTCGAGCACGTGGACGTCCAGCTCGAAAATCACCCGCCCCCCGCTCCCCCCGACGCGGGCGTGAAGCCGGTGGACGCGGGCAAACCGCCCCCGCCGCCCCCGCCTAAATTGCACTAACCAGCCACCGGCGCGCGGCTAGCGCGCTTGGTGCGGCGTGGTCGCGATGGCCGACAGGCGCGCGCCGATCGATCGCGCGGCGGCCGTGTCGCCATGCTTGTTCGCGAGCGCCAGCGCCGTGGTCGCGACCAAAGGGTCGTCTGGCGCCACTTCGGCGAGCCGGGTCGGCGTCGACGCATCGACCTGCACGGCGCCCGCAACGGCCATCCGGCCCAGGGCAACCGCGACCAGCGGGTCGCGAACCCACGCGGCGCCGAAGTGGCGGAGCAGTGCGCGCGCCTCGTTCGACGTGGGCCGCGTCGAGGCGAGCATCAGCAAACGGTGGCGCGCGTCGAGAGCCTCCAAAGGTCCGGTGACCACCTCACCCCGGCGCACGGCCAGCTCGAGCCGACCATCGGGCGACAGCGTCTCGGGCGCCAAGGATCCCGCATCGACGAGCGCCACCGCGAGCGGCACCAGCAACGCGTCGCCCGTGACGATCGTTTCGCACGGAAGTGCCGTGGCGACGCGGCGCGCGGCTTCAGGGCCCATGGCGCGCGAAACGACACGCAAAAACGGAACGAGCGCCTCCGGGGCGACGGGAAGATCGGCGCCCGATTTACCACTGGTCGCGGCGAATGCCCGTGTGAGCCCGGCCTTGTCGTCACGCTCGTACGCCGCGATCGCGAGCACCAGACGCGCGCCCGCGTCACGCGGATCGGCGATGGCGAGCGGCTCCGCGAACTCGCGAGCCATCTCCGAAGCGCCGAGCACGAGCGCTCGCCCGGCAACGACGTCCAGCGCCAGATGAGTCGCCACCGCACGGCGCCGCGCGCGATCGCGCGCGCCCGTGGCAATCGCGTCATCCACGGCCAAACGAGCCAGTAGATGACCGCCCGAAACCCCCGCTTCCACCCCCGCGCCGGTCATGCGCCGAGCGTCGATCAGCGATCCCGCAAGCGTCCGCGCAGACGTGATCTCCCCCTCTCCGGCGAGATCCATCACGACGGCTGCCACCTCGGCGTGCGCCGCCGGAGCCAGCCTCGCAACCTCGGCGTACGCGCGCGCCACCAAAGCCGAATCGCGATGGCTCTTGCCCCATGCGCCGAGCGCGCGCCACGCGGCCGTGCTCGTGCGATGCTTCAGGGTGAGCGCCACGAGACGCTCGCGCGCCGCCTCCGATTGCGCGGGCTGCGTCGCCAGTGCCGTCGCGAGGATGACCTGCGGCTCGACGGCCTGCGGATCGAAGCCCACGGCGCGTTCGGCACTCTGCTGAACACCGGCGCGGTCTTGGCCGCGCAAAAGATCGCAGCGCGCACGCGCCGTCCACGCACCGGCATATTCCGGGTCGAGCTCGAGCGCCCGCGAGATCGCGGCCCTGGCGCGCTCGTCGCGCGCGTCTTTTTGGCAGCGGACCGCGCCGATGCGCGTCCAGATTTCCGGATCCGACGGGTCCATCTCCTCTGCGGATTCGTACGCGTGCAGGGCTGCGGAAAGGTCGCCTTGCTCCTCCGCCATCGCGCCGCGCAAAAACGCGGCGTACTGCTCGGGCAAAACGATGCCTCCTTCGACCACGTGCCCGTCGTACACGCGGGCCACCGTCGGACGCGTGAGGCACCCCGCGCACGACACGGCCAGCGCCAACCCGGCCATCCGAGCCGTCCACGTCATCCGAGCCATCCCAACCATCCCAGCCATCCGAGACAGAGGGGCCCTGACCGCGCGTGAAACGCTTGGCGTCGCGTCGCTCATCCCTTCGGCAGCCCCCTCGGTCTCCGGAAATCGGCGGCGTCCCCGAGGTCTGTGCCGGTGTGCTCCTCGAGCGTCTCGTGACCATCGTGGTGGCCGTGCCCCTCGGCCTCGCGCAGCCGTTCGGCAATCTCGATGAGCCTCCGCTCGACCCGCCCGAACACGCTCGCGGCGGGAAAGCGCCCGGACGCGTCGCGCTCGCCGGCATCGAGCCCCGTCAAAATGGTGATCCCTTCCTCGACGGAGCGCACTGCATAAAGATGGAATTTCCCTTGGGCGATCGCCAGTGCAACGTCATCGCGAAGAACCAGATGCGCGAGGTTCGAACGCGGGATGAGCACCCCTTGCGTCCCGGTCAGCGCGCGTGCCGCGCAGAGGTCGAAAAACCCCTCGATCTTCGCCCCCACGCCCCCGATGGCTTGGATCTCCCCCAGCTGATTGACGCTGCCCGTCACAGCAACACCTTGGTCGATCCCCACGTCCGCAAGCGCGCTGAGCACGGCAAAGAGCTCGCTCGACGACGCGCTGTCGCCATCGATCTCGCCGTAGCTTTGTTCGAAAGCGATCTGCGCGCGCAAACTAAGCGGGCGCTCTTGACCGAACAAACGCCCGAGGTACCCGCGCAAAATGGCGACTCCCTTGGTGTGAATCGATCCGCCGAGTTGCGCCTCCCGCTCCACGTCGATGATCCCCTCCCGACCCAGCGCCACCACCGCGGTGATCCGCATCGGCTGCCCGAATTCGACATCGCCCGCGCTGAAGACACTCAACCCGTTGACCACTCCGATGCGCGTCCCCACCGTTTCGAGCGCAACCTCGCCGCGCAATGTCAGCTCGCGGATGTGACGCTCCGCCGACCCGGCGCGTTCGCGCCGCTCGCGCCATGCGTCCTCGACGTCCTGCGCCGTCACGGCCACGGCCGATGGAGGCGCCATCGTGAGGCTCACCGGCGGCAACACCGAGTCGCGATCCGGATCGCCGTCGGCCGACAGCGGGCCATCACCCCCCTCGGCTTCCCGCACGACGCGGGCCACCGCCAAGGCGCTCGCGAACGCGGCAGTCTCTTCGAGCGGCGACAAGAAAAGCGACAGCTTGTCCTGCTGCCCGGCCAGACGGGTCGCGAGATCCAAGAGCCGCGCGCGCGCCGTGCGGTCGAAATTCCCCCAGCGGTCCTTGGCCATGTTCATCAGGTAAGCGTCGAGCAGAACGAGGCTCTGATTCGTGCGGGGGATGCTCGATTCCACCTCCACCTTCACACGAAAGAGCGCCGCGAAATCGGCGTCGGCCTCCAAGAGCGCCGCGTAAAGATGCGGCGGTCCCACCAGAACGACGCGCACGTCGATCGGGACCGGCACCGGGCGAAGCGACGTCGCATACAACCCGAGGGGCCCGAGCGGATCTTCGGCCCCGATCTGCCGCTCGCGCAAAACGCGCTTGATTCGCTCCCAAATGATCGGATCGGCGAGCAAATCGGCCGCGCGCACCACGAGCACGCCCCCCGATGCCTTGTGGAGCGATCCCGCGCGAATCCGGGTGAAATCGGTGAGCAGCGCACCGAAACGCGCGCGCCGCTCGAGGTAGCCGAAAAGGTTCGGATAAGTCGGGTTCGTGTCGTAGAGCACGGGCGAGGGCGACGAGGGATCGTTCGCCACGAGAAGGTTCACGCTGAAGCGATTGAGACGGGTCGCGTGCTCGGGATCGTGATCGCGCCCCGCGCTGGTCGATTGCTCCTCTTCCTCTCCCCCGCTCCCATCGTCGGTCACGAGGTCTTCCCAATCCTCGATGAGCGCTCGCTCGACCCGCTCGAAATACGGCGCGAGGAGCGCTTCGTAATCGCTGAACCCCGCGCGCACCGCCTGCACGCCCGCGCGAATGAGCTCCTCGGCGGCGCGCGAAAACGCCTCGTCGCGCGCCTGCTGATGACGGGCACTGTCGTCGCGCACCAACGCGGCCGCTTTTTCGTCAACCTCTCCTCGGCCTCGTTCAGCGCGCGCTTCGTCGAGTCGTCGAGCGCGGCGAATTGCTCGGCGCTCAGCGGCTTACCGTGAAGGATGGGGAAGGTTTGCACCCCACCTTGTACGGCTCGTATCCCAAAACCGAGCGTCTTCGCCGTGCTCTCCAACTGCGTGAGCACGGCCTTGTTGCGCGCCTCGAGCTCGCGCCCGAGATGGACCTGCGCCTCACGCACCGTGTCGCTGTGGGCGATGTTCGGGATTTCCTGCTGCAGCTTGTCGACGAGCGTATCCATCGCCGAAACCAAGGTCGGCCCGACGCCGGCCGGGAGAAGCAGCGATCTCGGAGCCTCGGGGTGATCGAAGTCGTGCACGTAGACGATGTCCGGCGGCGGAGGCCGAACGCGGGCAAAGCGCTCCGCATAGCGGACGATGTCATCCTCGATCATCACCTCGGGTTCGGCCGCCACGAACACGTGGAAGCTCGGCTCGCGGGCCAAAAGGCCGAGCTCCAACGCCCGGCGCGCAATGGGCGAAACGAGCTCGAGCAGGCCCCGGCTACCCCGCGGCGACTCCGGCAAGATGGTGGGATCGGCACAGACCGAGACCTGTTTCGCGGGAACCCGGTGCTCCTCCCTCGCGCTTTCGGAGGTCGGGAGCGTGGCGTCGCTCCATGCGGGCGGCGGAATATTGCCGTTCTCGGCCCCCTCGAGGGGTAGCTCGAGGGGCAGTTCGACCGGCAAATCGGTCCGAGCTTCGCCCTTGCCGACCGAGGAGGTCGGATCCTCATTGCCCAACGACGGCGACACTGGCCCGCGATCTTGCATGCAAGCCTTGTCTTACCAGACTTTGAACACTCTCGAAGAGCGCCCTTCTCGCTCCGAAAAAAGCGGAGTACATTCCTGGCTGAAAAGCCTATGCCACGCCTCATCTTGGCGACGGCCGAAGGGCAGCAGGCCATCGAGCTTCGCCCCGTCAACAGCCTCGGCCGCCACCCGAACAACTCGATTCAGCTCCTCGATAAGATCGTTTCCAAGGAGCATTGCACCATCGAGTTGCGCGATGGGCTGTTCGTCTTGCGCGATCTCGGAAGCCTGAACGGCACGTACATCAACAACGAGCGGGTCCGCGGCGAGCAGTTCCTCAAGCACGGTGACGAGCTCGCGCTCGGATCGACCCGCGCCCGCTACGACGACGGATCGGGTCTCGCCAACTTCGCCCCTCCCGCGATCGGTCCGGGCGCGATCCAACAGCCGGCCAGCGCGAGCCAAGCGGTCCAGCCGCCGTGGGCGCAGTCGGGCTCTGTGCCGTCGAAGGCGGGGCCGACGTCGAAGGCCCCTATCGCGCAGCCGCAGCCACCGCGATCGCCCTACGGCGCACCGCCTCACCCGCAGGCGCCGGTCGCGTCGCTGCAGCAAGGCTACGGACACGGGGTCCCCTCGCCCGACTACTCCGGCGGGGGCCGTCCGCAGGCGCCGCCGAGCGTAGGGCGCCCGCAGCAGACCGCCGACTACCCCGCCACCGCGCGCGCGCAAGCGCCATCTGGCGGCTACGCGCCACTCCCTCCTTCGGGGCTGACGCCGGCGGCCGGATACCACGGGGGCACCGCAAGCGGCGCCTACGGCGTGCCGCCTCACATCCCGGCCGCCAGCAACGTGCAGCGCGTGGTCGGGGGCCGGCCGCCTCCGCCCGCGCATCGTCCGCCGAGCTTCGGCGGCACCCGGGTCGATGTCCTCGACTCCGCGCGTGCCATCGGCGCGCAGATCGCGGCGACCACCAAAGGCTTCGCTCCGTTCGACCAGGTCGCGCACGATCCGCAGCAACTGCGCCTCGACTACGAGCGCCTGCGCATCACGTGGGAGCTCTCGCGCGACATCGGTCTCGAGCGCGATCTCGACAAGCTGCTCGAAAAAATTCTGACCGCCCTTTTCAAATTCGTGAACGCGGACCGCGGCGTCATCCTGCTCAAAGAGGCAGACGGTTCACTGCACCCGCGCGCGGCGCGAAGGCGCGACGGAACCGACGGGCCCATTCAGGTGAGCTCGACGATCCTCAACCACGTCATCAACGAGCAAAAGAGCGTCATCACGCACGATGCGAGCATGGATTTCGCCGCCTCGAAGGGCAAATCGATGATCCTGAACCGCATCTCGAGCGCCATCGTCGTTCCACTCCTTCACGAGAAGGAAGTGCTCGGAGCGCTCTGGCTCGACAGCGAGTCGCTCGCGCAGTTCCAGCAAAAAGATCTCGAGATCATCACCGCCGTCGGAAACCAAGCGGCGATGTTCATCGAAAATACGTTGCTCGCGAAGAAGATCGAGCAGGAGATCGTGACGCGCGAGCGCTTCTCACGACTCTTGTCGCCCAACGTGGCCGAGCAGGTGCTCAGCGGCAAGCTCGAGGTCAAGAAAGGCGGCCAGCTCGTTCAAGAGTGCACCGTCTTCAACAGCGACATCCGCGGCTTCACGCGGATGAGCGAAGGAACCACCGCCGAGCTCATGGTCGAACTCTTGAACGAGTACTTCGAGGAGATGGTGGCCACCATCTTCAAATACGAAGGCACGCTCGACAAGTTCATGGGCGACGGCATCATGGCCCTCTGGGGCGCACCGGCCGTGCATCCCGACGATCCCGTGCGCGCGGTGCAGAGCGCCCTCGATCAAATGGAGGCGCTCGCGGAATTCAATCGCAAGCTGTTCGAGGCGGGCCAATCGCCACTCGCCATCGGGATGGGCATTCACACGGGCCCCGTGGTCGCGGGCTATGTTGGCAGCTCGAAAGCTCTCAGCTACACCGTCATCGGCGACACGGCCAACACCAGCGCCCGCATTTGCGGGATCGCAACGGCCGGTCAAATCTTGGTCAGCGAAAGTACCCTCGTGCGGCTGGGCAACCGGTTCGAATTCGAGGAGCTCGCCCCGCATCTTCAACATCCGACGCGAAAAACCGGCGGCTGCGCGCGTCGGATGAATCGCGCCCGGATCCTCTCGGCGCATCGCCCTTCGCGCGAATGAGACGCCGCGTGAATTGCATTCGGGCGTGATTTGGAGTTTTGTCTCGTCCGCTCCGCCCTCGAAACGTTCCGTTTCGAGCTCCCTGGTAAAAGCTGATGGCTGCCTTCGTCCTCCCCTTCGAGAAACCGATTGTCGACCTCGTCTCGCGAGTGCGCGAGCTGAGGTCGCTCGCCGAGAGCGATCCGAAGTTCGAGCACGAGTTGCGCCGCCTCGAGGAAAAGACCGGACGCCTCGCGCGCGAGATTTTTGCGACCTTGACGCCGTGGCAAAAAGTGCAGCTCTCACGCCATCCGAACCGTCCGTACACGCTCGATTACATCGGCCGCTTGTTCGAGAATTTTCAAGAGCTGCACGGTGACCGCCGCTTCGGCGACGACGCGGCCATCGTCGGCGGGCTCGCGCGCTACCGGGGTCGCAGTGTCGTCGTCGTGGGGCATCAAAAAGGGCGCACCACCAAAGAGAAGGTGACACGCAACTTCGGCCAAGCGCACCCCGAAGGAAACCGCAAGGCGTGCCGGCTCTACGAGCTCGCCGATCGGTTCGGACTCCCGATCTTCACCTTCATTGACACCCCGGGCGCGTATCCGGGCATCGGCGCCGAAGAGCGCGGGCAGAGTGAGGCCATTGGGGCGTGCCTTTATTCCATGGCGCGCGCCCAAGTTCCCATCATCGCCACCATCATCGGCGAAGGGGGCAGCGGCGGCGCGTTGGCCCTCGGCGTCGCAAACCGCGTGCACGTGCTGGAATACGGGACGTACAGCGTCATCTCGCCCGAAGGGTGCGCGAGCATCCTCTGGAAGGACGGCGCCAAGAGCAACCTCGCCGCCGCCGCCATGCGGATGACCGCTCCCGATCTCCTCCAGTTCAAGGTGGTGGACTCGATCATCGAGGAGCCACCCGGCGGGGCCCATCAAGATCCCGCCGCCGCCGCACGCACCATCGATGTAGTTCTACAGGAGAGCCTGCGCGATCTGCTGGCGATGACGCCCGAGGAGCTTGCCGACGATCGGTACAAGCGGTTTCGCTCTCTCGGCGCCTACGTCGCCTAACGCGGGCGCTCACGATCCCGGCGTCCGACCGCCTTTTTGTGGAAATTGGTCGGCCCGAGGGGAGCGGGGCCCCGGCAAATAGGCTAAGAATGGGCCGTCATGACGGTCTCATTCAGTCTCGAGGGGAAAGTTGCCATCGTTACCGGCGCAAGCCGCGGCATCGGGGAGGCCATCGCGCGCTGTTTTGCGGAAAACGGCGCCAACGTGGTGGTCGCGTCGCGTAAGATCGACGGGGTGGGCAAGGTGGCGGAATCGATCGGCCCGCGCGCCCACGCCGTCGCCGCGCACACCGGGAAAGAAGAAGATTGCCAGAATCTCGTAAAAGAGACGGTCGCACGCTTCGGCAAGGTCGACATCCTGGTCAACAACGCGGCAACCAATCCGTACTTCGGCCCTTTTCTGCAGATTGACGCGGGGGCGTGGGACAAGACGTTCGAGGTCAACGTCAAGGGATATTTTTTCACTGCGCGTGAAGTCACACGGCACCTCGTGGACCGCGGAGCTCCGGGAAGCATCGTCAACGTGGCCAGCGTAGCCGGGATCATGGGCACGCCTCTCCAAGGCGTCTACGCGATGACCAAAGCGGCCATCATTTCCATGACGAAAACGCTCGCCGTCGAGCTTGCGACGTCGAACGTCCGGGTCAATGCCATCGCGCCAGGTTTCGTACGAACGCGCTTCGCGAGCGCCATCGTCGACAACCCCGATCTGAGTCCGCAGGTGATCGGCCGCACGCCCATGGGGCGCGTGGGCGTGCCCGACGAGATCGCGGGCGGTGCGCTCTACTTGGCCAGCGACGCATCGCAATATTTGACGGGACACACGCTCGTCATCGACGGAGGCTTGACGGTGAGCTAGAGCACCGGCGCCCTCGCGAACGGTTCGAGCGTTCCAAAGGGCCAATGAGCACGCAAGCGCGTTCGCGCGCGAAGAAGAACCCACCGGAGTCATTGAGAGTGAGCAACGCAGCAACGCGACGGAAATCCGCAGAAAGCCGACGGGAGTCAGGGTCGGTGCTCTAGTGGCACGTCGGTCGTACCATGCAGAGGCAGGGCAAGAGCCCGCGTTCGGGAACGTGAAACGAAGCACACGGCGTCAGCCTGACGACCTGATGGAGCTCGAACCGGGCCTCGTCATCGCGGGGAAATACCGCTTGGACGAACTGCTCGGCGCGGGCGGCATGGCCGTCGTGTGGTCGGCCACCAACGTGTTTACCGAGCGCCAATTCGCGATCAAGTTTCTCCTGCCAAGCTTGGCGCAAACCAAAGACGCCAGCGAGCGTTTCCTGATGGAGGCGAAGGCTTCCGCGCGCATCAACCATCCGAACATCATCGAAGTGATCGACGTCGGGCAGGCCGAAGACGGCTCGCTGTTTCTCGTCATGGAGCTTTTGACCGGCGACTCCCTCGAGATCGTCATCTCGCGGCAGGTGCCGAAGATGAGGCTCTACGACTTTTGCAGCGTCATGCTCGAAGTCGCGCGGGCACTTTCCGCCGCTCACAAGAGCGGCGTGATCCATCGCGATCTCAAGCCGACCAACATTCTCCTCCATCAGGAGTACACGCGCGATTCTCGCGATGGGCGGATGCGCGACGGGCGGATGGGAGAAGCTCTCATCGTGCCCAAACTGCTCGACTTCGGGATCAGCAAATTTCTCATGAAGGGCGAGCGCATCGGGTCGGTCACCTTGACGGGCACCATCTTGGGTTCGCCCATGTACATGAGCCCAGAGCAAGCGCAGGGCTCGCGGAGCGTCGACGGACGGACCGATATTTTCGCCTTCGGGTCGAT
>Ga0193753_10002944_pt1 | contig 12985 bp, 12 predicted proteins | sample H1c2metaG_FD_144925 | JGI IMG/M metagenome (GOLD analysis project Ga0193753, IMG submission 144925) | Soil microbial communities from a riparian zone of the East river system, Colorado, United States - H1c2 | ecosystem: Environmental > Terrestrial > Soil > Riparian zone | place: USA: East... | reverse complement strand
TCGCTGCTCGGCCGGGCCGGGCGACGCAGGAAGACGTTCTCCGGGGTGAGGTCGCCGTGGGCGATCCCGCGCTCGTGGGTCACCGCCACCGCGGCCAGGACCGCGTCGGCCAGGCGGAGCCCGCGCTCGAGCGGCGGAGGGGTGATCCAGCCGGCCATCTCGTCGGCCAGCGTCGTCCCGACGACCCGCTCCATCGCCATCCACGAGCGCCCGTCGGGCAGGATGTCGTGGGCGAAGAGCCGCGGCGCGTGCGGCGGACCGAGGGCGGCCAGCGCGCTCGCCTCGCCGGCGAAGCGGACCCGCCACAGCTCGCTGGCGCTGTGGGTCACCTTGATTGCCGCGTTCCGACCATCGCGACCGCGCGCCGCCCATACAGCCCCACACCCGCCCACGCCCAGCGGCTCGCCGAGCTCGAAGCCAGGGATCGCCGGGCGCGGCCCCGGCTGGCCCGCGCCCTCCACGGCCGCGGTGGCGCCGTCGTCCGGACAGGTCGCGTCCCGGCAGAGACGACGCGAGCAGACCGGGCAGCGTGGCACGCGGGTATCATAACGCGTCGAGAACGCCGCGCTCCGGGGGACCGTGGGGGCGAGGCTCGGTCAGCTCGGTCGGCTCGGTCGGCTCAGAACGGGCTCGCGATGCCGATGTGGAGCGCCACCTCGTCCTCGAAGTCGCTGGAGTCGTAGTACTCGCCGCTCAGCTTGAGGCGGGTGGCGGCCCGGAGCCGGTAACTGAGGCCACCGGTATAGCGCAAAAGGACGCTGTCGCTGCGCAGCTCGCTGGTGGCGAGGGTGTTGCCCAGCCGTCGCAGCCCATCCCAGCGGGCGACCACGTCGAGGTCTCCCAGGGGGACCTCGAGCTCGGTGTAGAAGCCATCCTTGAGGAAGTACGGGTCGTAGGTGCCGTCGGCGCCGGGGCCGTAGCGGAATCGACTCGCCGGATCGAGGCCGAGAGCCATCTCGGTCCGGCGCAGCAGGTACTCGGCCCGCAGGATGAACGGTGAGGTCCGCAAGACCAGGTCGGCGCCGACCAGCCAGAAGTCGAGCTCGTTGTCCGGGTCGTAGGTGCCGACCATGCCGGAGGCGCCCGCGCTGAGGTGCGTCGAGGCGTTGAAGCCGAGCGTCGCGGACAGACGTCCGCCGACGGTGGGCCGCGAGTTGTTGTCGATGTAGTACGCGGCCGGCGTTCGCGACTGGATGTAGTCGAAATCGACCGCTTCGGCCGACGCGCGCGGGCCGCCCACCGCGTAGATCGCGTAGTCGATCTGGCTCAGCTCGGCAAAGAAGTGAGAGCCATTGATCTCGATCCCGTTGTCCACCCAGGGCGCCGGCAGGATGCTCATGTTCCAGTCGCGGATGTGGAGCATGCGGCCCATGTCGTAGGGGAGCGGCTTGTCGTTGGTCCGGTGATTGGCCGGGTCGTGCCGCACCGGAAAGTCGCCGAACGACGGCGTGAAGCGCCCGACGCGGAAGTTGAGCTCGTCGGCCGTGCGCAGGTCGAAGTAGGCGGCGCCCACCTCGAAGCCGTGGCAGGCGAAGCAGACCTTGACGTTGGAGGAGATGTTCTCGGAGAAGTCGACGCCGACCTTGAGCGACAGCTCGGCGGTCGCGCCGTCGAGCGCGGTGTCACCGGCGACCGACTCGGTCGGGATCGACAGGTAGTCGAGCTGCACCGACCCGACGAAGTTTCGCTGGATGTCCTGGGCCTGGGCCTCGCGCCCGACCAGGCAAGCGACCAGCGCCAGCACCACACGGGATGCCCTCATGAACCTGCTCCCTTCCGCCCACGTGCAGTATCGAGCCCGAACTTGCGGTAGACGATGCAGCGAACCACGGTGTCCTGATCGGTCAGGCTGATGCCGCTCCTCGGCTGGAGACGCATCCGGTGGACGAGCAGCTCCCAGCCGCGCGGCTCCGCCAGCTGGACCACGTCGATGCGGTCCAGGGAGTGGCACTTCGAGCACCGCCTGGCCATGACCGCGCACGCTCGCCGTATCGCGGGCGGATCGGACGATACCCGCGACTCGGTGGACGAGCCGTGGCAGCCCGCGAGGGGCGCCAGCAGCGCGGCGAGCGCCGCCGCGAGGATGACGAGCGCGATCCTCAGTTGTCGAGCGCTCCCTCGGCGATCCAGTCGTGGATGAGCTGACGCTCGTCGTCGTTCAGGAACGGTGGCCCGTTGAGCGGCATGCGCCCGCCGAACGGCGCCGCCGGGCCGACCTTCTGGAGCAGGATGCTCTCGCACGGACGGCCCGGGCTGACGATGTCGCTGCCGCTCACCACGCCGCCCTTCTGGAGCGACGTGACGTCGGTGAGATCGAGCCCGCCGACCTCGAAGCCGAGCGGTGTCGGAGCGGTGGGGCGGTGGCACTGGTGGCAACCGGTCAGCTCGCGGGCGAAGATGGTGTCCACGATGTCGCGGGCGAACTGGACCGGCGTGTCCGGATCGGAGTCCTCGTCGAGGCACAGCTCCTGGGCCGGCGGGCCGACGTCGGGGCGCAGGTCCTCGACGCAGCCGCTGCCGAGGAGCAGGGCGGCGCAGCCGAGCAGCGCGCCGCATCTCGCTGGCGCGGTCATCACAGCTCTCCCGGCGCTTCCTGGACCGGGAGGTTGCGCAGCTCCTCGGTTCGCTCGACCGCGATGACGGCGCCACTCCGCGGGGCCGGCGGATCGCTGGCCGTGTCGAACAGGTCCTCGTCGTCGGTGGCGTCCGCGGTGGCCTCGCTGGCGTAGGAATCGATGGACATGTAGCCGGCCGGCACCGTGACGGACACGACCCGCGAGAGAGGCGTGTAGGGGTCGTCGTCGCGCGCGTACTGGAACACGTCGTTCGAGTCGTTGGTGTCCCCGTCCCCGGTCATGTCCACGCCGCGCGTCACCTCGCTGAGCGGGTCACCCCCCTCGCGCCTCAGCACGTAGAGCTCCGCCACCGGGACGTGGGTCTTGTCCTCGAGCAGCGGGCGGAACGCGAAGTTCACCAGATCGACCTGAAGGCCGCGATAGAAGGCCTGCGAAGGGGCCGCGTCCTCGTTGCCCGCCCCCACCTCGATGCGAACGTCCGGGTGGACCACCGGGCAGTTGAGATAGGCGGGCCTCTGCTCGGGCATCTCGACCAGCCCGAGCTCCTGGGCCTCCTGCAGGGCCTGCAGCGACGGGATGATCTCTCCGTTGTAGAGCTCGGTGACGTCGACGTGCCAGATGGCCCAGAACGGGGTGTAGTTGGGATCGCCGGGGATGACGTCCAGGATCGGAGGGTGGGGGAGCAGGTCGATGGAGCCGTCGTCGGTCGGCTGCCGCAGGAAGATGAGAGGTGCCGAGTTGTCGGGCGCGGGACCGAAGTCCCAGAAGAAGACCTGACCTCCGCCGACGAACGCCGAGTTGAGCGGCACCCGCCGATCGACCGCGTCGTTGTCGTCGATCTGAGCGGCGAGCGCGGCATCGGAGGCGACGCCGGGCACGACCGAGCCGGCCGGAAGGAGCAGGCCGGGGGTCGGCAGGTCGTCGGAGACGCGCGGCTCGAGGCAGCCGGACGAGGCTGCGAGCAGGACGCACCACGCCCAGGAGGCCCCACCACGTCTCGACGTCGCTCGCAGCATCAATCCCCCTGCGGTTTGTACTTCACTTCGAAACTGGCAGTCGCGCCACCCACGTCCGGGCGCGTCAAGGTCCGGATCCTCATCGCCACCCCCTGCACACAGGCATCGAGCCCGGGCAGCTGGCCCCCCGCCGCGGTGGCGCGGGCGACCTGGCCGGTCTCGTTGATGGACAGCTTCACCCGCACGGAGCAGCGCGCGTTCTTGCCGGCGGCCACGGCGGCGTCCCGGTAGCAGGTCCGCAGAGACGGCATCACGCGGTCGATGGCGCGGCTCACCATCGAGTTGACCAGGGAGCCCTGGACCTCGAGCGAGGCGACGCTCGCGCTCGCCGCCAGAGGGCCGGTTCGCCGGGGCGGGGTGGGGGGAGGCGGCGCGGGCAGCTTCGGCTCCGGCGCGGGATCCGGCTCGGCCACCGGCGGCTCGTCGGGCGATTCTTCGATCGAATCGGGCGGACCTGGCGGACCTGGCGGATCGGCTGGATCTGGCGGCGCTGGCTTCGCCTCGACCGAAGCGCGCCTGTGCTCCGCGCTGCGTTGCCTGGCCCGGCTGCGGGCCTTCTCGCGGGCGCGCTTCCGCCTGCTCGATCGGCCCGGCTCGTCGTCCTCCGTCGCCGCTGGTTCCTCCGGCGGCGCCGCTTCTCCGTCGGCCGGCTCCGCGGACGATGACGGCTGGTCCGGTGCGGCGATCGCGGGCTCCGGGGCGGCCGGGGAGGGCGGCGGGATCGGTGTGGCCGCCGGCTCGGCGGGGCCCGGGCGCGTGTCCTCCACCGGGGCGGCGGGCGGACCCCGGGTCGCGACGGCGAGGGCGGGGCCGTCTCGACCGACGTCCTCGCCCTGCTGCCAGAGGGCCAGCCCGGTGCCGCCCACGGCGAGGACGGCGCCGCCGATCGCCACGGAGAAGGCGGCCCAGCGCCCGCGTCGCCGATCGGGTGGCGGCCTGATCGATGGCGCCGCTGCCTTGACCGGCCCGGAGCCGGCCGAGAGAGGCCCGGGCGACGAATCCGCCGACTCCGCCGGCTGCATCAGCTCGGCCGTGTCCGGGTTCGGTGCCGATGGGCTCGCGAGCGGGAGCTGTCGGGTGATGAGGTCGTCCACCAGCTCGCCGAGGCCGACCGCCCCGGCGGCGGTCGGTGCCGCCTCGAGGACGTCGAGCTTGCGCGCGTACTGGGGCGCGAACCGCGTCTGCATGAAGGCGGCGATCTCGTCGGCCTCCACGAGCACGCCGGTGCTGGCGATCCAGCTGCGCAGATCGCGGCCGAGCTCCCGCGCGGTCTGATAGCGTCCGGTGCGTTCGCGCTCGATGGCCCGGGCGACGATCTCATCGAGCCGGGCGGGCACCCCCGCGACCGAGCGCAGCGACGGGATCTGGCGCTGCATCACGTTGAACATGGTGGCCGCGTCGTTGTGTCCCTGGAACAGGAGCGCGCCGGCGAGAAGCTCCCACAGGCAAACACCCAGGGCCCAGATGTCCGCGCGCCGATCGACGTCGCGCCCGTCGCCGACGATCAGCTCGGGCGGCATGTAGCCGACCTTCCCCTTGAGCGTCCCGGTCTGCGTGTGGTGCATCTTGTTCTGCGCGTAGGCGATGCCGAAATCGACGACCTTGACTGCTCCCTCGTAGGTCACGAAGACGTTGTTGGGCGAGATGTCGCGGTGCACCACGCGCATCGGCCGCCCCTCGTCGTCGGTGAGCTCGTGGACGGCGTGCAGGCCCTCGCACGCGTCGGCCACGGCGGTGGCCGCGTAGACCTGCCAGCGCGGCGACTCGCGCAGCCGGCGATCCCGCGCGACCACGCGGATGAGCTCCAGGAGCGTCTCGCCGAGCACGTACTCCATGGCGATGTAGAACACCGCGCCGGAGCGGCCGAAGTCGAACAGGGTGCAGACGTTGGGATGTCGAATCTGGGCCGCGATCCGCGCCTCGTCGAAGAACATCTCGACGAACGACTGCTCGCGGGCGAGGTGCCGGTGGATCCGTTTCACCGCGACGAGCTGCGGCGCCCCCATCGAGTCGCGCGTGCGGGCCAGAAACACGGTCGCCATGCCACCCGATGCGAGCTCCTGCACCAGCTGGTAGCGTTCGGGCTCGGTCTCCGCTCCGAACAAGTCGTCGGACTTCGTGCCCACTCCCGCGCAGTATAGGGACTCGGCAAGTGTGGTTTCAACCGGCGGGACCGGACGAGCGGGGCCTGTTACACGCTCCACGTACTGACCAGGGTGGCAGTACGCCACTGTGGTCGTGATTCGAAACTGACGACTCTCGTCACAGCCCGATGGAGTCGCTGAGGGCATCGACAGGCAGCCAGACGCCGGCCGACGTGTAGCTCTTGCCCGACGAGACGCCTACCAAGGGTGGAGTCGGGGGGCTCCAGGCTGCGCGCGCTGCCGCTGCGCGATTCTGCGCGCTTGCGACTGGACGACTCCGGCACGCGCCTGGCAGGACGTGAACGCAATGCTGCGCCCTCCGGCCCAGATTCTCCGCGCGCGACCCTCCTCTGCCAGAGACGCTTCGGGCTCCGCGAGGATCCGGCGATGACGGCCCGGGCGGTGCTCCTCGCGGCGATCGCGATGGGGATGCCGGCGTGCGCGCTGTCGCCCGAGGACGATCCAGGCGATCCGGTCGAGTCCGATGGGCAGCTCGCTGCGGACGATCCGGGCGATGGCGATGGAGACCTCCTGCGACTCGCCGGCCCCGCAGGAGAGTGGACCTGGTACGACGTGCCCGGCACGCAGTGTGGGAATGGCTCGCAGACCGGGCTGGGCGTGAACATCGGGACCGGAAGTGACGTGCTCATCTACCTCGAAGGCGGTGGCGCCTGCTGGGACGAGGTCACCTGCAGCGTCGGCTTCAACGGCCTCAGCCTGGCCTCGTACATCCACACCGGCTACGGCCGGCAGGAGTTCGAGGCGGCGACTCCCTCGTCCGGCCTCTTCGACCGCTCGTTGCCGGACAACCCGTTCCGCAACTCGACCATGATCTACATCCCGTACTGCACCGGCGACCTCCACTCGGGTGACGCCACGCAGTCGCACCCCATCGCCGGGCGGACGATGCACTACGCCGGGCGGCGGAACCTGGAGGCCGATCTCGCGCAGATCGTTCCGTCGTTTCCCGATGCGTCGCGCGTGACGCTGTCCGGCAGCAGCGCCGGCGGATGGGGCGCGACGATCAACTATTGGCGAGTGACCGAGGCGTTCGGCGGCGACGTCCGGGTCGACCTCGTCGCCGACTCCTCTCCGATGTTCGCGAGGTTCGGCCTGCTGATCCTGGGGAGGGGCGCCTGGGGCCTCTCCTCGGCGCTCCCACCGGGCTGCGCCACGTGCGCGGACGACTTTCGCGCGATTCACCAGCACTATGCGAGCACGTATCCGGACTCGCGCTTTGCGTACCTCTCCTATGACCAGGACCTGCTGGTCAATGTGGGGTCCCTGATGGACCCGCTGACGTTCTACTTCACGTTGAAGAGTCTGCAGTACGACACGATCCGGCCGATCCCCAACGCGAGGTACTTCGCCCCGGACGGAACCGCTCACACCATGCTCTACGACCTCGCCAGCGTGGCGAGCGGCAGCGTCACCCTCGGCGACTTCCTCACCCGGATGGAGAGCGACTCCCCCAGCTGGAGCAACAAGGCCCCATGGGGAACGACCTGCCCGGACGGGGCCGGCACCGCCAGCGGCGCGATCGAGGCGAAGTACCTCGAGCTCGGCGCCTGCGGCAGCTTCCTCGGCGCACCCACCACCCACGAGATGGTGCTCCCCGACCTGCTTGGACGCGCCAACCACTTCCAGGATGGGTCGATCTACTGGCACCCGAGGACGGGCGCGCACGAGGTCCACGGCGCGACTCGCCAGGTCTGGCAGCACTGGGGCTGGGAGCTGTCGCCGCTGGGCTATCCCACGACCGACGAGATCCCGACCAGCACCGGCGATGGGCGCAAGAACCTGTTCGAGGGGGGCGGGATCTACTCGTCCACGGCGACCGGCACCCACGCCGTCTTCGGCGACATCTTCGCGCGGTGGAGCTCGCTCGGCGCCGAGGAGAGCGCGCTCGGCCTCCCGACCTCGGACGAGACCCCGATCGGGCCGCTCGGGCTCGACCGCAGGAGCAACTTCGAGCGCGGCTCCATCTCGTGGAGCCGTCTCACCCGTGCGACCACGGTCACGATGGACTGAACCCCGCGCTCGACGACGACTCGCCCGGCAGCGCCTCCACTCGCGCGGCCAGCCGGGTGAGGGCCACGGAGCGGTTGACGTGCTGGCTCCGCGCCGCCCGCTCGTGCTCGTAGAGCGCGCCGTCGGCGCCCAGCAGGTCGGCGTGGTGAAGGCGAAGCGCCGCGGCCAGCGGCGCCGGAACGTCGTCGTGGGAGAGGTCGAGCCGGACGTACATGCCGGTCTCGACGTAGCTGGACCAGAAGGCGCCGGTCTCCCGGTGGATACCTCCCTGGACCAGCGGCTCCTCCAGCGCGCCCGCTGCGCCAGAGGCGCGGCGATCGACATGCATGACGCCGAGCTCGATCGCGTCGACGTAGGGCCGCAACGGCAGCGGCAAGATCTCGGGATCGATCGCCATGATGGAAGGCACCGAGCTCAGCGTCCCTGCTCGACCGCCGGCCGGGCTTGCCGGGGCGCGAGCACGGCGCGGAAGGCGCGCAGCGCGGCCGGGTGGTAGATCGTCGAGTGCTGCTCTGCCGGCATCGGCTCGTATCGCCAGCTCACGCTGCGCGGTGCGCCGCGCTTCAGCACGGCGGCCAGCTGCCCGGTCAGCTGCGCGATCTCGGGCTGAGAGCTCGCGGCCAGGAAGAGGGTCCGGGGCGCCCGCGGCCGCTTGCCGCGCAGGCGATCCGCGGCGCGGCGCACCAGCTCGCCACCGTTCCACCAAAGGCTGGGGTCGAGCGCGATGTACGTGTCGAACAGGGCCGGCTCGAGAAAGAACGTCTCCACCACGAACAGCCCGGCCAGCGACTCGCCGACGATCGCGGCCTCGCGGGTGGTCCGGTAGCGTGCCCGCACCCGCGGCATGAGCTCTCGCCGCAAAAAGGCGCGGAACGCGGCCGAGCCGCCCACCCGGGGCGCGATCTTGCGGTCCTCGGCGACCCGGGTCGGCCCGGTCAGGTCGCGCCGCCGCGCGGTGTTCTCGATCCCGACCAGGAGGAACGGGCGCATCGTCCCGTTGCCGACCGATACCTGGATGAGGCCGGCCACATGGAGGAAGTCCTCGCCCATCCCCCCGTCCGGCATGTAAAGCACCGGCAGCGGCGCGTCGCCGCCGCCAGGCCGCGGCGGCACGTACACATTGATGCGCCGCACCTCGTGGAGGATCCGGGACTGGATGGTGAAAGTCTCGCCGATGACCAGCGGCGCGGCCTCGGCCGTGGCGGTCGCCGACGACGGTCGAGTCTGTGCCGCGACCGGGCGGGGAGCGGAGAGGCCGACGACGATAGCGGCCGTCGCCAGCGCCACGAGCCGCCGGAGGACCGGACCGGCCAGCCCGGTCATCGCTCGATCTCCGACGGTGCCAGCGCCTCGATCTGGGTGTCGGTCAGCTGGGTGCGAGTCGTCGCCGGCGCCGGCGGATCCGAACGCTCCCAGTACCCGCTCCAGCTCCGCCGCGCGACCAGCGCACCGTCGCGAAGCACCAGCACCGCGCGCCGCTCGTGCGAGTCCTTGCTGTGCTCCGCGGTCTCCACGTCGAGAGAGAGCGACAGCCGGCCCGCCGTGGCCGAGACCGGCCGCCGCGAGTCACCCACGCACGCCGACCCGGCCGCGAGACCGACCAGGACGATCATCCCGGCCAGCGCCGGCGAGCGACGCCGCGGGCAGGACCGCGCGCGGAGCACGAGCCGGGTCGAGAGGCGGGGCACGGACACGGGCGACCAGGGTACCGCACGCCAGCCGGACCGGCACCGGTAGGCGATCGCCCTCCGCCGGGCCACTCGGCCTGTTCTCTTGCGCCTCGTGGCCGCGTGTCACAAGGTCAGCAAGATGGCCGCGACGAGCCTGCGCGAGGCCTTCGCGCCGTGGCGGAGCTGGTTCCTCGACCAGGCGGAGGTCGCCCGGCGGATCGGGCGGGTCGAGGAGCTGGTGCAGGGATCCGCCGACCGGGTGGACGAGGGGCTGCGCCTGGCCCGGGAGATCCTGCCGGGCGACCCGTACAACTCGAGGCTGCACCGCATGGCCGCGCGCGCCTGCGCGGCGAGAGGGGACGCGGAGGCGTATGGCCAGCACCTCGCGATCTGCGTCTCCATGCACGACCTCGACGCCGACGGCGTGCGCGCGGACCCGCTCCTGCGCGGAGCGCTGAGCCCTGGGCAGGTCGACCAGGCCCTGACCTCCGCGCGCGGGTACGCGCGGAGCGACCGGACGAGGGACTACTGCTTCGACGAGATCGCGCCCCGGTCCGGCAGGTTCACCACCACGCTCCACTGGCCCGCCGCGCATCAGGCGTCGGTCGAGGCGGCCTACGCCCGCTTCGCCCGCCTCTCGGCGCTCACCGAGGACCGCTACGTGTTTCCCGACCGCGGGGACCGAGGATACGACGCCGCCGAGTCGTACGCCCACCACGTCGGCGCCGGGACCATGCTGCTCGAGTCGGAGTCGATGCCGGGCGCGTTCTGCCCGACCGGCGTCACCTTGCAGTTCGCGCGCGAAGTGGCCCCGTTCGTGGAAGACGTGCGCTTCTTCTTCTTCGACCAGGTGAGCCCGCTCCACGAGATCTGGATCGTCGATCACGCCTTCTACATCCGCCGCCACCCGATCCACGTCGACGATCTCGTCGAGGTCGCGCGCTACCTCGACGACCTCCTGCTGCGCGAGGGCATCGCGGATGCGTACCTGGGCGGGTACGTGGCCGAGCAGCTTGCTGCGGCGGCGGGTGGCTCCATCCAGCTCATGAGCTCCCCGTCCATGTCCGCCGCGGCGATTCGACAGCAGGCCGAGGACCTCATGGCGCGCGTGGTGCGCCACGATGGGGAGGAGCCGCCCTACCTGCGCGCCCAGCTGCGGCGTCACGACGGCGACCTCGAGGGCGTCATCGCCTCCCTCGAGCGGACGATCGAGCGCCTCCCGACGTTCCGCAAGCCGATGCTGGAGCTCGCCCATCTCTACCTCGACCGCGGTCGGACCGAGGACGCCCTGGCGATGACCGAGCGGATCGTCGCCATGGGCGACCGCGCCGACGAGGACGCGCACCTGCTCCGCGCCCGCGCGCTCGACCTCCTCGGGCGCCGGAAGGAGGCGCTCGCGGCCTACCGGCGACACGCCGCCGCCATCGCCAGCTACTCCGGGGTCCTGCTCCGCGACGCGAACCAGCTCCTCGCCGAGGGGAACCACGAGGCCGCGCGCCTCCTGTTCCGGCCGATCGTCCGGGCCGGCCACGGGACCGGCCTCGCGGCCGAGCTCGGGCTGGCCCGCTGCGCCGAGGCCCTGGGCGATCGCGACCGGGCCCGCGTCCACCATCGCCGGGTGCTCGACCGGGCGCCCAGGCTGAAGCGAGCGCACGCCGACACGCCGTCCATGCTGTCCGCGATCATGGACACCGAAGCGGCGGCGCGAGCGTGGATCGACGGCAACGAGACGGCTAGCTGAGCTGGTCCGAGCTCGTCGAGTATTTCGGCGACACATCGATCGCGTCGAGGCGCTTCTCGATGAGGTCGAGTCCGGCTTCGCCGCTTAGCTTCCGCTACGCCAGCGCACCTTGCGCACCGGCTCCGCACTCGACCACGCCGTCTCCCGCTTGCCGACGCGTCCTCTCCGCGGCGCCTACTTCCGCGCGTGCCCGACCCAGTGGGTCACCGATCCACTCGGCCGGCTGACGCCGCATCTGGCTCATGGTCGAGCCGGGCGCGCTCCGAGGCCTTCCAGCCATACCACCAGCGCCGGGAAGCCGCTCTCGCGGGCGACGTCGAGCGGCGTCTTGTGGTCGTGCCCGACCCAGCTCGGGTCGGCGCCGCGCTCGACGAGGGCCTCGGCGACGGCCTGCTGGCCGCCGCGGCAGGCATGCCAGAGCGCGTTCGTGATCTGCTCGGGCGACGGCGCCGGGTCGGTCGACAGGTGCCGTCGAACCGAGTCGAGGAGGCCGAGCGCTGCCGCCTGCCACAGGGTGGTCGTCGCGCCGCGCTCCAGAAGTCGGCGCGCGGCGCGCCACTGCGCGAAGACCACCGCGTCCGACATCGCTGTGCCGGCGGTGAAGACGGCCCCGGGCGCCTCGATGTCGGCGCCTCCATCCAGGAGCGCGTCGAGCACGCCGACGTCGTCGCTGCTCGCCGCCCAGTGCAGGGCGGTCTCGGCCGGACCGCCCGGCCCGGCCTGCGGCGCGGCCGCGTTCACATCGGCGCCGGCCGCGACCAGGACCGCCACCGTCTCGGGGCCGTTCGGGAAGTGACCGGGCCAGTCCGCCGCGACGTGGAGCAGCGTGCGGCAGACACCGCGATCGTCGACGATCCGGGCTCGCGCCAGCCCCGGGTCGCCCGCGAGGAGCTGGCGGAGCCCCGCGACGTCACCCTCGCGGATCGCCTGGACGACCGCGACCGCCGTGGGATCGCCGGCAGGGATGTCTCTCGAGCTCGTCATGTCAGCCACCTGTCGAGCCTACGCGAGCCACGGTGCCGTGGGAGGGGCAGCGCCGCAGTAAGATGTGGGCGGGCTCCGCCCGCATGGCCTTCGTCACGACACCCGAGGATGCGTGGGAGCGGTCGATCGCGCTGCCGGTGATCGACCGCGCGTTCCTCGACAGGGCATTCGCGGCGATCGATCCGCGGCTCGCGGAGCGCGAGTGGACCGTGCTCGCCGGTGGTCTGCGCACCGTGAACCTGCGCAGCGGCGAGCTCGTCGCCCGCATCGCGATGGGCGAGGAGGCCGACGTGCAGCGCGAGGCCGCGGTGTTGCGCGCGGTCGCGGACCGCGTGTGCGTGCCCGAGGTGCTCGCGGCGAGCGAGGCAACGATGGTCGTGCGGTTCGTGCCGCACGGGCCGCTGCCGGCGAGCGAGCAGGCCGGCCGGGCCGTCGGTGCCACGGCGGCGGCGATCCACGCGATCCGGTTCGCCGAGGCCGGCTTCTTCGACGGGGACCTGCGCGTGCGCGAGCCCTGGTCGTCGGCGGTCGACGGCCTGCGCGCGCACGACGACGCGATGCTCGAGGGCGGCGCGGGCGCCAGGCTCGGCACCCGCGCCCGAGCGATTCGCGCGCTGTGGGATCGTCACGACGCGCGGATGCAGGACGCCGCGCGCCCGCCGGTGCTCGTGCACTCCGACTTCAAGCCGACGAACGTGAAGTGGACCGCCGACGGCCGCGTGCTCCAGACGTCCTACGGGACTTCGCTGGTTGATCTGATTCCGTAGGCTTGCGCGGCCAGGCGCGGATCAGATGGTGGTGGGGAATTTCGGCCGGGGTAGCG
>Ga0193753_10002943_pt1 | contig 12985 bp, 13 predicted proteins | sample H1c2metaG_FD_144925 | JGI IMG/M metagenome (GOLD analysis project Ga0193753, IMG submission 144925) | Soil microbial communities from a riparian zone of the East river system, Colorado, United States - H1c2 | ecosystem: Environmental > Terrestrial > Soil > Riparian zone | place: USA: East... | reverse complement strand
CGAGATTCTTTCTCGTCAGGATCGCGGGCAACGGTCAGGTATGGCGATGTCGCAGATGCAACGGAAAGCATGACTACCTGACGCTGATGTGCGTTCCTCAGCCCTGGAGCGGAATGACCCGTGGATTGTGGGCGTACTGGAAGACGGTCGGGGTCCACGGCGCGGAGCAGCATCTACCACCGTCTGAGCGTTCCCGCCTGAAGGATCTCGATCAGGTGTTTGGACCCGCATCAGGGCTCCCTGATCTTGCCAGCATGCATCCTGGCGTGGTTCGCGGGTTGGCGATCCGGCCGCAGGACGCAGACATCGGCGCCTATTCGATGGCCGCCCCGTCGCTGGACGCTCATGCGCTCGGAGTGCTTGAGCCGATCCCTGTCACCCTCGCCCAACGCTACGGGCGACGGATCAACATGCGCGGGATCAAACCCGCTTTCACCCTGGAGGGAGTGGACGTCTCATGAGCAGCTACACGTACCTCGGCCCGGCCGACAACCTGCTGATCCCTGGCGTCAACAAGGCGTACCACCCGAAGGACTCCGTGTCCATGACCGTCGCCCAGAAGGAGTCTCTAGAGAAGGGCGGCCACCGATTCGCCGAGTCGAAGGAAGCCGACATCGCCGCGCGGATCGCAGCATCGCAGCCGCCGGCTGCCGAGACTGCCGCACGCGGCGACCGTGGCGAGGTGCTGGATATCCCCGATGCCCGACGCGAGAACGCGCCGGCCGCCCCTAGTGCGGCCCCCGCCACCGGAGCCAAGAGCAGCGAGTAACGCCGAGAGTGCCGCCTGATGGCCCGATGAGGGCTGACGGTGTGAGAAAGGGAGCCGATCCCCGTGAGTAACGACGCGAGTCAAGTGATTAGCGGCAGGGATTTCATCGTCTACACGACCCCGTGGGATGAGGACGTGACGACGCCGCTCGATACCGTCGCCTACGGCACCCCCTGGGGCACGCCTGCGAGCATGAACGCCGCGTGGTCAGCGATGGGCTACACCGATGGCGGCGTCAACGTCGGCATCGAGGTCACGCGCGGAGAGATCCGCGTCGATCAAGAGCTAGAGCCCATCCTGCGCCCCGCGACCGGGCGGAACACCACGTTCCAGACGAACCTCGCGCAGTTCACGCCGGCGGCCATCAAGTCGGCGAGCGGCCAGGGCGCGATCACCACGGTCGCCGCGACCACTGGCGCGCGCGGGCATGACGATCTTGATATCACGTCCACCATCGCGGACAGCTACATCGCGGCCGGGCTTGACTTCAAGCACCCTGGCGACCTCGAAGCGTTCCGCGTCTTCGTGTGGAAGTGCATCGTGCTCGGGTCGGTGACGGCAGCGTTCAACCCGACTGACAAAGCCATCATCCCGTTCAACGTCAACGCCTTGCCGGACACCACCACGTCGCCCGCGCGCATCCTGAAGTTCCGGGACGTGTCGCCAATCGCTGCGTAGGTCTAGTGGGGCCGGGCATTGCGCTCGGCCCCGTATCGCCGGCCAACGTCCGCTGAGGGCAACGGCTGGCGCACATGGGAGTCGATCCCGTCATGAGCAACCAGAACGGCACGTCCGGGCGACGGCGTGTACACGCAATTGACGTAGCCGTGGTCTTCGAGGTCGAGGTCGAGCGCAACGGCGCTCCCCAGACCGTCGAGATCACCGGCTACGTCAAAGGCGCCTGCCCCGTGTGGGTGGAGATCGAAACGTCAGCAGCCTGGAAGACCTGGCGCGATGTGTCCTACGCCGAGGGCGAGTTCAAAGAGAGCGAGCGCGCTGAGGCGATGCTGCGCCGAGACATGCTGATGGCGGTCACGCGCGGCCTTGAGGAGCACGAGGCCGACGTGCTGGCGGCTGATGGTGGGGGCTGGCTCGACATCCTGCGCGATCTTGGCTGGTGGGGCACGAACGAGCCTGACGAGGACGCGCCGGCCCCGGAAGCGGTGGGCGAGCCGGTGGCACTGACTGGCTCGCCCTCGTTGCCCGAGTCGCCGGGTTCTACGGCGCTGGCGACTGGCTGAACATGACCACCGATCTGTTCGTCGGCCATTTGTCCACCATCCCATCACTGCAAGCAGAGCGGACGCTGGCGATGGTGGGCGCGCTGCATCCGACTCAGGAGTCGATTGACCGACTCCTTGACGAGATGCGCGGCGACGAACCGAGGAACAACGATGCGGCATCGAGTCAGGACGGCAAGGTGATGCCGTTCAGGTTGAAGATCAAAGACCCGAACGGGCTGGGCAACTTTGACGGCTGGCTCACAGGTCGAGACTTCCGCGAGAAGGTCGGGACGGCGTTGACATCATGACCAGTCTACTGCGGCGTGAACACCATGCGGACCGCGACGGTCTGAACGAACGCGCCGCGATTCGCGCCGGACATACTCTCCGTCTCAGGGGCATCGACGTTGATGCTCCAGCAGTAGTGGTAGCTGCCCTTGATGCGCGTGGTGGATGTGACATCCTCGCCGCTGATAGGCACCGCGATATTGGTATCCGGATCGTCTTGGTACCCCCGCAGGGTGAACTCCGTTGGACGCCGTTCGATGGCATCGCTCAGTCGTCGTACGGTGACGGTGAGTTGGCCAGAGCCGAGCGGGAAGCACAGGCCGGGGGCATCAGGGGCACTCACGAATATCTCGGCGTCGATGAGAACTCGTTCGGCGGATTGCTTTGGCTCGCCGGACGGCGACGGGAACAGTTGAGCTTGCGCCGGCCATACGCCATCCATCAGAGCCAGACAGGCCGCGATGATCGCTCGTTTCATGATCTTCCCCTTCGCGCGCCGCATCGTAGCACGCCAATCCGTGAGGTGCGCTGATGTCTGTCTCACTCGGGTCTGCTTACTTCGAGTTCGTCGGACGCTCGGAATCACTAATCGTTGCCGGGGCCAAAGCAGAACAGGCCGCAAAAGCGAACTACGAAGCAATTGGGAAGGCCGCTGGCGTCTCGGCCGCCGCTGTTGAGCGATCAGCCAAACGAGAGGCGGCGGCGGCTCAGGCATCATCGAACGCGCGGGCTGCTGCGACGCTCAAGATCATCAAGAGTCACAACGACGCTGCCGCTTCGGCCGAGCGATCAGCACAGCGACAGGAACAGGCGTCCAAGCAAACCGGCGGCGGCTTCGGTGAGGCAGCAAAGGGAGCGCTTGCGTTTGGCGTGGCAGCAACGGGCGTCGTCGCCGGCGCAGTCCTCGTTCACGATGCGCTCGCGAAAGTCTCTGAGGAGACGCGGAAGGCAACTCAGGCGCAGTTCGCCCTAAACGCCACATACAAGGGCACCGTGGGCCTGTACAACGAGCTGGCCGTCCAACAGGCTGCCGCGACGAAAAGGACCACCACTGAGTTTCAGGAAGCAGCAGTTGCGGTTGGCTCGCTCTCCAATCGATACGCGATCCAGTCGGATCAAATCAAGGAGATAATCAAGCGGTCAGCCGACCTTGCAGCCGTCAATGGCATCACGGTCGCTGACGCCGCCAAGAGGGTAGAAGCGAGTCTCAGAGGCGAGGCTGAGGCAGCCGAAGCCATCGGTTTGACCCTCAATAGCGACTACCTCAAGAAGTTCGCCGTGATGAGCGATCTTCAGCGGAAGAACTGGGAAACGCTGGACCCGCTCGTCAAAGCGCAGATCGCGTACAAGGAATTCCTTCGGCAGACTGACCCGCTGGTCGGAACCGCGATCAGGCGGTCCAACGAACAGGCGGGTGCATGGGACAACGCCGCCACGGCAGCGAGCAACCTCGCGCTGGTCGTTGGCAAGGAACTCCAGCCTGCATGGATCTCCTTTGGCGGCGTCGTTGAGGACACGCTGATCGGGCTAGGCGGCCTGCCAGAACTGATCCGGCGCTCCGCCCAGGCGCTCCAAGAAGCTGCGAAACGGCAGATTGCACAAGAGACAGGCATCAGCCAGCCGTCCGGAGTGCCATCGCGAGCGCCCGCTGAGGAGTCTGGCGGCGCTCCCGCACAGTCGGCTGCCGCGATCAATGCGACCATCGCCGATGCTCGAAAGAAAGCCGAGGTGGCGGCAGCCACCCGCCGCGATCAAAACAAGGCCGATCTCGAAGACGCTCAGAAGTCGCTCGATAAGCAAGTCGATCTAGAAATAGACGCCATCGACAAGGAGCGCAAGGCAAAGGACCGCTGGTACTCTGAGGAACGGTCACGAATCGAGGCCCGTCGTACCTACGCGCTCGAAGACATTGCGACGCGCCGGGATGCTGCACTGGCCGCTCTTGAGGAAGAGGGGCAGGCGGCAAAGGATGCCATCTCAGCAGAGATCGAGCAGGCGCGCTACGCCAAGCAGGCCGAGATCAAGGCGGCTGAGGATAAGAAGACCCAGGCCGTCGTGCAAATCGATGCCGAGTCTGATGCAGCAAAGGATTTGTACGACGGCCTGATCGATGGTGCCGAACGCGCGCGCGACCAGGAGATCAAGTCTGCCGAGGACAAGCGCGACGCGGCCATCAACGCTATCGAAGAACAGAAGCGCGCGAGCCAGGACGCGCGGCGCGAAGAGGATCGCCAGCGACAAGACGAACGGCAGGGGCAAGACCGTGAGGTGGCTGCGGCACGCAAGCAGCAAGACGCGCGATCAGAAGCAGACAAGACCAAGCGCACCAAGTCACTCGAAGACGAACACGCGCGCGCCGTTGATGGCATCGATCGTCAGATCCAGACGGAGAACGCCCGTACGCAGCAGGCGCTCCGTGGTATCGAACAAGAGGCTGACGCGCGGCGAGACGCCAACGAGTCAGCCCTGCGCGCCATCGATCAGCAGCGCACAGCCGAAGATGATCGCCACCGGAAAGCACTGGCCGATCTCAAGGCTGAGGAAGACCAGCGACTCGCTGCGATTGATGCTCAACTGGCCGCACTCGACGCGCTCGATCAGTTCGACGCCAACGCATCAAAGGATCGCCAACTACAGGACGCGGTAACAAATGCGCGTCTCGGCATCACGAAGGCCGAGAGCACTGGCAATTTCAGTGAGATTCTGAAGGCACGCCAGGAACTTGCCGACGCTGAAGACGCCATCCGTCAGGAGTCGGTCGCGCGTGACCGTGATGCCGCCCGCGACACGCTGAAGGCCAAGCAGGACGCCATCTCGGCTGAGATCCAGGCGCGCGAAAATGCTGAAGACGAGCAGAACAGGATCAGCGAACGCTCATTCGATCAGGAAGACCAGCGGCTCAAGGATGCACTCACAGCGCAACTCGACGTGCTGGAACAGCGCAAGCAAGCGGTCAACGATGAGGCTGACAACGCACTTGAGAAACTGAAGCAGCGGAAAGACGCCGAGGACGACGACTACCGCGACGACGTGGAGCGGATCAATAAGCGGTACGACCTGGCCAAGCGCAGGCTCGAAGAAAACCGCACGGATGAGGATAACGACCGCAAGGATCGCCGCGAGGCTGAAGACCGCGCCACAGAGGATGCTCGCCTTGCGCAGGACCGCGACCTGGACGACCGTCGCGCTGCCGTTGAACGGGAGTTGCAGGGCGAGCGAGACGACATCAAGGCCCACTACGATGGGCCAGATGGTGTTATCCCGACGCTGAAGGCGAAGAGCGAAGAGATCGCGAAGGAACACGAGGTCAGGCGCCAGTCGGCTGAGCGGCAACTGGGCTACGAGCGCGATGCTGTAGAGGCGTTGTACGACGGCCCTGACGGCATCATCACGCTGCTCCAGAAGAAGTCTCAGGACATTGAGCGCGAGTACAGCCGCCGGCTGGCTACCGCGCGCATCGCGTTCGAGGATGAGCGGAAAGCCGCCGAGTCGATCTACACCAACCCCGAGGGAAACGGGCTACTCGACAATCTCGCGAAGGCTCGCGAGGCTGAGAATACCCGACTCGATAACAGCAAAGAGGCGTGGGAGAACTGGCGCAAGTCGGTTCAGGAGTCGATCTCAGCGGCTCAAAAGGATCTTGACTCGTTCAACGGATCGATTCAGGGGGCGGGCGACTCACCCGCTCGATCTTCTGGAGGCAGTGGCCAGAACACATCGTCTAGCGATGCACGAACTAAGTCGGATACCAGCGGTCAAAAGGTCAAGGGAGATGTCGGCTCCTGGCTGAATGACGCAATGGACATCACCGGCGTCCCAGACGAGTGGATTCGCGGACTTCAGGAGCTCGTTTCTAAGGAGTCCAGCGGTGACCCGCACGCGCAGAATCCGAAGACCGTCAACGGCGAGCACGCGACGGGACTGATGCAGACGCTGCCATCCACGTTCAAGGCATACCGCAATAAGGATTTGCCGAACGATATCTACGATCCCGTTGCGAACGCAGTGGCTTCCATCAACTACATCAGGAAGACCTACGGGAGTGTCAACGACATTCCAGGGCTGTTTTCTGGGAAGTTCAAGGGCTACGCGAACGGCGGCTGGATCGCGCGGCCAACGGTCCTGATGGACGAGGCTACAGGGCAGCCGTACGGGCGGATGGCTGAGGCCGGCGCCGAGCGCATCCTGTCGAATGCTCAGTCCCACGATTGGGGGCGTGGCGGTGACGGCGGCTCCATCGTCATCGACATGCGCGGCTCGCAGTACCTGGACGAGCGGCGGTTCAAGGACGCAGTCATCGGTGCCCTGCGTGAAGCCAATGCTGACCGCCGCATCTCGGTGCTACCGCGATGAGCATCAGCATTGAGGAACTGATCGGGCGAAACGTAGACATCGAGACATCCGTTTCGTGGGATGGCACGGGCCTCTATGACGGACCGCTCGACAACCTGTCAGAGCCGAACCGTCGCATCCAGGGGTCTCTGCGGATCAGACGCGGTAAAGATGAGGCGCTCCCGGCCGGACGGCCGATGGTCCCAGAGTTCAGCTTCGAAGTGCAGAACGAGGACCGCGAACTCTCTCCCGCCTACGCAGGCTCCAGCATCTACCGTCTCGTCAGGCCGAACAAGCCCGCCCGTGTGATTTTCCGCGCGGGCGCAGGCATCGACTACAACGCCGATATCCGCTACACCGAAGACATTCCCTACAACGGCGCTATCGAAACGACGCTCGTGACGGGGCTGACCAGACAGCCGCAGCAGCGCACGGCGCCAGGTGATCGGACCGTCAGCCTGTCCGCACGCGGGCAGATGGGACGGCTCCAGACTGACACCATCAGCACCCCACTCTACGAGAGCATCCGCACAGACGAGGCTATCGGGATCATCCTTGATCTCGCGGGTTGGCCGGCCGATAAGCGCGATCTCTCAGTCGGGGATACCACGATGCAGTGGTGGTTTCTCGATGATGCTGAGCCGTTTGCTGCCATCGTGGAACTGCTCGACACTGAAGGTATCCCCGCTGCCATCTTCGAGCGCGGCGACGGGACGCTCGTCTTCCAGAACCGGAACTACCGCACGACCAATCCGCGCAGCACGTCGCCGGTCGCCTCGTTTCAAGATCACTTCGAGAGCATCCTGGGCTACAACGACGCCATCGATTACAACGCCGAAACTGACTACAACGGCGGGACCGGCCTCTTCCACTCGGGCATCGAAGACCTGACCACCTACGAGGATGTGTTCAACGCTGCGCGGATGACGGTCAGGCGGCGGGCCGTGTCCTTGTTGAAGAAGGTCGGCGAGTACGGCGAGGCGCTGGTGCTCAGTGCCGGCCAGACCTACGACATGGCGATCACCACCAGCGATCCGTGTTACTCGTTCACGGCGCCTGTTGATGGTACGGACTACACCGTATCGGCCGGCTCGCTGGCCTCGACACCCACGATGGTTGGCCTCAACGCGCAGCGGCCGGTGGTCCGCTGGGTGGCCGGCGGCAGCGGTGCGACGATCCTGGGCGTCACGTCGAACGGGCCGCAGTTGCAGGCGACGGTCGCGGAGGTCATCCGCGAAGTCCCGATCACCCACAGTCTCGACACGAGCACCAGTGTGGCCGAGAACGACGGCCGCATCAGCGTCTTCAATGTGCAAGCGCGTCAGGAGATCAGCGAGTCGGCCGCGCGCAGCTTGTGCGACTCGGCGGTCCTGCACCAGCAGTTCGCTCGCCCGCGCGTCCGCGTGACCGTCAAGAACATCGACGCACGGCACCTGATCTATCAGGTTGACCTCGACGTGTCCGACGCCATCGGGGTGCAGTCGTCGCATCTCGGGTACGGCGTGAACCAGGAGCCGGGCGACTTCTGGATTGACCAGATCGACTACGAGAACGCACCCGAGGCGTTCGTCGCGACCTTCACCTGTCAGCAGATTCTGCCGACTCCAGATGGTGGGCTCTGGGATGACGCCCTCTGGGACTCGGACATCTGGAGCCTCTAGGAGAGCACCATGGGGACTACCGCGTACCCGTCGTCTCTGGACACGTATGACGACGTGGACGGAGCCAAGCAGTCGGAGTCAGTCGGCGGTCGGCTGCACGACGCTCAGCACAATGACGCATGGGCCGCCATCGTTGCGCTCCAGACCAAAGTAGGCACAGGGGCGCTCATTGCGCTGGCGAGACTGGCAGCCGGAGGCTCTGACGGCCAGGTGGTCACGCAAGTCGCGGGGGCGCTGGCACTCGCCGCGCCGTCGTCTTCGGCGGCCAACCTACTCTCCAACGGCGACATGTCGATTGACCGGGCGGTCGGGCCGTACACCAACACCGGCAGCCGCAACAACGACGCCTCCGAGACGCTGACCGGCTGGTACGTCCTGAGCGATGGCAACAATATCGTCTCCGTCGCCCAGGACACGACCATCGCAAATATCCCGACTGGCGCGCGAGCAGCGTTGAAGGCCACGGTCGTCACGACGAACAAGAAGTTCGGGTTCGTCAAGTTCCTGACCCGCGCACAGTCGATGGCGATTCTTGCAGGCACGGCGTCGCTGCGCTTCAAGGCACGTACGCACGCCAGCAACATCATCGCCAACATGCGCGTTGGCATCCTCACGTGGTCAGGCACCGCTGATGCCTACACCCTGGATGTCGTGAGCACGACCAACTGGGGGACGGCCGGCACCAGCCCGACGCTGGCGACCAACTGGACGTACGAGAACACGCCGGCCAACCTCGCGCTGACATCATCGTGGCAGACGTTCGATGTGGCAGGCGCGGCCATCGACACAGCATCAGGCGCGAACGTGGCGGTCTTCTTCTGGTCAGACGACACGACTACGACGGCATCTGATGAACTGTGGCTCTCCGAGGTCAGCCTGATCCCCGGCGCATCGGCCAGCGATATCGTCAAGCGGCACATCCTTGACGAGAGCCACTTGAACAAGCCCAGCCAGTCGGCGGTTGGGGTCACATCCGGCCCCACAACGGCGAGCACGACCTACGTTGACCTGACCAACATGGCGATCACCCTGAACACCTACGGCGGCGACCTGGAAGTCAAGTTCGACGGGACGTTTACCAATAACTCCACATCATCGGTCGAGAATATTGCCCTCAGCCTTGATGGCGCGGCGGAGGTTGCCGAGCGGCAAAACAGTTGGACGAGCGCCGGCTTTTCCATGCCCATGATGACATCGCACCGATTCACTGACCTCGCCCCTGGCAGCCACACGATCAAGGCCCGCTGGAAAGTCAGCGGCGGAACGACTGGAACCGCCGTCACGACCTTCCGCGAATTGATCGCGACGGAGGTGTGACCGTGATTGCAGACGGTCGAACCATCTTCGGCGCTGGCCTCAACGAGGGGCTGCACGGCCAGCGTCTCGACGCGGTAGCTCGTAAGACGGGCCGCCGCGTGCCGAGTTTCGACAGGGTCGCGGAGGATGCTCCGCCGCTCCTGGCGCGCGTCCAGGTCGGGCCGATCCCCGATACCGAGGCCGGCCCGCACTGGGTCGTCACCTGTGACCAGTGCGGCTCCGTCTCGGCGGTCTGGCTCGACGCGCTGCTGTTGCTCTGCCCGAAGTGTTGGAACACGGCGTACGGAAAACGCTGGCGACGGGTGGGCGTGCCAGACGAGGACATGCGGGCCGAGATCGACCGTCTGCTGTCGCTGCGGCCGATCAAAAACCGCTGGTGGAACCCTGGTGAGACGATCCCCGACCTGATCGCTGAGAACGAAGCGAATGCCGTGGGGGTTGACTGATGGCGTGGAACGGGTTCAGCGCGCCGATTTCTCTCACACCGATCACGACCGCCTGGGCGATCACGAACATCGGTGACAACCTCGTCGATCATGAAGCGCGCATCACCGATCTTGAAGTGGTGGCCTTCCCGTCTGGGGTCGGTGGCTGGGTCCGTCAGGCATCGGAGATTCCGAGCGGATTCGCGCGTGAGTCAAACCTTGACGGTCGTATCCCGGTCGGGGCCGGCACGTCGTTCAGCGTCACGTACGTGGAGGCAACGAACTACGGGTCTGCATGGGCCCATCAGCACCAGATGGGCAACCACGTTCACAACGACGGCCACGCGCATACCAACGCCTCGCAGACTGGCGTTGCCCAGAACGGCACCGCCTATGACGAGGATGAGACTGGTGGTGGCCACAACACGCAAGACGATCAGCACCACCACTCCCTCTCAGACACCGGGGGGCGCGCTGGAGGTTCAGTGCTGACCGGGGATATGCAGCTTCCCGGTATCAACGTCGGGCTGACCTCCTGGGTCATACCGTCAAGAGCGGTCGTGTGGGTGAGGAAAACCTGAGCATGGCAGAAAAGACGCGCACCCCGAAATCCTGGACGCACTACTTGAGCGACGACGACACCCAGTACACGCTGGCCGAGTACACAGCGGCCTGTCTGTCACTGATGCTCGGCCACACGATGGCCATGCGCGAAGCCGCTGAGCACACCGAGGGGATGTTGGGCGCGATGGACCAGTTCGCGTCGATGCTGGCTGAACGCATGGCCATCCCCTATGCATCGAGCGCGAAGACCCGCGCGGCGCTCGACGAGCGCCGTGACGAACAGCGACGGCAAGTGGCTCTCGACCGACAGAAGGAACTCGAAGAAGGAGAGGCAGCGTAATGGCGATCACGTGTGAGATGGGATGCGGCCGAGCAGCGACCGTAGTTGGCCGCGACATGCGCGCGGTCGAGCGGATTCCCGAGGGCGGCGGCGATCCGCTGATGACCTGGGAGCGGGTCAAGGATCACGCCTACTGCGACGTGTGCCGTTGGCCAGGGCGGATGATTCATCTACACGGGGCATCGACCCAGCAGCCGTTCCTGAGCATCGCCGACTACGTGCCGGATGCGGGAACGAACTGATGGGCGGTACGACCATAGCGTGTCAGTGTCACCTGGCCCCGTCTCCTTGCCCTCACGGCAACTCAGTCCCACCGCCGCCTTACTACGGATCGACGTGGGATCACGCCCCCAGCGGCCACACATGCTCCAACGCCCTCTACAACGTCCAGTGCTGTCCTGTGTGCCAGGGGCGCGGCAACGTGCCCGCCGGGTTCTACTCGCGGGCTGAATCGCTCTCAGGAACGGCCCCCGAGGTCTGCCAGACGTGCGATGGGCGAGGAATCCTGAAGGTCAGCACGATGAGTGGATCGGTCGAGAAGTTGCCGTGACATCGCCCTGGCGCTGGTGGGACGCCGCGCAGATCGCCACCGCGACTGGCTGCCCAGCGCCGGCCATCTCTGAGCACTGGCCGTTGATCGCCGCGAGTCTTGATCGACGGGGCATCTACGACCGCGACGTATGCCTGGGCGTGCTGGGCACGGTCCCGATTGAGACAGCATCCACGTTTGAGCCCGTGCGAGAGGCGTACTGGCTGTCAGAGGACTGGCGGCGGATCAACCTCCGCTACTACCCGTACTTCGGGCGCGGCTACGTGCAACTGACCTGGGAGTCGGGCTACCGCGACGCTGGAGACGCGCTGGGCCTCAATCTCGTCGGCAGCCCCGACCTGGCGCTCATGCCGACCATCGCCGCCGACATCCTGGCGTGGTTCTGGTCAACCAAAGGCGTCCAGGCCAAAGACGGCAGCCGCTGGTGGTCGTTGACGGACCTCTGCCGCGCCCACGACTGGGAATGGACGCGGCGCGTCGTCCAGGGCGGGACTGCTGGCCTGGACCGTCTGATTGCCGTGGCGACCGCGCTGGACGCCATCAAGGAGCCCACTGTGACGGATGCACCGATCTACGACCCTGACACGCCGGTCGTCACGCAGAACCACGATTGGGACTGCGCCGAGCAGGCGACGCTGTGGGCCTTGACCGCGTACGGTCGGCACCCGTCCGATGCGTGGATGGAGGGCCAGATGCTCGCAGACGGCATCGAGTCCACCGATCAGGGATTGCTCGACGGGTCAGGCAAGGCGCTGGCCGGCTGGATCACGACGCAGTACGGCGAGTTCGGCTACCGGGCGGCCAACGCCGCGAGCGTGTCGTTTGACGATGTGAGGTCGGTAGCAGGACCGTCGCCGGTGATGCTCGGCGGCCACAACTGGGGGGCGTCAGGCCATTGGTCTGGCGTCAGGCGCTACGACGCGGCCACTGACAGGCTGATCCTGGCTAACCCTGGAGGCACGGGGCCGGTGTACGGACAGCAGACGTTGAGTCGGCAGCAGTTTGACCAGATCGCGCCGTGCAGCATGGTCGTGGTCACGCATGAGAGCGCGGTCCCGCCTATCGTTGTGCCGCCGGCCGTCGATCCACGCGATGCCAGGATCGCGGAACTGGAGGCGCAGTTGAGCGGACTGGTGACGGCCATCGCCGTGATCGCAGACGACGAGGGCGACAAGATCGCAGCAGCCGTTCAGAAGATCCGTGATATCAGAGAGCAATTCTTAGGGGCGCGCCCGGCCGCCTGAACACTATTTCTGCGCCGCTCAATCTCGCGTGCTACGATGCGCCATGCTCAAATCTCTCGCGCACCGTCTCGTTGCAATCCCGTGGGTCTACGACGCCGTTCAGGTGGCGGCAGGTATCCGCTATCTCGACCCGTTTCTCCAGCGCCAAATCGACCGCGTTGCCCCAGGTGCGACCGTCGTGGACATCGGCGGCGGCACGGGCAGGATGCGCAAACTCTGGCACAGCGCGGGGTCGTACACCAACGCCGAACCAGACCCGCAGAAGTTGGCCG
>Ga0193753_10002942_pt1 | contig 12987 bp, 9 predicted proteins | sample H1c2metaG_FD_144925 | JGI IMG/M metagenome (GOLD analysis project Ga0193753, IMG submission 144925) | Soil microbial communities from a riparian zone of the East river system, Colorado, United States - H1c2 | ecosystem: Environmental > Terrestrial > Soil > Riparian zone | place: USA: East River... | reverse complement strand
TGCGAGCCGAAGACGTAGAAGGTGCCGTCGTCGGCGCGGATCACCGAAGGATCGTGTACCGCGAGATCGTTGAGGGTGACGGTGGCGGGGTCGACCGTGGGATCGGGGTAGTCGAAGAAGCAGCCAGTGATGACGAGTGCCAGGCCCAGGGCCAACGCGAGTTTCATTCTGTTCATCGATCCCCCTAACTACCGGCGATTCTTCTTGCCGGCGGGGGATCGTAAACCTCGCGCAAATGGCTGGCTAATCCGGTTCTTCGTATCGGCGCCTTCGCAATCGGAATCCCTAAAACGTGAAGCTCAGCTCGCCTTCGATCGGGGCCGTGAACTGCGCTGCCTGCGACTGTGGGCCCAGCACATCCGGCAACGCGAACTTGGTACCGATGGGCGGTACCGCGTGCAGAAATGACCAGCCCAGGTCGGGCAGCTCGAGGATGGGCTTCTCACCCGGCGTCGGCGCGTACAGGCCGAAATATGGGATGTTGCCAATGTTGCGGATGGCCACCTTGCCGGCGCGCGTGTCCAGTTCCAGCCAGGCCCACGAACCGAAGAACCCCTCGAACTCCGGATATTCGTAACTCACGCCCGGCGTCGAGCGCGAGTAATTTGCCCGGTGCAGGCCGAAAGTGGTTCCCGCCAGGCGGTTCTTCCAGATGCGATACGGACCTTCGCCCACCCAGCGCTTGGCGAGCACGCTCTTTTCCGGAAAGTCGAAGGTCACGCCAAGAATGTCGGCTGCACCCTCGTAGGCGATGCGATAGCCCACGACCAGCTCGTCGCCGCGAATCTTCCAGGTTACTTCGCGCAAGGCCCCATCGTAATCCGCGCGCGCCAGCAGCTGCGGATCGCCGGCGCCTCCGAGCGTCAGTTTGCGCAGCGCCGGCGGAGGAGTGACGGACGCAAACGTGCGCGCCTTGGGCGTGCGCTGCCATGCGGCGAGCCTGGGCCCACGCAGTGGTATCTCGCGTCCGCGATGCTCCAGGCGAACCAGTGCGCCGGTGGCGGAATCGAACTCCAGTAGATAGGCGCCAGCGCTGACCAAATTGCCCTTCGCGTGAATGCGCGTGGCAGTGGTGTCCGCGAGAGCCGCCGGGACTTTTAATGGCAGGGTCCAGGTCCACAATTCCTGGCCCTTCGGATCGACGACGGTGAGCTCGAGCACTTCGCCCGCGCCGAGGCTCGCGGTGAGCGTTGTTTGCCAGTCACGACTCCCATGCGGCCGCAGCGCAGGAAGCTGGACTTCGCCGTTCGCGAGCACGCGCGCCGAAGATTTTTCCAGCGCACGCGGCAGATGGACCGTGCGCCAACGCAGCTTGCAGGCCGAGAGATCGGTGAAGTCGTAATGATTCGTGAGGCGCAGGTTCAACTGGCGATCGGCGAGCCGGATGCCGCCAATCGCAACCGGCGACCAGATCTCCTTCACCGCGAAATAGCTGCCTTCCTTTTCATGGTGCGCGCCGACGATGCCGTCGGGCGCGGAATTGCCCATGTTGTCGATGCGTCGATTCTGATCGGTGCGCTCGATGCCTTCGTCGGCGAATGCCCAGAAGAACCCACCGGCCACGGTCGGACTTGCGCCCATCACATCCCAGTAGTCGCGAAATCCCGCGCCGATGCCGCCGTCGTACAGGCCGTGCAGGAATTCCGTGGGCATGAAGATGTCGGGGCCGGCGCTCAATTTCACCGTGCTGTCGTAGTTCTCGTAGTGGTCCGTGTTGATGCCGCTGTGAATCGCCCAGGGATGCAGCACGGAGCGGCGCTGCAGATCCCAACGATCGAACTCGCCATCGTTGTCGGTGTTCCAGCCGCCTTCATTGCCGTTGTCCCAGAACAGAATGCTGGGGTGATTCACGTCACGTCGCACGATCTGGCCTATGAGCCGCGCGCCGGTAGGCGTGTCGTAGAACCCCTGCCATCCGGCGAGTTCATCGAGTACGTAGAGCCCGAGTTCGTCGGCGGCTTCGAGGAACGCCGGATCGGGTGGATAGTGCGACATGCGCACCGCGTTCATGTTGGCGCCCTTGATGAGCCGCGCATCGGCGTAGTTTTCCTCGCGCGAGAGCGTCCGCCCCGTGGCCGGGCGGAACGAGTGCCGATTGATGCCCTTGAGCACGATCTTGCTGCCGTTGAGATAGACGCCGTCCCTGGCCCGGACTTCGATCGTGCGGAATCCAAATCTTTCGCGGCGTTCGTGCAATGTGCGCCCGCTCCGCTGTAGCGTGAATTTGACTTGATAGAGATTCGGCGTCTCCGCTGTCCAGGGCTTCGCCGTGGGGAAGCTGCCCTTCAGGACCACCACATCCTGGCGGCTGGCCAGTACATCGAGCGGGTCTCCCACGGGCGCGCCATTTGCGTCGTACAACTGCGCGAGCGCGTGGGTGTTGCGCGGCGTGGCCTGATTGAAGTGCAGGCGCGCAGTGAAACTGCCGTCGGCGCGCGCATCGATCGCGGTCCACACGATGTGATCGCGCGGTCGAGCTTCGAGCCATACCGGCCGATAGATCCCGCCGAAGGTCCAGTAGTCACCGCGCCGCTCGGCGTGATTGACAGCCTGGTTGGACGACTCTTTCGCGACCGAAGCTTCGATCTCGTTGCGACCAGCCTTCACGAGCTTCGTGATGTCGTAGCTGAATCGATAGAAGCCGCCCTGGTGAGTTGCGCCCGCGGTCTTGCCGTTGACGACGACCGAGGTGTCGGTCATCGCCGCTTCGAACACCACGTGGATCTCGCGATTTCGCCACGTGGCCGGGATCTCGAAACTCCGCTTGTAGGTGCCTGTTTCCTTCGGAATCACGGGATCGTCGTCGGGTTTTCCACGTCCTTGCGTTCCGTAGTAGTACGAGCCGAAACCCTGCTGTTCCCAGTTCGAAGGCACGACGATGCGCGTCCACGCACCACTGCCGCGGCCGGCGTCGAGCCGGAAATCCCAGTAGACAGGCGCCTCTCCGGCTTCACCCATGCCGGACAGCGGCAGGATTTCCGTGGACGCAACGTTGGCTGCCTGGGTCGCGGGCGCGATGCCCAGCAGTGCTGCGGTGAGAACGCAGACGAGTGAGTTCATTCCTGGAGGATTTCAGCGATGTTGAAAATCACGCGGCGATAACGTGTCAAAGCCGGCGTGCCGTTGTCAGTTACCGCCAGGATCACATGCAGCGTGCCCAGCTTGAGCGCATGGGTGGGCACGACGAAGGAGGCTTCCTTCGATTTCGCGTTCGTGATCTGGATGGGGGCACCGCGAAGCTGCCGGCCTCCGGGTAGTAGAACCATTCGTAGGACAAGGCATTGCCGTCGGGATCCGAGGCCTCCGCCGTAAGCTCGACGCGATCCCCTTGCTCGGCGTCGCTATCGGCGGCGCTCAGCAGTTTCACCACCGGCGGATGATTGGCCTCGGCAAAGGGTTTGATGGTCCAGTCCATGCGCGCCGCGAAGTCATTCTGGTAGGCGCGGCGCCAGCGCCAGATCGTCGCCTGGTTGGACGTGTGCCAGTTGCCGTCAACGCCCATCACTTCATCTTCGGCGTCAGTCCATAACGGGCGCGTCTCGGGTTCGTGGAACCACTTGCGCATACGCGGCGTGTACAACTCGTAGCGGCCGCCCCAACTACCGAAGTCCGGATGTTCAGGATTGTTCAATCCATTGCCGATGAGCCCGAGGAACGTGGGGGTGTCGCCTTCCATGAGGAATTTCACCTGCGGGTACTGCGCGCCGAGCGGGCCCTTGCTCCGGATGTGTTCGTCCAGCCAGGGGTTGTCGACGATGGCGAAATCGGCGCCGGTGAACCGGCCGTGGAATTTGTCGCCGCTGATCCCGCTCCACGTTGCGAAGTGATACGCGCCGCCGTCGTGCATGCCGGGGCTCGCGACGTAGAAGAGATCCGGGAAGTTCCTGCGGATCCAGGGCCCGGAGTCGTCCTGGTCCGAAATGGTGTACACGCGCAGCTTATCGACGAACTTTTTCAAGTCGGTCGCCGACCGCGTCTCGCTCACTTTCCACAAGGCCTGCGCCAGCACATTCGGCCCTCCCCAGACCGCCACCCACAGGGGGCGCGGATCCGGTCTATCTACTGACCGGATGAGCAGCTCGGAACCCGGGGAGCTCTTGCCCAAACCCACCGCGGACATTCCGTAGTCGGGACGGCCTTCGGCAACCACGGCACGCAACGCATCCGCGGTGGGGAAGCCAGGCTCATGCAATTCCAGGTTGTCGCGCACCTTTGCGTAGGCATCGACGATTTCGCGGATGCGCCAGGCCGCCAGCTTCTTCTGCTGATGGACCGAAGTGGTGGCCACCAGGCCTTCGACGTCGAACTGGTTCGAGTAGACGAGGAAGCGAACCATCGACATGGCATCGTCGGGTTCGTTCTCGATATCCGTCAGCACGAGCACGCGCTCTCGGGACTCCGCAGGGCAGGCCACTGCAAGACAGAACAGCGCGCAGAACCACAGGACCGCGATGGAGTGCTTCATGCCGGAAGCCTAGCGCCTGGCTGCATTCAGGAGAAACGGCGCGTATACGCCAGGCATTCGATGGCAGCCAGCCCCCATTGCGCCGTCGCATTCGTCGAGACTCCGGGCGCTTCGTCGACGGGGTTCAACACCGCCGGTGCCTCGATCTGATTCGCCTTGAACTGCTGGCGTGCGCCATACCCGCTGCGCCCCTCGGTGAGTTCCTTCCAAGCCCGCGTCGCGAGCACGGCGTCTTTCTTTCGATTCGCCGCGTACGCCGTGAGGCGCGCATGGCCCTGCTGCAGGTTGATGCTGCCGAAGCTCTCGCCCAGCGCCGCTTTCTGTTCGGCGTCGGTGCCGTTGTACAGCTCGCAATAGAGCAGCCACGCGCGCTCGAATTCCGGAACGTTCAGCAGCTCGATGAGCTCGGCGCAAACCTCGGGCAGGCCGAAGGCCGCCGACAGATGCGAGACGTCGAGCTTTGGATCCTTCGAAATGTCGAACGCGCCGGTCACGAGGTTCATTCGCTCGCCGCCGGTGAAAAAACCCTTGGGTTGCGCGGCAATCGACTTCATGCTCGCGACGAGCCGGTCGCGCATCTTCGTGTCGCGCGTGCGCTCCCATTCGGTGAGCCAGGCGCCGGCGACAGATCCCCAGTCGGTGCCGAACCCCAGGTGAGCGAAATCGCCGGACGGGTCGTCCACCTGGCGCTGCTCGGCGCCCGGTAGTTTGCGCGTGGCGAGAACCGTGCGCAGCGTGCGCGCGGCATCGATCTGCTCGCGCATGAGGTCGCCGACGCGCTCGTCGGCCGTGAGGAAGTAGTAGTAACGGCGATTCAGCGCCGTGCTGATGCGCAGTTGCTTGGCCGAGCAGCCCCAGTGCATGACGTTGTGGCGCGAACCGAGTGGCGCGAATTTGCCGAGATGGTGCACGTCGACTTCGCCGGTGTGGCGGGTCATGGCTTCGGCGAACCTGAATGTATCGGCGCGCCCCGTGCGCAGGAAATAGAGCCACAGCCACAGATCGGTCGCGAGCTCGGAGTTGTCCCAGGCGAAGCCGCCGATGTCGTAGCGCCACTCGTGGCGGTCGAAGTCATAGGTGTGCATGACGTCGCCGTAGTTCCAGAATCCGTACCAGCCGCGCTGATCCTGCTGGCCACGGTAGAAATCGAACATCCAGTCGAGACGCTGCTCGAGTTGCGCGTGTTCGGGCGCGCTCTGCGATGGCAGGGAGAAGGAATGGCCGAACACCCCGGAGTCGAACGAGGTTTGCGGGGTCGGCACCATCATGGCGGGTTCACGCAGCGCATCGGCCAGCGCCATCAGGCGCTCGCGCGGCGGCGTCGCCGGCAGAATCCACAGCATCAGTTCGCTGGTGCGCGCCACGCCCATCGGCGTGCCAAAGCCGGGTTCGTAGTCCTCGTAGGTGATCTCGAGGCCGCCCTTGAGCTGCTTCTCGTGCGTGTCCTGGCCCATTCCATCGTGATAGAAGCGCAGGTCCATGGGCGTGGCGTCGGGCGCCCACACCCAGAGCGTCACGGTAGCCAGGTCTTGCTGCGCCGAGCGCACATCGAGCTGGGCCGGATGGCTCTGCCAGAAATTGCGGATGCCGAAGGCCACGCCGCCCGCGGGGCCGCCGACAAACCCCAGGCCGCTCGCGCGATGGCCCTGGCCCGAGTCGAGCCAGGCATGGCCGTCGGCCGTGCGCTTGCGGATCGTGAACGAGTTGGCGTTCGGCTGCAGCAGCGTCCAGTCGCCGAAGGCGGGGATGTACTGCATGCGTTCGCTGACCGCGGGGCTGACGGCGCCCGCGGCGGTTCCGTCGATCTGGTTCTTGCGGGCCGCTGCGCCCGGATCGCGGCGCAGGCCCGTGAGGCCGCGCACGGCTTCGGCAAACAACCCCTGTTCGCCGACGAAGCGCACGTGACGATCGTGCAGCGCATCCGTGAGCGGCGCCGAAAAGCGCAGGCCGATGCCGCGAATGAAATCTTTCGACTCGTCGCCGTCGAACACGATGGTGTGGAGTACGCGCAGACTGTCGTTGCCGGCGTAGAAATACAGGCGCAGCGTGAACGGCAGCCATTGGCGCGTGCCATTCGAGTGCTTGCCTTCGACCTTGATGACGGCGCGCACCGGGCCGCGCTGTTCGGTGGTCACCTTCTCGATGGCGCTCTCGAAACTTTCCTGCAGCACCTGCGCGTCGCCGGATGACGCGGCGCGATCCTGGCGCAGCAGCACCAGTTTGCCGGCTCGCAACGCATCGCGTCCGCTGCGGGAAATGGTGTCGATGACATTCGAGCCGCCGCGCGACAGCCGGCACACGAACTTGCCGGTATCGACTTCGATGGCGTTCTCGGTTTCCTTGACGCTGACGTTGACCGGCTGCTTCGCAGGCCCAGGTCGCGCGACCACTTCGAAGGGCCCGTTGCGGGATTCTTCCCCCGGCGGCAGCGCATGCGCAGTCCACTTGAGCGAACCGTCGGGCCAATAGGCGAGCGGCCAGCTTTGCAGGGCGTGCAGCTTCTGGTCGGTACCGCGCAATGCAAAGGCGTCGGTCTCGCGCTGCTTGCCGCGCGGCCAGGGCGTACCCCAGGTGACGCCTTGCGCAACGGCGGCCGCGTTGCCATCGAGCCAGCGGACCCAGGCGCCAGCGCCGGGATTGGGAGTGGAAATGACCGGGGCCGATTTGAGTTGTTGGCCCGCCCCGGTGGCGGCTGTACCCAGAATGGCCGTAGTCGCGGCGCTCGTTGAAATGAACTGCCGCCGCGAAATGCGCTTCTTCATTCAATCCCCCCGGATTAGCGTCCTGCCCGCGCAGATTGTTCGTCGTGATCGAATATGCACAATCTTGATCGAATCTGCAAAGCACCGAAAGTAGGGGTTGAACAGGAGCCGCCGGGGCAGTGGGGCATTCTTCGGGCCGGCGACACTAGTTAGATAAGAGTCGCGCGGGTTTGCGATATGTCAAATGACGGGGCACCGTTTTAACACTTGCGACAGGATCGCGAGCCGGATCACGTTCAGCCTGTCGGGATTCTGTAACCCTCGCTCCGGGAACGCACTTCGAGAAATCCAGGGAAGATGGATCCACGTCAATCCACATTGGCCTCTGCATCGTCGGATACGGGCCAGACCACTATTCGTGCGTCTGTGCTCAACGAGCAGGTCATTGAAGTCGCGCCGCAATGGGTTGCCACACTCGAGCAGGCGCTGCCGCATGCGCGTTATCGCGCGATTGCGTTGTATGACGCGCGTGGCGAAGTCCTCCACTGCACTTCCACCGATTTCGGCATCGAATTCCGCCAGGCGCTGAACGATGCGCTGGACGCCTTCGTGCTCGGCGCCGCACGCGAGTCGCGCTTCCTGCGCGGCGAGGGCACGCGCGCCGCCGTCATGCTGGCGCTGCGCGATCTGACTTCCGCATTGCAGGGCATTTGCCTGCTGGTGGTCGAAGATTCGCCACTCGAAGATGAAGATCCGGCGGCGCGATTTCTCACGCCCGCAGTAACGACCATCCTTGCCGACATCGCCTCCGAAGTCGCGCAGACCCTGCATGCGATGCCGCGCGCCAGGCCACCGAAGCCGAAGCCGCCCGTGCCGCTGCCACTCGAAGCGGTGTACGCGCAGATTCGCAACCAGGAAGTGGTGTTGCGCGTGCAGCAGCTCGTGCGCCTGCGCAAGGCCGAAGGCATTCGGCGATTCGAAGTCCTGCTGCGCCACATGGTGGACGGCGAGGAACAGTCACCCGAGCGAGTCATGCAGACGGCCGCGAATCATGGACTCGCGTCGATGATCGATCGCCGCGTGATCGGCGAGCTCATCGCCTGGCTGCATCGCAACCCGAGCGTCTGGAAGAAAGATCCTCCGGCGTTTTCAGTGAACCTGTCCGATGCGGCCGTGACCGAACCGCATTTCATCAGCTTCGTGGAAAGCTGCCTGCAAAAGTCGGGTTTGCCGCCAGGGCTGATCGGCGTGGAATTCTCCGAGCGCGTGTGCCTGACGAATCCGGACCAGGTCATCCCGGCGCTCGACGTATTCGGGCGCATCGGCGTCCCAGTCGCGATCGACGATTTCAACGTGGTCGGCGCGGGCATGCCGATCCTGGATCACGCGGCGGTGCGCCTGCTCAAGATCGACGCGGATCTGACCACCAATGCCTTGCAGCATCGCCTCACGCAGGCGCGCGTCGTCGGCCTGGTGCAGACGGCGAAGGTCATGGGATTGCAGACCGTCGCCAAGCGGGTGATGGGTGGCGATCACAGCAACTGGCTGACCGCGCTCGGCGTGGACTTCGTGCAGAGTTTCGAGGCGTCGCCGCCGGTGGCGCTCGATTCTCTTCTAGGGCTGTCGCCCACATAGGAAAACGCCGGCCAAAGGCCGGCGTCCATCAATTCGTAAGAGAAGGCAATCGCCTAACTACCTCGCGGTGTAGGCGTCCATCATGAGGCCGGTGCCGCCGCGCGACACGTGCGCAACCACCGCGGTGCGGCGATGCAGCTTGGTGACGGCGCCGAGGTTGATGGCGAACGCGAGCTCCACTTGCTGACCTTTGCGCAACCCGAGGTTCGTGGTTTCCACGAACACGCCGGTGGCCGACAGGTTGATGGCGCGGCAAAGTTTTTTGCGGCCATGGGGCGTGGTGATGTAGACCGTAGTGCGTGCGCGGTGCCTCGTGTGCAGCCGCCGCTCTACAGACTGAATCCCCGCCGTCGTTGTTTTGCTCATCAGGCTCTCCTACAGGGATTATTGCCTTGTGAGATGCGTCTTTGAACCGAACTGAACTTAATGGGTTTCAACGAAAAATTCACGTCCTTCGATTTACCCCGCGCCGCGGGCGGCGTCTGCCACCCGAAGCCGGATGAATACCGGGCAGTGATCTGACAACTTGCGGCGCTGCGCGTCTTTTGGCGGGAAAAGCTCACGTCCGAAGGAGTCTTTCACCAACCCGTCGGCCATTTTCCGGCCGAGGATGATGTAGTCGATGTAGCCGCTGAAAGTCTGCGAGGGCATGCAGTTTTGAAAAGCCTGCCCCTCCGCGGTGTTGACAAGGTCGGCTTCGGGCGGGGTGGCATCGTCGATTTCCGCCCAGAGAGACGCCCCCGCCGGCTCACGCCGCAGATCGCGGTTGAAGTCCCCGAGCACGGCAAACGGCATATGTTCTGCCGCCTGCGCATCGATCCATCGTTCGAGCGCCGGCACCTGGCGGGCGAGTTCGCTGCAGCTGGGTCGTGTGGAATCCAGCGAGTCCCGGGCGCAGCCCGACTTCAGGTGCACCGAGAGCAACCGCAGCTCTTGCGGTGTGTTTGGGAACAGGCGCAGTTCCACCCCGCGGCGCACGTCGTCGTTCATCGACAGATCGGCGATGTCGGGCGCGCAGACGAAGGGCAGACCGCGCCGAATCGCGAAACCATTGTTCTGGACCGCGATGCGTCCCGAGAAACAGAACTGGTAGTCGGGGAACACCAGCCGCGCGGCGTCCGGACCGTCCACTTCCTGCAGCGCGACGACGTCCGCATTCAGCGTGCGTGCGTGCCGCTTCAGGGCCGCAATGTCTTCACGGCTTCGCGCGAGCTCATGCGCAACGTCGCAAGGTACGGCGCGTCGTGCGCCATCACGCGGCGCATCCGCCGGCGAGCAGGCGGGCGTCAACGCTCGCAGCGTCTCCGGTGTCATGAACCATTCGAGATTCCACGTGGCGAGTTTGAGTTCGGTGGGTGCTGCTTGACCCAGGCCCGCTATCGACAGCAGCAATGAGACGGCAACGTATTTTTTCATGCGCGCGACTATCGCACGCGGAAGCCGCCGTTGTTACTTACAACCGTGTTACCTCCAGCACCGCTGACTGCCGGCCGGTCCACTGACCGCGCGCCTCCCGCGGGCATCGACGGAAAATGCGAGGCAATCGAGATCCGCGGCTTGCCCGCCTTCCGGAGTAGCCGTGGCGATGTACGACTGGCCGTCGGCCGCGAGCGCGACCGCAAGCGAGTACTTGTTTGACGCGCTGGCAGCGGAGAGCCCGAGACCGGATGGCGGAGCGGCCGTGACGCTGGCGGTATAGGTGCCGTGCCGCAGGTAGTGGGACTCTTCGGCGCTCTGCACTTGCAGAAGCGCACTCATGCCTTCAGCGCGATTCACGCGCAGCGTGTGCTGGCGAAACGTCGGGAAGGCGATGGCGGCGAGGACGCCGACGAGCACGAGCACGACGAGAAGTTCGAACAATGTAATGCCGCGCGGGACCATGCGCGCCACGTCAACATGGGGCACTGCGCCACCGTGAGACGCAAAACTCACCCGACGTGCCAGATACTTGCATTGCAGGATGGACCCACCCATATTTCACGCGCGCCACGGGCGCGTATCAGGGAGTTCCATCATGGGTTGGATTTTGCTTGCGCTAGTCGTCGTCGCCGTCTGGTTCGTCGTCTCGCTGTACAACCGCCTCGTCGGCGCGCGAAACGGTTACAAGAATGCGTTCGCGCAGATCGACGTTCAGCTGACACGCCGTTACGACCTCATCCCGAACCTCGTGGAGACCGTCAAGGGCTACATCAAGCACGAGCGCGAGACGCTCGAAGCCGTCATCAAGGCGCGCAATACAGCCATGAGCGGGCTCAAGGCCGCTGCCGCCAATCCTGGCGACGCCGCCGCCATGACCGCGTTGTCCGGTGCCGAGGGCCAGTTGGGTGGCGCGCTCGGCCGCATGTTTGCCCTTGCCGAGGCCTATCCGGACCTCAAGGCCAACCAGAACATGATGCAGCTGTCCGAAGAGCTCACCTCGACGGAGAACAAGGTGTCGTTCGCCCGCCAGGCGTACAACGACGCCGTCATGGGCTACAACAACCAGGTCGAGATGTTCCCGGGCAGCATCATCGCCGGCATGTTCAATTTCACCACCGCGCAGCTGCTCGAGCTCGCCAAGCCCGAAGCACGTGAAGCGCCGAAGGTCAGCTTCACCTAGCTAGATGGATTTCTACGCACGCCAGGAAGCCGCGCGTCGCACGACGCGCTGGCTCATGGTCGCGTTCCTGATCTCGGTCGCGCTCGTGGTGGTCGCGGTCGATGCGGTGGTGGCCTTCGTCGTCGCGTCTGCCGATCCCGGCACTTCGCCGGTGAATGCGGTGGTTGGCAGCAGCGTCGTGGTGCTGGGCATCATCTGCGGCGCCAGCCTCTTCAAGACCCTCTCGTTACGCGCCGGTGGTGGCGCAGTCGCGCGTTCGCTGGGCGGCATACGCATCGAGCGAACCACGGGGGACATCGCGCTCAAGCGCCTCCACAACGTCGTCGAGGAAATGTCGATCGCCTCGGGTGTGACCATGCCCGAGGTGTACGTGCTCGAGCACGAAGACGGCATCAATGCCTTCGCCGCAGGAAATTCGCCCGCCGATGCCGCCATCGCCGTGACACGCGGCGCCGCCACGCGACTCAAGCGTGAAGAGCTGCAGGGCGTGGTCGCGCACGAATTCAGCCACATCCTCAACGGCGACATGCGTCTCAACGTGCGTTTGTTAGGCTGGACCTTCGGGCTGCTGGCGGTGGCCATCGTCGCGCGGGTCGTGTTGCAGAGCTCGCCCGGCACGGGCGGCCGGAGCCGCAAGGACGGCGCGGCCGCGCTCATGCTCGCCGCGCTGGCGGCGATGGTGCTGGGTTACATCGGCGTGTTCTTCGGGCGCCTGTTGCAGGCCGCGGTCTCACGGCACCGCGAGCGCCTCGCCGACGCGTCGGCCGTGCAGTTCACGCGCAACCCGGTCGGGTTGTCAGGAGCGCTGCTCAAGATCGCGGGCGCAAGCGCCGGCTCACGCCTGGTCACGCCGGAAGCCGAAGAAGTCGCGCACATGCTCTTCGCCGCGGGTCTCCCACGATTGTTTGCGACGCACCCGCCGATCGAAGAGCGGTTGAAGGCGCTGGACCCGTCGTTTCGCGCCAGCGATCTGCCGAAACTCGCGGCCGAAGCAGCGCGGGAGTCGGAGCGGCAACGCGCCGACGATGCCGCGCATCCGCAGGGCACAGGCCCCGACCTCGCGAAGAGCGCGTTCACGCCCGCCGGCGATCGCGGCATCCGCGGCCATGCGGCTTTCGACATCGCCGCGCTGGCCGGCACCGTCGCCAACGAAAACGTGCGGTATGCCGAGAACGCGCGTCTCGCCATCCCGGAAGGCCTGCGCGATTTCGTCGACTCCGCGGATCACGCGCGCGCGCTGATGCTGGTGGTGCTGGCCAGCAAGGTTCCCGAAGTGCAGGCCGGGCAGCGCCGCATCCTCGAAGCCGCATATGGCGCCGAGTTCACTGCGCGTGTGTTCGGCATGCAGCCACTCGCCGACTCACTGGCCCCCGCGCTTCGCCTGCCGGCGGTACAGCAGCTTTTCCCGGCGCTGCGGCGCCTGTCGCCGGCCGAACGGCAGCGTCTGCGCGACGTCGTGGCGCAGCTCGCCAATGCCGATGCGCGCATCGACGTGTTCGAGTGCTGTCTCACATTGCTGCTGGCGGCGAGTCTCGATGATCTCGATGCCGGCCCCATGCATGGCAGCGCATCGCTCATGCAGGAAA
>Ga0193753_10002941_pt1 | contig 12989 bp, 8 predicted proteins | sample H1c2metaG_FD_144925 | JGI IMG/M metagenome (GOLD analysis project Ga0193753, IMG submission 144925) | Soil microbial communities from a riparian zone of the East river system, Colorado, United States - H1c2 | ecosystem: Environmental > Terrestrial > Soil > Riparian zone | place: USA: East River... | reverse complement strand
GCATATGCACGGCCGCGGGAAAGACTTTCTGTACCGAGTGGTTTATCCGACGGGCGAGACGCAAGTTCTATTGAGCGTTCCGAACTATAACTGGCACTGGCAGAATTGGTACAACCTGGAACAGCCGATTCTTTTACCAAAGGGCGCGAAGATCGAGTGTACTGCGCATTTCGACAACTCGCCGAATAATCCTGACAACGCGGATCCCAAGAGAGAAGTGCCTTGGGGGGAGCAAAGCTGGGACGAGATGATGGTAGGATTTTTCAATCTGGTTTTTGACGCGAAGATGCCGGTGCAGAATCTATTCCCGGAAAAGAAAAATAAGGCCGCCATTGCCAGCCGCTAGAAGGTTGCTGGTTCTTTCGCTGCTTGGCGGCTTGCTGCTTGGCCAGACGCCGCCGGAACCCCGCAAGAAGCTGCTCGCGATCGGCGAGGAGAAGGGCTACCGGCATGAAGCGATCTCACACGCGCTGGCGACGGTTGAGCGTTTGGGCCGAGAGACGCGCCTTTGGGACACGACTATCCGCACCGACACCGAGCCACTAACAAAAAAGAAGCTCGAATACAATGCCAAGAACCTGACTAACTTTGATGCCGTGCTTTTCTATACGGGCGGCACGCTCGAGATGGACGACCAGCAAAAAGCCGACTTTCTGTCGTTCGTCCACGACGACGGAAAAGGATTCATCGGCATTCACAGCGCGACGATCACGTTTACTAAGTGGCCGGAATACGGCGAGATGATCGGCGGCTACTTCGACGAGCATCCGTGGGGAACTTTCGAGGCTCCCATCGTTGTGGAAGATCCGGAATTTCCGGGAATGGCACAGTGGCCGCATTCGTTCGTCTTGAAAGACGAGATCTATCAGATCAAGAATTACTCGCGCGACGACCGCCACGTTCTGATGCGGCTGGACGCGAGCAAGCTGAATCTCAACAATCCGCGCGTACACCGAACGGACAAAGATTTCGCGGTGGCTTGGGCCAAGATGTATGGCAGAGGGCGGGTGTATTACACGACGCTTGGGCATGTGGATGAGAACTGGGATGATCCGCGATTTCAGAAGATGATCACCGAAGCGATTCAATGGTCGCTTGGCATGGTGAATGCGGATATTACGCCTCGGCCGCTGCCCCAATGAATTCCTCGAGAAGAGCTTTTTGCGGCACGCTTGGTACGGCGCTTGCGATGTTTGGAAAGGCTTCCGCGCCGTTGCATATCGGCGTCGGCACATTTTCGTATCACACGCTTTCGATGGACGACATGATCGTTCAACTCAGGCGGCGCGAGATCAAAGAAATTGAAATGTCACGCGGCGAGTTCATGTTGATGAAACCGCCTACTAGAGAGATGTGCCAGATGGCGCGCGACAAATTCGATCGAGCGGGGATACGCTGCGTGTCTTACTACACGGCAACTATCAAGACGGACGAGGACTTGGACTTGGCGGTGCGATTCGCCAAGATTTTTGGGGCTCGCAATGTTTCGGGCGATGCGACAGGCGCAATTCTGAACCGCATCGATCAACGCTTCACTGCGGAGGGCCTTACTTTTGGCATTCATAACCACTGGTTCAAGCAGAAGTTTGCCTACGAGAGCGTAGACGACGTGTTGCGCGGGTTAGCGGGATTGTCGAAGACAATGGGCGCCACGTTGGATATCGGGCAGATGGCGGCGTGTGGCCAAGATCCTGTCGACGCGGTGAAGCGGCTGGCGCCCTACTTGAAAGTCGTGCATTTGAAGGACGTGGCGGGAGCAGGGGCTGAGCACAATGTGCTGTTTGGGCACGGCGTCGTGAACATTCCGGCTGTTATGCAAGAGCTGCGGGCAGTCGGGTTCAATGGTCTGGTTGCCATTGAATACGAGAAGGACGGAAATTCCGACGAGGATATGAAGTACCTTGTCGAGTACGCGCGCCGGCTCGCTATTTGATCCGCAGAATGGCGCAACCCCTTTTCAGAGGGACGTCCACGATGAGATCCCGGGCGCCGCGGGCGGTCTGCCGGATGGCGACGGGATGTGTTGAACCGGGCGTCCACGCGTCCATCGCCGCGACCGGGTTGTGCACTCCTCGCACGGTCACGCGCGCGCTGGATGCGGAGCCGCCTAATGCGATCACGATCGCGAACCCGCCTGGCACCGAAAACATGTTCGCTTGAGCCACATTGTTTTCGACCTCGGCCGCATGCGGAGTCAATACCCAGGTCCGCTCTTCCAAGGCCTTCAACAAAGGCCCGTAGGCCAGGTACTCTTTATCAACCCACGCGCTCGGGAGCAGCGAATGATCATTACCGGGAAAAGGGGCCATTGGGAATACGCCGAGCAGTAGAAAGCGCTGGAAAAAGGCATCCGGATTTTCGCGCACGACTTGCTCATCGTTCACCCAGCCGAGCGCCGGCCGCTTCAAGGCGAGAAACGCCGTTGTATTCAGCGATGCCGCGTGCGAGGCGAACTCGTCAAACAAACCGTCCACGTTCTCTAAGAGATCGATTCGCTTGACGTGATTGTTCACAAATACTACCTTGCCCGCAGCATGCATCATGGGAAGCAGTTTGGCCATCAAGGTGTGCCAGGAATTGTATAGCGAGCGCGCCGGCCCATTGTTGAACCAACTCTGGCCGTCGTCGCGTTTCTGATTGTAGAGCCGTAGCCAATCCATTCGATCGATGCAGATGCCGGAGGACTGCGGCAGTTGCTCGATGTGGCGGCGGGCCTGCTCCAGTAGAAATTTCTGGTAGGACGGCTCGCCGCAATCGAGAGCGACGGCTTTTCCCCAGGTATAGTACGGACGCCCTTCCGGCGTGAGCAGCAGCGCCGCGGAGAGGCGTTGATACAGCCAGTCGTTCGGATCCTTCCACAGATCGGCATCGCGGCTCGCCGCCCTAGGAGGCTGGGGGAACGCGATATGAGCGCCAAACTCCGTGACGTTGAAGTAGTTCAGCACGTAGAATCCGACGTTGCGCATTCGCGCGGAGTAGTCCGCCATGGCGGCGATACTCGTATGACCGCGGCTCGCTTGGTTCGCCGGATCTACCTTGCCGTCGGAATCTCCCGCGAAGCGTGTCCAGGATTCGCTTATGACTGGCGGAAGAAACATGCCCATGTATGGGAAGTCGAAGCTTGCCTTCCAGTTCGTCCGGAAGGCGATGTCGCGGAATTTTGGCGCGTCGACGGGGCCTTCGAACGTTGAATAGGCAGACGTGCCACCCAACTTGTGCGCGGTTTGCACAACAGGTTGGAAATAACTCGGATACTTCTCTACCATCCAGCGGAGCGGTCCACGCCAATCGGCCTCGTGCTCCACCAGATCCATTGAGAAATGCAGGCTCCGACCCGCGCCGAGCCGTTGGAAGTGTTGCGCGAAATCGGCGCTTCCCTTGCTGCCTACGTCGAGCGTCATATCCAGCAGGGGATCCGCCGGCGAGAAGATGAGACTCGTGCCGGTATCCTGATCCGGCTCTAAGAACGAAACCAGGGGAAGCGAAATGAGGTTTCCGCTCGTGGGAGAAAAGCCGATTCGCGGCTTCGCGAGCGTGAAGTACGGCGCGCCGTAGTAGAAGCGGCGGTCCGGCACCGCGATAGTCGTGAGCGGATTAATCCAGTTGCCGCGACGGACTTGTTCCGGCTCGCCATCGTCTTGCGGACTAGACCAGGCGGTCCAGAATCGTGTATGGGCGCCAACGTGGTAGCGAATTTTTGTGTGGATGGGCGATGACCAGGGGGCGCCTTCTCCCTGAATTTGGACTTCCCAGCGTACGCTGCCCGCGCCGCTTCCTTTTGAGAATCGTTCGACCATCGAACAGCGGCGGCCGGAGGTTTTGTCGATCAGTGTGTGGGTAAGCTCGAGTCCGCCAGATTGCCGGCGCGTCCGTGGCGGTTGAGAATCGGCCAATCGCTCGATCTCCGTAGAAAGTTCTATCTGTTTCTGTCCGGCGGTCACAATCACGCCGTGAGCGGTGGTAGTAATCTGCACAGGCTGCGCATTCGAAAGACAGAGCGCAGCGAGAAAAAGAATACATCGACGAACGTAGGCCATTTTAGGGTTCCACCCGAATCGTGCGCACCATCAGCTCTTGATTTTCAGACCTCTTTGCATCAAGCTCACGCAGGCGCTGCTGTTGCTCGGGGAGTCGCGGATCCTTTGTCCGCTGGTATAGCGCGAGCAGATTGGCGTTTGCCAGGTAGCTATTCGGGCTCAATTGAAGCGCTTGGGCGATCTCCGCGCGCGCCGCTTCGAGATCGCCTAAGTGCATTTTGGCTAGCCCCAGCTCGGCGTGCGACTCGGTGTAATCGGGCGCGGCCGCGATCGATTTCGCAAGATAGCCGGCGGCTGCGTTCCAATCGCCATTGACTTTGGCGATGCGGCCAAGAAAGTATTGAACGCCCGCTTCGGTTTCCTTGTGCCCAACGATGGAGTTTAAATGCCCGGCCGCGGCTTCATAGTCGTGGCTCGAAAATTCGGAAACTGCCAGCGCAAAACGGCCGCGCGGATTCTCAGGCTCGGCCGCCACAAATTTCTTGAAATATGGAATCGCGAGCCAGGCCGAGTTGCCCTGGAGCTCCACCGATCCGCGCGCATAGTTGTAGGCGGCGTTGTTTGGGTCTAGCGCCAGGGCTTTGTCCAGGGACTTCTTCGCCTCGATCGGCAGATTGAGCTCTATGCAGACTACGCCGAAGAAGAAGTGAACCGGGGCGTAATCCGGCTGAAGGGTGCGCGCGTGCGCCAGGTATCCGAGAGCGCCTCGGAGATCGTTTTGGCTTTGTGCGAGGCGCGCCGATTCCATGAGCGAAGTGACGCTCTTCGTCAAAAGCTCCGCCAGTTGTACGCGCGCTTCGGCGGCCTCCGGATCTATCGCGAGCAGGCTTCGATACCGGACAATCGCGCGGTCCAGCGCGGTTGGATCTTGCGCGCTGAGCATCTCGCAGGCGCGGCCGAAATTCAGATAGGCGGCGGTCAGGCGCGGATTCAGGCCGATGGCTTTGTCGAAACTCGCTGCGGCCGCTGCTGTCTGATGGCGCGTGGCTTCGATGATGCCGCGCAAATTGTAGAGCCCGCCATTCGCTGAATCCGTTCTTGTGGCCGCATCCAGGGCGCGTTCCGCCGTATCCAGATTTCCGGCCTGGATCTCAGCCTGTATACGGAGAATTTCGGCGTCGGTAGCCGCATAAAGCGGTATCGAGACCAACACCGCGCAAAGCAGGCGCTTCATCGTTTAGAAAGTAATCTTTCCTCCCAACTGCAGATTCCTCGGCGCGGTGGTGGTGCCGTTCCACATGCCAAACGAGGGATTCTGGATGTCGGTCACAAAGTTGTTCAGGAAGGAGTGTTGGTTGAGCAGATTGAAGGCTTCACCGCGGATCTGCAGAACCACTCGCTCTTTGATGCTGAAGTTCTTGAATATTCCAAAATCGAGATTGACAAATCCGAAGCCGCGCAAATTAGAAACGCGGGCGCCGTCTCCGTAGTAGAAATTGAAGGCGCTGCTGGGCGTGAACGCATTCACGTTAAATAGCGGCAGGTTTGGATTGAAACTTCCTTGGTCTTGTGCGTAAGGACTCTTTCCCGGAGTGACACTTGGGATGCAGGCCACGGCAAACTGCGATGGCACATTGCAATAGCCCGAACGAAACGCCAGCGGCTGCCCGGAAGTCGCGCGGAAAATGCCACTCACTTGCCAGCCGGAAATCAGCAGATTGGTAAAGGTTCCGCTGGAGGCGGCAAACAACTTGCCGCGCCCGAAAGGAAGCTCGTAGTTGCCGGACAGAGTGAATATATTCGGCGTGTCCTGTACAGAGAGCGCTTTGTTGCGCTTCTGTTCGAAGGGCGAAATCGCCTTGATGTCGCCCTGCGAGGATTGCGAATAGTCGGCATCGGTGAGTGTCTTTGAAAACGTATAGGATGCAAGAAAGTACACGCCTTGCGAAAAGCGTTTTTCGGCGCTCATTTGCAGGGCATGGTAGGTCGAGTTGCCATCGCTTTCGTTCTGACCGTAGATATTTCCGCAATACTGGGGAAACGGCAACAGCGCTTGGGCGACGGTCGGGGCGCAGCCGGTCATCTGCTGGACCCAGCCGGCATATGGTATCGACACTCCATCCAAACTTGTCTGGCCGGGCGCAAATTGATCGTTGAGCCGATTGCCTAAAGACAGCTTGGACGGATTCAGAACATTGATCGGGTTGACCTGCGACAACAGCCGCGTGCCTTTGTTGCCGACATAGGCGGCGCTCAGACGAAGATTTTGTCCAACCTGCTGTTCAATCGTGAAATTCCATTGCTGCGTGTAAGGCCGCCGGTTGGCGTCCGCAGGCCGGTAGTTCGGCGCGTTCTGGCCGTTCAGGAACGACGAATCGAGGAAGGGCGGCTTGGTGAAATTTTGCGGTAATCCATTCTGCAGCAGGAATGCCGGCTGAATGCCGCCCAGCGTGCTGTTGAACGTGACCGTCTCGTTAAAGCCGTCGGTCGCGATGCCTCCATTCCATCCGGGATAGTATGCCTGCTCGTAGAAGATGCCGTAGCCGCTGCGGATAACGGTTTTAGGCGTCAGTGAATAGGCGAGGCCAAGGCGGGGTCCGAAGGCTTTATAGGAGGTCTTCTCGGGAGCATCGGCGCCGAAACTCGCGGCTCCGTATTTCGTTCCCGCGAAGGCGAGCCGGCCGGGAAGTCCGCCCGCACCGGGATTCGCGCCATATGGATCGAAGAACGAAGTCTTGTTGTCGGCTTCGACCGAAGGCGTAAACACGTCCCACCGCAAGCCCAGCGTCACGCTCAACTTCTGCGTGGCTTTCCAGGTATCGCCGGCGAAAAAGCCATAGGCTTTGGCCTGCGGATTGAATTCCGGCAACGAATAGAAGCCGGCACTAGCGCTGCTGACGGTACCCAATAGAAAACTCGCCATGGCGTTGCCGCTGGTTAGACCCAGGAGACCGGTATTCGCATTCGAAAAACTGAACGTGCCGGATCCGTTTGGCTGTTGCGCGGTCGGATACGCAAGGCTCCTATATTCGCCGCCGAAATGTAGTGTGTGCCTGCCTTTTACCCAGGTCAGCGTGTCGGTGTAGACGTACGTTGGCCGCGTGCTCAGCAAATCCGCGTTGCCGCCGTAGGTGCTGAAATTGTCGAATTTCATAACCGGCACGTGGGTGGCGTTATACACTCCCGAGATTTGAGGAAGTTGCTTGACGCAGCAATCGCTGGCGTTATATTCCGCGGTTCTCAAATCGAGATAGCCCCAAGCGAAGTGGTTCACCAGAGAGGACGAGAAGATGTGATCGTAGTTTATGCGGACCACGTGGCTGTAGTTCGGAATTCTCGTATTGTTGGTGTCGATCACGGCTGGGAAAGCGCTCTGGGTGAACGGGAGCGACCCGCGGTAATGGTAGGTCCCGAACAGGTGGTCGTTTTCGCCGATGTATTCATCCGCGCGCGTGTCCCATTGATTCGTATTGGCGTTTAGCGAATTCGCCAGACCATTCGGAGAGACATAGTTGTTGCTCAAACCCGGCCGATTCGGCTGCGGCACATTCTTGAGCCATTGCTGCGCGAGCGAACTGGCCAGCCGCGGATCGCTCGCGCAGATCGTGTTGGGGTGCGCGCCATCGCAGCCCATGAATTGCTGCCGCGTGTACGGCAAGTTATTCGGCCCCGTGCCCGCGTTCGGATTGTAGTTGGAGTTCACGGCGGTCGTATTCGGATCGTAGACCGGATAGGGCCATTCGCTGAAATCGCCGGCGCGCATCTTGGCCGTGGGCACTGTTAGAACCTGCTGGGTGGTTGCGCCGACCGATCGATACTGCTCGTAGTTGACGAAGAAGTAGGTCTTGTTGAGGTGGGTCCAGAGCCCCTTCACCTTGCCGGGGCCGCCGAGATAGCCGCCGTAGTCGTTCTCCAGATCCCGCGGCGTGTTGGAGGCGTTGAAGGGCCGCGCATTGAAGTAGCTGTTGCGATGAAACTCATAACCGCCGCCGTGAAACTCGTTCGTTCCTTCTTTCGTGCTGGCCACGATGACGGCCGCTCCGGAGGCGCCGTATTGCACATCGTAGTTCGAAGTGAGCAGGCTGATTTCGCCTACCGCTTCCGGGGAAATCGGAAAATCTGCCTGGATGGCGGTCATACCGCTCTGGTTGAGCAGCCCTTCTTCCATCGTGATGCCATCGAGCGTGGCCTCATCCGAGCGTTCCTGTCCGCCGCTAAAACGGGCCGTCGCCGAACTGGATGGCGCGTTGCCGGTGTTGACGCCGGGCATCAGAGTTACAAACTGGGCGGCAGATCGCTGGCCCCCGGCGACTTGCAGCGGCAGCGAAGTGATTTCGCGCTTCGTCAGCGTCCCTTTCACTTCACCATTCTCGAAATTCAAGGGAGACGCGTTGGCGTTCACCTCAATCGTTTGCGAAGCCGATCCAAGTTCTAACGTGACCGGAAGGCGCACTGAATCGTTGAGATGAAGCGCGATTCCAGTCTGCACGAAGTCCTTGAAGCCTTTCGCCGATACCTTCAGCTTGTAGTTTCCTTGCGGGAGGTTCGGGAAGGAAAACAGACCGTCCGTACCGCTGATGGCCTTCGAGACTTTTGCGGAATCGGTCGCCTCTAGCGTCAGTTCGGCGTTCGAGAGCGTAGCGCCCGAGCTATCGAAGACTGTCCCGGTAATCGAAGCATTGGAACTTTGCGCGCGGACAAGCGCCGGTATCGAAAGCAGCACGGCAACGAAAAAGCTGGTCGCGCGAAAGAAATTACGGAACGTCATGGATCCTCTTCCCGGGCGCAGAGGGATTCGTGTCCTGTGCCCCCTAGCTTTTAGGGATTATACGTCATATCGTCATGATGTCAAGAGGTAAATATGCCTTTGTAGGCTTGCACGAAGCAATACGAACACGGTAAATTAGCCAAGACATCATGATGATTCGGTTTTCGACAGTCGCTTAATTTTTATGCCCGAAAGCTTTGGCCTGCGCTCGCCGGGTTACCCGCTTTATCTGCAGGTGCGCGAGCAACTTCGGGACAAGATCGCGTCGTTGGCGGCGGGCGATCTTATCCCTACGGAGCCGGCGCTTTGCGCGGCCTTCGGAGTCAGCCGGATCACGATTCGCAAGGCGATTGACGATCTTGTCGGCGAAAATCTGCTGATTCGGAAGCAGGGCCGCGGCACCTTCAAAGCCGCGCCCAAACTGATACACGAGTTGAACTCGATCACCAGTTGGACCGATCAGTTGAAAGCTCTCGGCTATACGCCCCGGACGGCGGAGCGCTCGGTCGAGGAAGTTTCCGTTCCGAGACAGATTGCCGGTCTGCTCCAGATCGAGGCGAGCGAGACCGTCACCGTCTTGCGGCGTTTGCGGCTCGCCGATAACGAGCCCATTACGCACATGGTGAACTACATCCCCACGAAATTGGCGCCCGGTTTGGGGAAGGCGATGGAAAACAGCGAGTCGCTCTACCAGGCGCTGGCGGATCGCTACGGCCTGGTGGCCGCGCACGCGACCGATACCGTAACGACTCGCGCGGCCACCGACATGGAATGCGAACGGCTGCGCATCGAGCCTTGGGCGCCGGTGTTGTCGGTGATGCGTGTCGCTTTTCTCGATGATGGAACGCCGTTCGAAGTCACGACCGCGCTTTCGCGTGGCGACCGCTTTGAATACCGGGTCAAACTTTTCCGAGCCGGGCGTCCAGGGGGCGCGGGAGCGCAGTGATGCCCTTTGCGCGAACCGTGTTGGGCGACGTGGACGTGGAGAGCCTGGGTCGGACGAATGCGCACGAGCATCTCGCCATTTGCAATGGCTTGATCGCTCTGCAGCACCCGGATTACCGGCTGGACGATCCGCAACGCGCCATTGAAGAGATCACCGATTTCCATCAAGCGGGCGGCCGGACTGTCGTCGATACCGCACCCTGCGGAATCGGGCGAGACCCGGAAACGCTTCTCGCGGTCGCGCGCGCTACCGGGGTTCACGTGATCGCGACAACCGGCTTCCACAAGGACAGCTACTATCTGGATTCGCATTGGCGATTCCACTACAGTGTGGAAGAGATCGCGTCCTTGTGGCAGGCCGAGATCGAGCAAGGCTTGGAATTGTCCGGCTATGAGGGACCGTTCATCAAGCGGTCCACGGCAAAGGCGGGACTGATAAAGGTCGCCTCCGATTACCAGAACATCTCGAAGCACGCGCGCAAAGCGTTTGAAGCTGCCGGCCTTGCGCATAGCCGGACGCGAGCTCCAGTCCTCACGCACACCGAAGTGGGCACTATGATGCTCGAACAGATTCAACTGCTCGAGTCGTTTGGCGTGGCGCCGAATCGCGTGATTATTTCGCATGCCGATCGCAATCCGGATTGGTTCGTACATCGCGACGTGGCGCAGACGGGCGCGCAGCTTGAATATGATTGTCCTGGACGCGTGAAGTATTTTCCAGAATCGACGCTCGTCGAGCTTCTCAGAAAAATGTTCGATCTGGGATTGGGCTCGCAACTTTTGCTGGGCGGCGACAATGCGCGCCGCTCGTACTGGAAAGCCTATGGCGGAGGGCCGGGCATCGCCTATATTCTGCGGGCATTTGTTCCCAGGCTTTTGCGCGAGGGCTTTTCGGATGCACAGATCCATCAGATTCTGGTTAGCAACGCCGCGTCTGCTTTTCGATTCAGCGGAGTAAAAGCCTGACGCGAGCGGATCCATATGTCTTGGGCATCGACGCCGGCACGGGGAGCGTCAAGTGCCTGGCGGCTCCGCTTGATGGCGCGGGGCTTTGGACGTCAAGCGTTCGCTACGAGTATCAGAGCCCGCATCCGGGTTGGGCGGAACAGGAGCCGCAAACCTGGTGGCAGGCAACCACGCTGGCGATTCGTAAATTGCTCGCCGAGCATCCGGAGTTGAGTGACGGGATCCAGGCGATTGGTGTGTGCGGCCAGGGCGCGGCGGCCGTTCTTCTCGATGCGAATTACCAGCCGACGCGGCAGGCAATTCTCTGGCTCGATTCGCGGTCGGCGGCGGAAGCCCAGCGAATGGCCAAGACGGCTGGATCTGAGATTGCGCAGAGCAGCGGGAAATCGCCTGCCGCTTATAACGTCGAGCCAAAGCTTCGCTGGGTAGCGTCGCACGAGCCGGAAGTGTGGAAGCGAACCGAGAAATGCATGACGACCACGGCCTACGTCACCTACCAACTCTGCGGCACGCCGGTGATGAACCATTCCGATGCCGGAATTCTGTTGAGTTACGATCTGCGGCAGCGCCGTTGGTCGGAGCGACTATGCGGGCTTATGAATCTTTGTCCCGATTTGTACTGCCCGATTGCGGAATGCGATGAGGTAGTCGGCGGACTCACTGCCGGCGCGGCGAATGAGACCGGTCTGCGCGCCGGAATTCCGGTGATCGCTGGCGGAGAGGATACGAGCGCGGCGGCTTTAGCGGCGGGCGTTGTCTCAGCCGACCTTGGAATTCTCTCGCTCGGCACAGCGGGAACGATTTACACGCCGTCTCTTTCGGCGGTCACGCATCCGCGGCTGCTGAGCTTTCCGCACGTGCTCAAGGAGCAGACGTTGGTGGGAGGATCTACCGTCTGTGGAGGCAGCGGATTGGAATGGATCGCGCGGTTGGTCGGCCGCGATAGCACCTCGGCCACCGCCGTGGAAAATTTGTGTCAGGAAGCGGCGGCTACCGTCACGGGAGAAAGCCGGGTGGTTTTCCTGCCGTATCTCTCGGGTGAGTTGCAGCCGATCAACGACGGATTCGCGCGCGGCGTGTTCTTCGGCGCCGACTTCTCTACTTCGGGGCTCGATATGGTCGCCGCCGTTATGCAAGGCAGCGCGTTTGCGTTCGCGCACAACCTGGAAATTACCAGACAGATGACTAGCGGTCCATCTACCTTGATTGCTACCGGCCGGCCGGCTCAAAACAAAGCTTTCATGCAGACGATTTGCAACGCTACGGGCCTGCCGATTCGGGTGTTGGCCGATGGCGGCGGAGCGGCTTTAGGCGCGGCCATTCTCGCTTCAACGGCGCTGTGTCCAAAGCGGAGCCCCGTGGAAATGTCCCGCCGGCATTCGACTATGACGTACGAATACGCGCCTCAAGAGAAGCGGCGCGAGAGACTGCGCGAGTTGTTCGCGATCTACAAGGAACTCTACTGCCGCCTCGAAGATCTGTTTCCGCGGCTTTGTACGGAGGTCTGCTGACGAATGCTCACGTTCACAAAGCAGATTCCCGTACTTACTCCCGCGGCGGTCATTGTTGTCGGATCCGGCTCCGCCGGCGCCACCGCGGCTATTGCCGCTGGGCGCTGGCTGCGTCAACGGGGTCATACCGAGCCGGTCGTATTGATAGAACGGCACGGCTTTGCGGGCGGCACGAGCACCGCTGTGCTGGACACTTTTTACGGCTTTTACACGCCCGGCAGCGTTTCCAAAAAAGTAGTCGGCGGCGTTCCGGACGATGTCGTGCACGCCGTTGCCGAGCTCGATCGTGTGATTGAGCGTCCCAATACGTTTGGCGCCGGAACCGGCATTACCTATAATCCGGAGTTTCTGAAAGTCGCGTGGGAGCGTTTGGCTTCGGCCGCCGGTGTGCGCATCTCGTATCACACGATGTTTGTCGATGTGCTCGAGGAAAACGGCCGCGTAGCGGGAGTCGTTGTCGCCAATAAGGCAGGTCTGGCGGCGATACCGGCTGCCGTGGTTGTAGACGCTTCGGGCGATGCCGATGTTTGCGCTCGCGCCGGCGTACCTTTTGAGCGGGCGGGCGAGATAGAGCCGGGGCAAACGCTCACTACAACGTTTCGCCTCGCCAATGTAGATGCCGCGCGAGCCCGGGCCTTTCCGCGGGCGGCCATGGTGGAGAAGATGAAGGAGGCCGCCGATTCCGGTCGCTACGAACTTCCGAGACGGGAAGGAAGTATCCACATCACACCCATCGAAAGCGTCATGGCGACCATCATGACCAGGTTGGCGGATGTGGACGCCACCGATCCCGAACAATTGAGTGCGGCGGAAATCGCGGGG
>Ga0193753_10002940_pt1 | contig 12990 bp, 5 predicted proteins | sample H1c2metaG_FD_144925 | JGI IMG/M metagenome (GOLD analysis project Ga0193753, IMG submission 144925) | Soil microbial communities from a riparian zone of the East river system, Colorado, United States - H1c2 | ecosystem: Environmental > Terrestrial > Soil > Riparian zone | place: USA: East River... | reverse complement strand
CGGAGACCGCCGAGGTTCGCTGGGCCGGACCGCCCGAGGCAGCCCGTCTCATTGGTGAGACGCCCAGTCGCGTAGGTCGCGAGCGCGACCTCGCCGTCCTCGAGGCCGCTCTCGTGGCTCGAGAGGCCTACCGAGCCTGCCTATCCGGCATCTGCAGCATCTGCGGCCAGCAGAACGAAGACGGAGCCGGTCACTATGCCCGTCGCGTCTGTCGTCGTTGCGACGCCACCGCCGTCAACGCGTCCGGCCAACCCCCTGTCGTCCACCACCAGTTCGACTACGGCCAAAGCCCCGTCTTCATCGGCGGCATTCGCTGCTGGCGCCGCTACCGTCTCGGCGGTCACGTCAGCATGCGCGACGATCTCGCGGCGGAGAGTGACGAGGAGTTCTACAGCACCTACGCCTTTCTCATACCGACAATCGACCGACCCGCCGATCCCTCATGCGAACGTGGCTTCAGCCCCCGCCGGGCCAGGGAAAAATGACAGACCAGTCCGGGGTTGCTCGCTGTTCACCAAGGCGCGCACAAAGCGACGCGACTCAACCGCATGCCCGATCATTAGAAGAGAACCCTGCAACTATGGCAACAAGCGCCCTCGGAATGACCTACACCCCTCATGGACATCACCTATGTGGAGCGAGCAGAGCAAGGCTCTCCGCACGGGGTGAAAGCAATCGGCGGGTTAGAGTGCGCGAGCACGGCTATGGTGAGTCGGCGGATTGATAACGATTCGACGTTGCACCGGGGCCAAGAACTATCGCCCGATCGATCGGACGACATCGCGACTGGCGCCGCCGCCGGCAGCGATCTCATCCCCTGCTGCCAAGATCGCGACATCGCGGTTCGCGAACTTGCCGGAGACCAAGAGCCGTGGGACTTCAATTGACCGACAGACTTCGCGCCGCAGTAGCGCGTGCGATCGCTGAGGGCCGAGCGGAAGAGGAACGCCTTCAGGTGCACGTCGAGGAAGCGCTCTCGGCACTGCGCACGGCCACGTCTCGCCTTACCCCGTGGCTCGAAGAGAAGGATCCTCGGGAGGATGGCACTGCCCATCAAACACCGTCGACCCAAATTGTCGCCGAGCTGCTTGCGCTTACCGCCACAAGCGGTCGCGAGATGGCGGAGCTATTCGCACGACAGCGAGAAGCGCTCAGCCACCTCAACCTCGCCTTATTTGGGCGCACCGGCACTGGCAAAAGCACGCTCTTGGAGGTGTTTCAGGAGGGGGATGGCGCGGCAGTTTCACCCGGTGAGAGCGATTGGACCACGGGCGTGACTCCTGCGTTCTGGGCTGGGTGCCGCATCTTCGACACGCCGGGAATCAACGGCTGGGGCCGCACATGTTCGCGTATCGATCTCGAGGAGGCGGCGCGGCGAGCCGCCGAAGTGGCCGACTTGGTGATCTTGCTGTTCGACACCAGCAACCAGCTAGCCTCCGAGTTCGAGAAGATCGGTGAGTGGATCCAGGCATACGGCAAGCCGGTGATTGCGATCCTGAACGCCAAGATGACGCTATGGCGACTGCCGGCTGAGGTCCAGGGTGCGAGGGAGAGGGAGACCCTTTCGCGCACCGTGGCGGAGCACGCAGGCAACATCCGCGATGAACTGGCGAAGATTGGCCTCGCCAACGTGCCTGTGATCGCGATGCACGGGCAGCGCGCACTGTTCGGGCGCGGGCGGGCGCCCCATCTTGGCCCGTTCCCAATGATGTTCGAGAGGCAACGAGCAAGGTTTGGCAAGGACAAGCTTCTTCGCTGGTCCAACTTCGACGCGTTGGAGGACCTTCTGGTTGCGGCGCTGGAGGAAGATGCGCTCGGATTGCGCCTCGGGATGCTGCGCGACCAGGTGCGCGGCGCACTCGCACGGACGACCAGCGTCGTCGCAGAAAAGGATATCGAGGCTCGGGCTGCCGGGTACCAGTTGGAGCGACTAATCGAGGGAGTGCTGCGTGTAGTCGGCTATCCGTCGCAGGCAGAGCGTGACGCCCTGCGCGATCGTCGGGTGTCGCGAGATCTCCTTTCAGAATTCGAGTCGCTGCGCGGTGCTCAGTTTCACGCGCCAGCTCAGGGCATGCTGGCCGACTACGCGGACCATCTGCTCTCTGCGCGGTTCGGTGCGCTACGGATGAAGGCGCTGGGCGCAGCGGAGGAGGTCGTGCTCGCCGCCTTCGACAAACGCGAGGTACTCGATCAGGAGAAGTTTATGGCGCACGTGTTCAACCAACCCGCGATTGAGGGTGCCGTCGGGGACGTGATGAAAGAGTCCGAGGCGTACCTATGCCGCAAGCTGCGCGTGCAAGCGGGCGAGTTTCAGACCGACGTACATTGTTTGCTGGGCGGAATTGGAACAGCGGACGGGGGGGCCGGGAGTCGCTGGCGACACGTCGGCACTGCTTCGCGCATGGCACAAGTCCTGACGTCCGCACTCGCAGTAGCCATGCCCTTTCTGCTGTCGAATCCTATTGGATGGGTAGCAGCCCTCGCGATCGGCGTCACCGCCGCAGTTTTTGGAGGCTTGTTTGGCTGGTTCGGCAAGAAGGCCCGGGAAAAAGCCGAGCGTGAGCGGTTGGCCGCTCGTGTTGGGGCCCTCAGCGCTGCGCGCCATTTCGTTCACCAAGAGTTCGAAAAGATCCAGGTCGACGCACGCCAGCAGATCGCGACCCTTGGTAGCAGGGTCGCCGGCGCGCAGCTCGAAGAGGCGCTGCGGGCCGCGATCGTCTGCAACGTGCTCGCCCGCGAGATGACCTGGATCCAGGGGCGGCTCGCTGCAGTGGTCGGCGCCGTGCCAGCGGGTCGATCGCCAACGGCGATCGTCGCGCACGCGATGACCGCCGCAGAGCAGCGGCGGTTTCCCGACGATCCCGGCGGCGCGCGGAAACTGTGGCTTGGCGAGGACTGGCTCACGGATCCGGAAGGCTTGCGACCCCATGAAGATGCCCGCGAGTCCCCACGCCCCCGAGCCGCGTCCTGGAAACGGACGAGCGAACAGTTTGGAGCGCTGTTTGACAGTGTGGCAGGTGACGTGCGCCCCAACAGCGGTGTGGAGTGGCTGGAGTCGGCCGAGCGCGAGCTGCGGGACGACGCGCGGGCACAATCGGCCCTGGCTGCCCTGCGCGCCTTGGTCATCGAGGACAAGCCGAGGCTGCTCCTCTGCGGCGATTACAGCGCCGGAAAGAGTTCCTTCATCAAGCGACTTCTTGTTGACGATGGCATGACGCCCCCCTCCCGGCTCGAGGTTCGTGCCGAGCCAACGACCACTCGCGTCGCGGCCTATGACTGGCAGGGAATGTTGCTGGTGGATACGCCTGGATTCCAGAGTGGCCAGGCCGCGCACTTAAACGAGACGCTCGCAGCGATTCCGGACGCCTCGGCAGTGCTCTACCTGCTCCAACCGAACCTGATCAGCGGCCATGCCGAGGCGCTCGACGCGGTGCTACTCGGCGACGCGAAGGCCGGGCTAGTCGGCAAGCTGCCGCGGACGTTCTTCATCGTCAACAGAGTCGACGCGATGGGGGCGGATCCGATGGACGCACCGGAGGAGTTCGAGCGACTGTGCGCGGGCAAGCGCAGCGAGCTCCTCGCTTCCTTGCGATCGCGCGGGCTTGCGGTGGATCCTGCACAGATCTTCTTCATGGCGAGCGATCCGTTCGGTCTCGTTGGCGGGCGGTCGGACGTCACTTCAGCCTCCTACGATTCCTGCAGGGACTGGGATGGCTTTCGACCCTTTCTGGCCGCCTTCGGTGCCCACCGGATGTCGCTGGCCCGCTCGGGTGTCGACGTTTCTGTCTTGGAGGGCGGCATCGGACGCTTCACCCAGATCTCTCGGAGCATTCACCAGGAAGCGAAAGTAATCAGAGAACGTGCCGCGGCGCTCGCCTCGGTGAGTGCACTCGCAGCCGAAGCTCGCGGTGAGGTAGAGGATCTAACCGCCGACGTCCACAACCGGCTGACCCGGCGCGTCGAGGAGTTTACGATTCAGCTCCTGGACGACGCCTTGAACGCGGAGCGTGAGGAGGCCATCCGGGTGCATGCGGAGCGTCTGAACGAGTGGTGGAACGAGGAGGCCTTCTGCGATCTGGTTGCGCTCTGGCAGGAAGAGACCGTAAAGGCGATCGAAGCGTGGAGGTTGAAGGCCGACGATGCACTGCAGCGTCGAATCTCTTCGCGCGAGTTTAAACAGGCATTCCCCGACATCGGTGGGACACGTTTCGATCCGGACTCCCTGTTGAAAAAGAAGCGGGGCAACAAGGCCGGAAAGGCCGCGGGCAAGGCTGGGAAGGCCATGGGTGGAGCGACCCGGGATGCCGTGTACAGGTTTGTGAAGGCGATGGGCGGGAAGTTTAGTCCGTGGGGCGCCGTCAAACTGGCCGCGAAGCTGAGAGTTGCTGGCGCCGTCTTGGGTGGCGTCGCTGTCGTGCTAGACATTCGCAGCTGGTGGAAGGACGCCCGCGCAGAGAAGGGCCGCGAGCAAGCCCGGGCAGCCGTGGCTCATCACCTTATCGCCCAACGTGCTTCGATCGTCGAAGCCATCGCCTTGGGAGCCCCCGGAGAGGTTGGCCCGGTGAAGCTTGCAAAGCAGTACACCGACGAGATGGCCGAGCTCCAGCAGACAGTGGGAGGCGAGATCCGGGAGCTCGAGGTAGAGCTGCTGATGCTTGAAGATCTGGACGGCCAATACTTGCGACAGATTCAGGCGGCCCGCAGCCGCATCGGCCACGTATCACCGGCCGAAGAGCAGCGCAGGCAAGGGGAGGGCACATGATCTCGGATGCATGGGCGAACGACCTGATCGACCTCCTCCGCACGCTGCCCGGAGGCGGCGGAGCCGATGAGCTCGTGGCGAGTTGGGAGCGGCACGCCGCGAGGCCAAGCCCAGTGGTCACTGTGTTCGGCGCCTACAACACAGGCAAGAGCTCGCTCTTGAAGCGCTTCTTGGTGGACGATGGCCGCAACGTTCCAGAGTGGCTGATCGTGAAGGCTTCCAAGACAACCTTCGAAGTCAACGAGACGGAGGCCTTCGGTTGTGTGCTTCGCGACACGCCAGGCATCGCCGGAGGAGCCGCGGCCCACGACGCCCAAGCGCAGGAGGCGCTGGCACTTAGCGATGGATTCTTCGTGACTCTCATGCCGCAGCTCCTTACCGCCGACAAGGATCACGTCCTCGCGTTGCTCTCCGGCCGGCTATTCCGCGAAGGGGGGCTGGGCTGGCCGGCGTCTGCCGTGAGAATCGTGGTCGGTCGTATCGACGCCATGGGTGTGGACGCTTCCTACGACCCCGAGGAGTTCGCGCAACTCATCCTCAGAAAGAAGGCTGAGCTGCTGTCGTTGTTGGCGAGCGCGGGCCTCGATCCAAGTAGCTTCGAGATCCATTTCGTTGCCGCGGATCCGGACGGCGCCATTGGTAACTCCGAAGCGTCTCGCCGAAGCTATGACTCGGGTCGTGCGTGGGACTCTGTTGCTGCGCTCGAGGCATCGCTGGCTGCGACGTCCGCAACGCTGGCGACCCTCCGGTGCGCCGCCCACCATCGATTCCTCTGCCTCGCGGGCAATCAGGCCATGATCGACATCGATGGCGAGATCCGGCGCGAGCAGGTCGCCTGGGCTGAGGCCCGAACTGTGAGCGAGCGTGGGCAACTGGTCCTTGCTGAGCTCAATGCGCTGGTCAAAGCGGCCAGGGATGAGCTCGAAGGGGTAGTACACGAGGAACTGTTTTCTGTGAGGCGTGGCGCCTTCGGAGGCGGTAAAGAGTTCGAGGAGCAGCTTCGATCGCGAGTCGTCGATGCACTCGAGCGCTGGGCCAACCGGCACGACCACCAGCTGGAGCGGCTGGCGGCGGAGCTCGGTGCCGATCTCAAGCTGCGGTCCAGCCGGCCCGGTTCGGCGGCGCTGCGCGACTTCTTCGACGGGATCGGAGCCGGTGATTCGGCTCCTTCCTCCAAGTCGCGAACCATTCCCAATCTAAAGCGATCGGCAGACATCCTTCGCGCAGGGGTGGAGGCTGCCCACCAAATCCACATCAGAATGCCGATCGCCGACGCGCGCAAAGAGCTCAGGCGATTGGCCAAGGTCGAGGACGCGGCACTGCACTTCTCGCGCAAGAGCGGCTTCGCGAACGAGGTCCAGCGGACAGCCGCAGCCCGGTATGTCGCGGCCTATGACGGTCTCGCCGCGGCGCTTCCCGTGATCCTCGACTTCGGGTCGATTGTCTTAGACGAGCGGCGCGAGCGGCAGGGGGAGCGCGCGCGGGCCGAACGCCGAGAGCGCCTGCGAACGGAGGTGGAGACCACGGCCCGTCGAATGGCGCAGATCTACTTCGACGGGGATCGCGAAAGGGATGTGGAAGGCTGGAGCTCCGGTGCGAACGATCTTCGGGGCCAAATTCATCGCCACTTTGCCACCTACACTGCCATTGCTTCCTCGATAGGAGTCGTACTCGCGCAGCTCGAGGAACAGCGGAAACAACTCGCCGCCCTGCTCACGAGGTAAGCCGTAAGGGTCCGCTCATGATCAAATCGATCGAAGGCGGCTCGAAGTTCGTGACTGCCAGGGATCGACACGATCGCCAAGAGGTGATCTACCTGGGGAGTGGCGAGCGAAAAGCGACTACGACGATAACCGCGGCCTCGGAATCACAAGGCCACCGCCGGAGTTCACACCCCCAAGGGCCCGCTTATCATCAAGTCGAGCCATCGGTCCGAGTGGGGTCAAGAGCCAGCGCGGGCTTGATCCACCCCATGAGGGAAAGGCAAGCCCCTCCTATACCGAAATGGCTCGCTCCTTTCCACTCAAGGAATGACGAGCCGCGTCCGATCGACCAAGGGTCGTGCAGTGACCAGAGGAGCGGACCAAGTTGGCGCGAGCACCAGCGCACGTCGTTATCGGGGTCACCAACGACGCGAAGTGCTTCTCATCCCGTGTCGCGTCGGACGGGGCGAAACACCTCTCGAACCAGGCGCGCCGAGAGTGCCAGGGATCGCGGCATGACGTCCCGCGACGGTTGCTTGAGTCGTCCAGTGCTGTCGCGCTCGAGGCCTGTCGCGCTGCAAGCGGTCGAACCGCCACGGCGGCCCAGGCATCGCTTCGTTCGCCCGCACCGTTACAGTCCCTCTCGCAAGACAGGACCCGCATGCTGGCGCTTGCCCCACCCGTGATCAGCCTCGCCGACCCGCTGCTCGAGAGCGAGGGCGGCGTCGATCCGCTGTCCCTCGCCCGCACCTATGAACGCATTGCCGATCGCTTCTTGCCGTCGGTGACGGTGCGCATGAGCCGTATCCGCTTCCTGACCGCCATGTGCCTCGGCGCATTGGTCTGTCGCGAGCGGCGCGACGAGGTGGCCAGTGACGATCTCACCCCTCCCTGGCTGGTCTACGAGTGGTACGTCATCGAGGCCTTCGCCCGTGTACTCGAGATCCCGCGTGGCGAACGGATTCCGGGGCTGGTCAAGGTGACCGCCTGCCTCGGAAACCAGCGACCCGTCAGCGCTGCGGCGTACCTCAAGACCCCCAAGGTCTTCGGCTTCTCCGGGATCTTTCGGCGTCTGGCCACGGGCGCGCACCTGCTCGACGACGACCTCGCGCCCGATGACGGCGCCTACGAGCTGCTCGCCGCATGGGCACGCGACGAGGGCCTCGATGGGTTAGTCGACGAGAAGGGCCCCGGCGGCGATCTGGTCAAGCGGTTGCGCGATGCGGTCGACAAGGGGATGGCGCACGGCCACACGGTTCAGCGTCCGGGTCCGTTCTGGGAGCAACTCGCCGCCAAGCTTCACCCGGGCCATATCGGCGCACGCGAGCGCCGGGTGATCCACGACCGGCTGCGCTCGACCGACGAGCTCACGCGCGAGCATGTCGATGCACTCGCAGCGCATGGCACCTTCGTCAACCGGTTTGCAGAGGCAGACTACCTGCGCGGTCGCATCGGAAAATCGAGCTCGGCGCTGGCCGCGCATCTCCGCGCCCTCGACGACTACGAAGGGATCTGCAGGCCGGTGCTCGATGCCTTCAACCTTCTCCGCTTCCTGTCGACGAAGTGCGATTGCGGTCCGGTCGACGCTGCCGCGTTCGCCGCCGACCCGCGCGTTGCCGACATGGTCCCCGTCCTGCGCGAGGCGTGCGCCGCCGCCGAGCGAAACGAGACACTGCTCGACTGGGCCAGCGACGTGCGCCTCCTCGTCGACCGCTTCGGACGACTCCGCGATGCACGAGAGCTGTTCGCTGCCGTCGGGCAGCACCACGAGGATGCGCAGAAGGCAAAGCCGCCCGACGGCAAGCGCCCCTGGTTCGAGCACGCGCGAGGCGACCGACTCATGATTCGCCCGGCCTACACCTTCCGCCCGGGCGACGAGCCCGAACCGACGTACGTGCACGACTACCGCACCAGGACGCTGTCGGTGTTCCTCACCGACCTGAGCCAGATCCGATGAGGCGTGGCAGGCTCTCCGCCGAGGATCGCTCGCGCACCTGGCTCCTCGACTTCTGGCAGCACCGACCCGAGTATGGCGACCCGATCGGCTGCGTCACGACGACATTCACGTTCGACGCCGCGTTCTTCGAGGAGCACTGCCTGTCGCGCTTCCTCGGTATGGAGACGGATCCGTCCGAGGATGAGCGCTCCTACCTCATCGAGCGCGAGGAGAAGCTGGCGCCCACCTTCGCCGCCGTGCTGGTCGACCAGGCGCACGTCCCCCTCGCACGTAGCCTGCGCTGGCATGTCCTGCCCATGCGCGTGCCGGAAGGCGGAATCTTCCACCCGAAGATCTCGCTGCTCGCCTGGCAGAAGCGGATCCGGATCCTGGTTGGTTCGGCCAACATGACCGGCCCCGGCTATCGCCTCAACTTCGAGAACCTCGCCGCGCTCGACTTCGGCCCCGAGTGCGGCATCCCGCTCTCGCTCGTTCGCGACGCGCTCGACCTGTTCGAAGACCTCCGCCGCTTCGCGCCCGACGTGGACGCCCAACGGGGCCCGCAGCCGCTTCTCCTGCGCTTCCTGCGCGGCGTGGCGAAGCAGGTCACGGACTGGACCGACGCCACGTGGCCCCGGAATGGGGTCACCGCAACCCTGATCGCGACCGGTCCCACCTCGAACGGCTCTCGCAGGCCGGACCTGTTCACTCGCCTCGGCGAGCTGTGGACCTTCGCGCCCGCACAGGAAGCCTGGGTGATGAGCCCCTTCTTCGACGACGGCGATGGCGCCGCCGAGACTGCCCGACGACTCGAGGAGAAGCTCCTCCTCCAGCGCGGGGACCGCGCCATCCACTTCATCGTCTCGGGCCGGCGGCTTCCGGACCACATCGTCGAGGTCGATCTCCCCGCCTGCCTGGAACGATCCGGCCGTCCGCGCGTCGCCCACCACGTCCACCTCGTGACCCCGGACGACGACGACAGGGGCCGCCCGCTCCACGCCAAGAGCATCCAGATCCGCCGCGACCAGCGAGGCCTCCACTGCATCGGGTCGAGCAATTTCACCGGCGCTGGCACCGGCATGCGCCCGACCGGTCGCGCCAACGTCGAGGTGAACCTGGCCTACGTCCTGCCAGACACCGGCGACGATTTCGGCCGGGTCTGCGACCGCGCGTATCCACCGTACCGTCCGGTCGATCTCGGTCCAGACGTCAGGTTCCTCCAGCCTGGCGACCGCACCCCTGAGCCGGAAGGGTACGCGCTCCTGCCGGCCGGATTCGGTGGCGCGCTGTTCGTGCCAGCCCCTCCGCTCGCGCTCCTGACGCTCGCGCTGGGAGGCCCCGTTCCGGCCGGCTTCGTCGTCTCCACGGACGATGCCGCCGTGCTCCTCGACGAGGCCGGCTGGCGGGCGCGCGATGCCGCGACGGTCGTCGAGCTGCCCTGGACCCCGCCGCGTCCACCGAGCTATCTCCTCGTCTCCTGGCCCACGCTCGAGGGGTCCCGCACCGCCATCTGGCCGGTCAACGTCACCGACTCCAGCCGGCTGCCGCCTCCCGAGGAGCTCCGCAACATGAAGCTCGAGGACCTCATTGCGATCCTCTCGTCCGCGCGCCCGGCCCACGAGGTGCTCGGCGGCTTCCTCGCGCGCAAGGCGGAGCGCGCTGCACATGGCGACGAGCACGAGACCGACCCGCACCGCAAGGTCGCCGAACTGGCCAAGACCTTCCTCCTCAAGCGCATGCGGCGCGTCTCTGACGCGCTGGAGGAGCTACGCGTCCGGCTCGAGAAACCGGTCTACAGTCGCGAGGCACTCGACTGGCGCATCGGCGGACCGTTCGGCCCGCTCGCACTGGCGGCCCGTCTGGTGATCGAGGAACCGGAGGCAGCCGGCTTCCTCCTCGCCGAGATCGCGCTGACTCTCCGCTCGGTCGCACCCCATGTCCAAGGCGAGCTCACGGTGGACGATGCTCGCGCGGCCTTCGCCGACGCCGACGCCCGCCTGGCGGCGCTCGCGCGTACCCGGCCGGCGCCACCCAACCTGGCCGCGTACGTGAAGACCATCTTCGCCGCGGTCATCCGATGAGCTGGCCCTCCGCGTTCGACGCCGACCGGCTCGACCTCCTCGTCCTCGACCGCATCACCGCGGCCGACGCCGGCCGACAGACGCGGACCGCTGCCGAGATCCTCCGGCGTCTGGGCGAGCAACCGGGCGTCGTCCTTGCCGACGAGGTCGGCATGGGCAAGACCTTCGTCGCGCTGGCGGTCGCGCTATCGGCCATGTGGGCCGATCGCGGCAAGCGGCCGGTCGTAATCATGGTGCCGACCAGCGTCGAGAAGAAGTGGGAGCGCGACTTCCACTTCTTTCGCGAGCGCTGCATCCGGCGAGTCGAGGACCGGATGTTCCACTGGAAACGCGCCAAGGACGCGCTCGATTTCTTCCGCCTGCTCGACGACCCACCGGCCCGACGCGCGCGGCTCATCTTCCTCGCGCACGGCGCGTTCCAGCGCAAACTCCAGGACCCCTGGGTCAAGCTCGCCATCCTGAAGTTCGCGCTCCGCTACGCCCACCTGGGCGAACGCAAGCGGGACGCCATCTACCGCCACGCGCCGGTCATCCTTCGAGCCACGGGCACTTTCAGCGACCCGACGCTCGTGGGCCGCCTCGTCGCCGCCGACTTCGACCGCTGGCGCGACATCATCGGGAAGGACATCATCGACGACGACCCGATCCCCGGCGCCATCGTTCGCGCGATCCACCACAGCGAGGTCGACGTCTCGGCTCTGCGCGACGCGCTGCGCGAGATGCCGGAGCGCGACTCCAAGAACATCGAGGGCCGACTGCGCGACATCCGCCAGACCCTCAACGGCTCCTTCCAGCACATCTGGCGCACCGCGCTCATCTCGGTGCGCTTCCGCTCGCCGCTGCTGATCCTCGACGAGGCCCACCACCTCAAGAACCCGGGCACCAGGCTCGCGTCCCTCTTCGTCAGCGACGAAGCGCGCGAGGACGCCAACCTTCTGTCCGGCGCGCTCGAGGGCGGCTTCGAGCGCATGTTGTTCCTGACCGCGACGCCGTTCCAGCTCGGCCACAGTGAGCTCCTGAACGTCGTCGATCGCTTCCAGGGCATCGACTGGAAGACTCTTCCAGGGCTCGACAAGGCCAGCTTCCTCGAGCGCCGCGCCGCACTGGAGGGCACGCTCGACGAGGCACAGCGCGCCGCCGTCGACTTCGACTGGCAGTGGGGCAAGCTCCGCACGACCGACGTCGACGACGGATCTTCGCCCGCCGCGGTGGACGCCTGGTGGACGCGCGTACTCGCCACCCAGGCGACCCAGCCCGAGCGAATCCTGCAGGTCGTTCGCGCATTCTGCCGCGCAGAGGCGGCATTCCGCGCCGCCGAGACGCTCTTGCAGCCGTGGGTGGTCCGGCATCTCCGTCCGCGAGCGCTGACCGAGGGCAGTCCAATCCCGCGGCGCACACGCCTGTGTGGCGACGCGATCCGCTCAGGCGAGGCTGACGCGCGCCATGGGCTCGGCATCACCGACTCCGCCCTCCTGCCGTTCCTCCTGGCCGCCCGCGCCCAAGCCGTGGTGGCGCACGTAGCCCGCGCGGAGCACGATCGGCGCGCCTACCGCGCGACCTTCGCCGAAGGGCTCTCTTCGAGCTACGAGGCGTTCCTCGAGACACGCGCCGACAACGCCGACGCGGACGAGAGCGCTGAAGCGACGGCCCTCTCCGACCCGCGTTTGGATGGTTATCTGAAGAGCCTCCGCGAGGCCCTGCCGGACGCGAGCGCCTTTGCCGAACACCCCAAGATCGCCGCGACCACCGCCCGTGTGCTCGACCTCTGGGAGCGCGGCGAGAAGGTGATCGTCTTCTGCCACTACCGCCGGACCGGCCGTGCCCTGGTCGGCCACATCTCCAGCGCCATCGACCGCCGCCTCTGGGACACCGCGACTCTCCGCCTGGGCATCCCCGAGCCCGAGCTCCGCGAGCGCGCAGCGAGCTGGCACGCCGGATTCGATCCCGATCGTCCCCTCTACAAGACCCTGGTCGACTCGATCAGCGAGGTCCTCGACGCCGCCGGCACGCTACCCGAGGCCGATCGTGGGCGCATCATCGATGTCGCGCGCAGGTTCCTCCGGACCCCACTTTATCTCCTCCGGTTCGTGGATCTTCGTTCCGCCGACGAGGACCGCCCTGCCGCCCTCCGCGACGCCCTCACCCGCGACGACGATAGCGGCCCATCCCTCCGCGCCCGGGTCGCGGCCTTTGCCCGATTCTTCGCCGAGCGCCTAACGAAAGACGAGCGCGAAAGCTACCTCGACGCCCTCGGCCGCATCCACCCGGGCGGCCAGCTCGAGACGCACGACGCGAGCGAGGACCACGGAGGTGCTGTCAGCCTCCCCAACGTCCGCCTCGCCAGCGGCGCGGTCCGTCCCGAGACTCGCGAACGGCTCCTCCTCGGCTTCAACACGCCCTTCTTTCCCGAGGTCCTCGTCGCCTCGAGCGTCATGGCCGAGGGTGTCGACCTCCACCTCAACTGTCGCCACATGATCCACCACGACCTCGACTGGAACCTTAGTATTT
>Ga0193753_10002939_pt1 | contig 12996 bp, 10 predicted proteins | sample H1c2metaG_FD_144925 | JGI IMG/M metagenome (GOLD analysis project Ga0193753, IMG submission 144925) | Soil microbial communities from a riparian zone of the East river system, Colorado, United States - H1c2 | ecosystem: Environmental > Terrestrial > Soil > Riparian zone | place: USA: East... | reverse complement strand
GCTTCCAGACGGTGCGTCGTTCTCGTTCGTCATCGACCCTTTTGCCAAGCATTGCCTGGAGAACGGCATCGACGAACTGGGATATATCCTCTCGCTTTCCGATCGAATTACCGCCTATGAAGTGGAAAGGGCGTCCTGAGATCCCAAAGAGACTGCAAGGAGCGTTTGGCGTGACCAAGAAAATCGTTCTCTTGCCCGGCGACGGCGTCGGGCCCGAAGTGGTGCGCGAGGCGCGTTCCGTGCTTGAGGAAGTGGGGCGCGCGTTCGGCCATACGTTCGAATTCGCCGAGCACGCCATCGGCGGGGCTGCCATCGACGAGCACGACGATCCGCTCCCAAAGGCGACGCTCGAAGCGTGTCAAGCAGCGGGCGCCGTGCTGCTCGGCGCCGTCGGTGGCCCGAAGTGGGATGATCCGAAACGCAAGGTGCGTCCCGAACAGGGGCTTCTCGCATTGCGTCGCGGGCTGGGTCTCTACGCCAACTTGCGCCCGGTCCGTGTGCATCCCAAGCTTGCCGCCGCCTCGCCACTGAAGGCCGAGAATGTGGAAGGCGTGGACATTCTTTTCGTGCGAGAGCTCACGGGCGGCCTCTATTTCGGCACGCCGCGTTTGCGTGAACAACGCGACGGGAAAATCCGTGCGGTCGACACGCTCGAGTACACGGATGAAGAGATTCGCCGCGTCGTTCGCCTTGCATTTCGCTTGTCGGGTGCGCGAAAGAAGCGCGTGACGTCGGTCGACAAGGCCAACGTGCTCGAGTCGTCGCGATTGTGGCGCGAGGTTGCAACCGAAGTGTCCGCGGAATTCGCCGGAATCGCGCTCGAGCACCAATTGGTCGACTCGTGCGCGATGCGTCTCATCACGGCGGCTCGCTCGTTCGACGTGATCGTCACGGAAAATATGTTTGGCGACATCCTCACGGACGAAGCCGCGGTGCTGGCCGGCTCACTCGGGCTGCTTCCGAGCGCGTCGCTCGGCGACGGCACGCGCGGCGTCTATGAGCCAATCCACGGTTCGGCCCCGGACATCGCGGGCAAGGACATCGCGAACCCCACGGGCACCATCCTGAGCGCGGCCATGCTGCTGCGTCACTCGTTCGGTCTTTCGCGCGAAGCGGACGCGATCGAGCGCGCCGTCGACGAGACCATCTCCGAAGGTGGCCGCACCGCGGACACGGCCCGGGCCGGCGGGGAATCACTCTCGACCCGCGCCTTCGGCGACCGTGTGCGCGCCGCGATTCGGCAGTAAGCCGGTCCGTCAGCGTGGGTCCGTTGGACTCGCGTCCGGCGGACCCAAGAAGAGGCGATACACCGGATTGTCCGTCTCGTGCCAGCGCCGATAGCCGATGTCGTCGAGCAGTGCGCGCAATTGCGATTCGCTCTCGGGCGGGACTTGGAATCCCACGAGGGCGCGGCCGTAGTCCGCACCGTGGTTTCGGTAGTGAAACAGGCTGATGTTCCAATCGCCGCGCAGCCGTTCGAGAAAATTCAGCAGCGCGCCGGGACGCTCGGGGAACTCGAAGCGGAATAGCTTCTCGTGATTGGCTGGGGCGTGTCCGCCGACGAGGTGACGAAGGTGCAACTTCGCGAGCTCGTTGCCGCTCAGATCGAGCGCGGGAAGGCCCGCGTCCTCCAACGTTGCGAGAAGTAGGTCGACTTCGCTGGCGCTGCGCACCTCGAGGCCGACGAAGACGTGGGCCTGCTGGGCATCGGCATACCGGTAATTGAACTCGGTGACGGACCGCCGGCCGATGAGCGCGCAGAATTCCCGAAAGCTCCCCGGCCGCTCTGGAATCGTGACCGCAAGCAGCGCTTCGCGCTTTTCGCCCAGCGCTGCCCGCTCGGCGACGTGCCGCAAACGGTCGAAGTTCATATTCGCGCCGGAAGCAATGGCGACGAGGGTGCGGCCGAAGTCCCCTTCGCGCTCGGCCCACACCTTCAGCCCGGCGACCGCCAGCGCCCCGGCGGGCTCCAGGATCGAGCGCGTGTCCTCGAAGACGTCCTGAATGGCGGCGCAAATGGCGTCGGCATCGACGCGGATCACCTCGTCCACGTACTGCTGGCACAGAGCGAACGTCGTCGCGCCCACCTCTTTGACGGCTACGCCGTCGGCAAAGAGCCCGACCTCGTCCAAGGTCACGCGCGAACCGGCTTCGAGTGAGCGGCACATGGCATCGGCATCGACCGGTTCGACGCCGATGACGCGTGTCTGCGGCTTGAGCCACTTGATGTATGCGGCAATCCCGGCAATGAGTCCGCCGCCGCCGATGGGTACGAACACCGCGTGCAGATCGCGAGGCCGTTGCCTGAGCAACTCCATCCCAATGGTCCCTTGGCCGGCGATCACGTCGAGATCGTCGTAGGCGTGCACGAACGTCAGCCCGCGCTCGCGTGCGAGCTCGAGGGCTCTCTCGTAGGCCTCCCCGTACGAGTCGCCGAACAGTTCCACCTGCGCGCCGCGATCGGCCACCGCGCGTACTTTGATCACAGGCGTGGTCGCGGGCATCACGATGCTGGCGCCGCACGACAGCCGCTCGGCCGCCAGCGCGACCCCTTGCGCATGGTTTCCCGCGGACGCGGCAACGACACCCCGATCCAGCTCGGCACGCGAGAGCCGCGCCATCTTCGTGTACGCGCCGCGCAGTTTGAACGAGAAGACCGGCTGCAGATCCTCGCGCTTCAACAGCACGTCGTGGCCGAGGCGGCGCGAGAGGTTTGGCGCGCGATCCAATGGAGTCTCGATCGCCACGTCGTAGACGGGGGCGGTGAGAATCGATTCCATGAGATCGCGGGCGTTGTTCTGTCGAGTCATTCACGGCCTCCGGGATGGCTCCTCCCGACGATGTGGGGGAACGCCCGTGAGAGGTTCTACGGCCCGTACGGGTTCGGCGGCGGTTTTTCGGGGATGACGCGAGGCGCAGTCGGCGCTTTGGCTGGGGCGACCGTGGCCGGGGAAGAGGATGTCGCGCCGTCCGCTTTGCTGGATCCGCCGTTTGAGGGGAGGGGACTGCGTTTCGCCGGTTTCGATGTCGGCACCTTCGCGCTCGCCGATGCGCTCGCGGCGGGTGCGCTGGACGCGGCGGGTGCGTTCGACGCGGCGGCGGGCGGATCGGGCTCGGCCGCTCCAAAGGTTGCCGCAAAGGACTCCGCTGTTTTCTGAGGCGGCGCAGCCGGAGCGGTGTCGACCGGCGGTGGCGCGTGCGTAACCTTCGCCGCCGCAGCGGGCGGCGCGGAGCGCGCATTCATGCGGTGCGCGAGCAGTACGCCGCTACCGATGGCCAACACGACGATCAGGAGCGAAAGTGGAATCGTGGCGCCGGGCCTCGAGCGCGCCGCGACGATCGCACTTTGGGTCAGACTTTGCGCGGGTGCCGACTGTGTGAAGTGGGTGAAGTGCGAGGCATCCAACGTGGGATGACTATGCGAACCTGCCGCGACGGAGTCCCCGGACAGCGGCGCCATCATTTGCGGTGCACTCGCTGCGCTCGTCGCCGCGAACCGCTGCCGTCGCTCCGTGAGCTCCGCGCCATAAACCTCGTCGACGAGCTTTGCGACTTCGATATGGGAGCCGACGAGATTCGCCGCCCGCGCGCGCATCTCGAGCTCGTGCGAAAACGCGCCCACCGTATTGAACCGGTGGTCGGGGTGACGAGCAAGCGCCCGCAAAATCGTGGGATCGAGCATCGCGAGATGGGGCAGGTACGCCGACGGTGCCGGGATACTCTGCAGCGCAACCCGCTTGAGAGTCTCCAGCTCGGTGGGCCCTTTGAACAGGCGATCGCCCGTCAGCAATTCCCAGGCGACGATTCCGAGCGAGAACAGATCACTGCGGGCATCCACGTAGTGGCGCTCCACGTATTCCGGCGCCATGTACGCGAGCTTGCCTTTGAGCACGCCGGTCGCCGTCTCTTCGGCATTGCGAGCCAATGACTTTGCCACCCCGAAGTCCGATATGCGGGCGACGCCGTCGCGACCGATGAGCACATTGCTGGGCGATACGTCGCGATGCACCAAATGAAGCGGCTGCCCTTCATCATCGGTCGTCTGATGTGCCGCATCGAGTCCGGCGCCGGTATCGAGCAAGATGCGAAGCATTTCCCGTGGGTGCTGCCCCGTATCGATCCGTCGCATCAAATCCGAGAGCGTGCACCCTTCCACGTAGTCGAGGACGAGAATGACGTCGCCCGCGTCGTCCTGAACGTCGATCACGCCGACGACATTGGGGTGGTGAATCCGTGACGCGAGGCGCGCCTCGCGCTTCAAACCGTCGATCAGGTCCGGGTCGAGGCGTACGTGCTCGTGGGCCCGCTTGAGCGCGACGAGGTGTGAAAATCCGAGATCGCCTTGAGCTCGCCCCACATACACGGTGGCCATCCCACCGGTCCCGAGGCGCGCCAGCGCCTCGTATCGCCCCATGCGCGAAGGCTCGCCCTGGGCGACGAAGTCGGGTCTCGACCACTCGCCTTCGGCGCTGCCATATCTGCGGGGATCGTTCATCGAAAGCGTCCGACTAAAAGCACCGAGCCTGGCCCAACGGCGACCGCAACGGGCGATCGCGCCGGCCGCGCATCGGCACTCTTTTGAGAATGACGAAAATCGGTCACGGCTGCCAGCACGATGGTCGTCGCGGCGAAGGCCCCCGTGATCCCCCACACGATGCGCGCGCGCGTCTGTGCCGACTGCCCATCGTCCGCCGTTTGCTGCGATGGGCTGGCCACGAAGTCGTCGTGACGTTGCTTGGTCATCACGGTGAAGACGGTGGCCGTGGCGGCTGCAGCCGCCGTAACGCCCAGTGACGTCCAGAAGTACACCGGCGCGATCCCGGTGGAATGCCGCTCGGGAAGGATTTCGGCGGGAGGCTGCACGGTCGTCTCGCGGGACGTTTTGCGCGCATCTGCCCCGGACGCGACGGCGGCGATCGGCGGTGCGAGGTCGGCGGACGACGCGGTGACGTCGGCGGTCGCACCGGCCGCGACCGTGACCTCACGATCGACGGCGTTCCCGCGTTCGTTTTCGGATGCGTGCGCCGCCTGCAGGTTGGTCGCTTGGAGGTGTGCGACATGCTTGCCTGGGGCCACCCATAGGGTGCGCCCGTGTTCGAGCTGGCGCTCTTTGTTGTCGTCGACCGTGGCCCGGCAAGGAATGTCGGGAGGGCACATGAGGCGGATTTTTCCGGCCGATCCCGCGAATCGCTTTCGAAGTCGCTGGGCGAGGTCCGCAAGTGCGCCGTCGACCGCGCGGGTCTCGGCGCGCTCCACGAGCTCCATGCCGAGAACGCCGTCCGAGCTCGACAGAGACGCCGCCATCGCGAGCTGCAACGCGCGCGAATTCGGCACCCGCTCGTCGGCGCGCGCGAAGCTTTTCGCGGCCGCCGCATAGTCTTTCCGTTGGTAAGCGGCCGCCCCTGCGTCGTAGTCGGCGCGCGCTTGCTTGGACGCTTCGTCCGCGCGGGCCGCTGGAGACCACGCGCTGGCAACGAAGGCGGCAAGGAGGCCCGCGAAGACGAAACGTTGTCGAAGGTTCACGCCGTGCACAGGCCTCTCTCGTCGCCTCGTCTCGTTTGGTTAGTTCGTCGCAGTCGTCGCAATCGCCGTGGTCGTTTTGGCCGTCGCTCGCTTTGCGGGTCGTCGTCTCTGCGCTCGCCGCCCCGCATAGGGGATTTTACACCGTGGCGCACGGTTGTCCCCGTGGCGTATCGAGTTTCCGTGGGCGGCAAACATTACAACGAAAACGTAAAGCGAAACGTTCGTGAAACGACAATAGTTGACACCGCTCACAATTGCTGACCCCGGCGACGTGCTCGAGATGATAGGGTCCCCCGCCATCAGGCTCAACCTTTAGTTGCCGCGTGACACACATGCGCGCGCAAGTCCTCCTTTTCACGTCGGGGCCCGCTCGCGCGGCCCTCCAACTACAGGATGTCAAAGCGATGAAGGGCATACTCTTTATCTTCGCGTTCGTGCTCGGTACCACGTGGGCGTCGGTCGCCGCAGCCGACACCTCGATCGAGATCCTTCATGGGTGGAACTACAACAACGACTTCAACGGCGCGAAAGAGCGAACGATCTATACGATCAAGACGTTCCAGCCCTGGTCCTACGGAACTTTCTTTCTGTACTACGATATCACGGGTCCGTTCACACCGCCCGATTCCAAGGTTCTACCGAACGAGAAGGGGGGCTTTTTCGGTGGCCAATCGTTCACTCTTTCGATGAAGCGAATCGGTGAGAAGATTGCGGGAAAGAAGTGGGATTGGGGCGCGCTCGGCGATCTGTCCCTCCGCTACGAGATGGAGCACGTCTCGAAGTTCGGTATGCTGAACTACTACGGTTTGCAGTGGGATCTCAAAATCCCGGGCTTCGATTTCGTAGCCGTCACCACGGTCATCCGCGACGACTGGTCCTTGAAAGGGGTCGACTTGCAGCTCGGCGGGGCGTGGCAGATGACCATCCCGATCGGAAAAATTACCGACTTCGTATTCGCCGGCTTCATTCAATGGGGCATGTTCGGTGAGGGGAGCGGCATCATCAACTTCTGTGACGCGGGTGTCGACAAGTGCACGGTCGGTCAACAGAAAGGGGCTCCGTTCATCACCTCGCAGCCGCAATTCCTCATCGACGTAGGCAAGCTGGCACGCGTGAGCGAGCGGCATCTCTACGCAGGCATCGAATATCAAATTGCTTTGAATCGCTATTTGCAAAAAGGCGTCAATGAGAACCTGGCGCAAGTCATGTTCAAATGGGCTCTCTGATCCAAAGGGCCTCGGTGCGCACGGCGTAAGCGTCGAGCGTCGCAAGCGCGATAGCGTCACAAACGCGATAGCGCCGAATGGTCGTCGTCCATGATGGCGGCCGGGCCGCATTCGGGCGTGAATGCCAAGGTCGGCGTCCCGTCGTTTTGAAGGCGGATATGGTCTCGATCGACCTTGCCGTGGGTCGTGCCGGTTCGATGGAGCGCGTCGAGCGCGTCGGATAGCACGGCCCGCTCGTCTGCCGTCAGCGGGCGAGCGAGCGGACCGGCATCGTTGGCGTCGAGCCAAATTTCGCCGGCGCGGCGGTCCACGCGGAAGACGCGCTGCAAGAGAGCGTGGTCCGCGCGGGCGAATGCCGCGGCGCGGGCCAGGGACAGCGGGTCCAGCGGTATCCGAAGAATCGGCCTCTGGAGCCACGTGTCCACGTCGGGTTCGCCCGGAGCTCCGGCGCGCACGCGGCCCGCCGCACTCGTTTCATCCGCGGCGATGGAGGAGGAGGAGGGCGGAGCGCGTTTGACGAGGGTTCCGGGCGACGCCGGCCAGGCCAGGGCGGTGAGCGCCCGGCGAGCCACGCGCGCATCGCTGGGGCGCGCGGCAGGCTCGGGCGCGAGCAGCGAAAGGGCGACCGCGTCGTGCCTTGCGTCCAGATCGGGGTGCCAGAGGCTGGGGGCGCGTGGGCTCGAGCCGTCGTGCGGTACGTGCTCCCCGGTCAACATTTCGAAGAGGAGCGCCCCGACGCCGTACACGTCGCTCGTGATGGATGCCGGTTCGCCGTTGCGCTGCTCGGGGCTCATGTACGAGAGGGTTCCGATGATGCCCGCGGTGGCGGTCGCCGAAAGATCACCCAGGTGGGCGGCGCCGAAGTCGGCCAGACGGGCGGCACCTGCGGCGTCGAAGAGAACGTTGGAAGGCTTGATGTCGCGATGGAGCACCCCCAGGCGATGCGCTTCGTCGAGCGCGGCGAGAATCGCGCACGCGATCTCCACCGCGCGCGAGGGGGCGATGGGCCCGCGTTCGAGCATCTGCTCCAGCGTTCCACCGGGCATCCACGCGAGCACGAGCGCGGGCCCGTCGGGAAAATAGTCGAGCAGCGGTACCACGTTGGGGTGGTCGAGGGAGGCCAGGACGCGGAGCTCGCGCTCGAAGCGAGCGAGCACGTCGCGCCCCGCGCCTCGCGCGCCGTATCCTGCGTAGATCTTGATCGCCACGTGCTCGGAGCGCACTCCGTCGACGCATTCGATCACGCGCGAACCGGCCGTCGATGCGACCTCGCGCAATACCTCGTATCGGCCGTAAATTCTCGCGCTGGGCAGCGACCGAGCCGAGTGCTTCGAGCTCGCGCCGCGCTTCGCGGGCGGCTTGGTCGAGCCCGAGCTGTTCGAGGGCTTGCACGAGAAGTCGCAGCGCGTCTTTTCGCTCTGCCGCATCGGCCGAGATGGCCTGGAGTGCGCGCGCCGCGGCCTGCAGTTTGCCGTATCGGAGGAGAAGGGCGCCCAGGGCGAGGTAGTTCGACCCGTGCGAGGGGGCCCTGCGCGTCGCGGCCTCGAGTACGCGTGCGGCGCCGACCACGTCGTGGAGCGTCTCGAGCAGTTCGGCGGCGCGCACCGCGTTGCCGCCGCGGTCCCACGCCCGGGCAGCCTCCGCCGCGTGGCCGATCGATTCGAAGAGGCGCGCCGCCCATGTGAAATCGCCCCGGGCCTCGAGCGCGACCGCGATGTGCTCGGCGGCCGCGCGCGCACCCGCGTCTGGAGCGCTCGATGTCAGCGCCGCGAACGCCTTTTCGCTCAACGCTTCGTCGCCCGAAAGGACCGCCAGACGCATCGCGCGGGCCGGATCCCCGGCGTGCATCGCTTCGCGCGCGGCGTGGTGCCACTCGCAAGCGCGTTCGAACAGTTCGCTCGCAGTGCGCGGGTCGCCGCGGGCGCTCGCAAGCGATGCCGCGTCGGCGATTCGCTCCTCCCCGACCAGTCTGGCGACGTCGTCGTCCATCTCGGATCGCCTCAGAAGTCGGCGTTGCCCGTGGGCGCGGGCGAAGCCGTGTCTGCCGCCTCGTCGTCCTCGTCTTCTTCGGGTGGCATCGGCGGCGCCGCATGCGAAGGGCGCGCACGAAGCCAAGCATCGACATCGCCCAACGGAGCGAAAGGCGGGGTGGGGTGCTCGCCTCGCGTGAGCGCTTGAGAGTCGCTTCGCGCGGCGAGATCTCCCAGGATGCCGCGCTCGCGGTTTCTCCTTCCGGGACCGCTGCGGTCCACCCAAAAATAGCTACGCGCTCGCACGTCGACGTGAACGAATCCACTCGACGGGTAGATCCCTACACCCACGAATCCCAGCTCGCGCCCGAACTTCGCGACCTCCTCGTCGGCGGCGCCGGGGATGATGAGGTCCATGGCGCGCCCCAGGCCGTGATTCGACTTACGATGACGTCGCGGGGCGCGGTACGCGGACACGATTCGAACTTCCTGCGCGCGGAAGAACGTCTGGATCCGGTAAGCCAAGTCGAGCAGCCTCGGGTCCATCGGGTGCTCGCACCCGCTGCCGGGTTCGCGAAGAACATGGGCGGCGCGATCGAGGTCGCGCGCCGAAAAACCTCCGCGCTCGCCGGCCGCCGGCACCTCGAGGCGATCGCTGGTGTTGAGCGAATAAAGAGCGAGCATCGGCCGCCCGTCATCGTCCACGGGCGCCGTCTTGTTCGGCGTTGGCGCGTGCCAACTGCGCATGCGCGCCCCCACCTGTGCGGCGGTCGCGCGGGGCTTGGTTTTCGGCTTCGGTTTCGGAGCGGGCGCGGCGGCCACCGCAACCGTTGTGAGAAGCATACAACCCAGCGCGCAAACCACCGTAGAGGTAGACCAACGTCTCAAGTGCCTCAGGCCCCTTAGCGATGCTGGAAGGCGGCCGCGTCTTGACTCGATTGGCGCCGGAAAGAGGAAACACGTGCAAAATCGAAGCGGAGAACGCCCGAATCGATCCCTTTCGCCCGGAACGGCACGCGGTGCACACGGTGGACGGTGATCGTTCCCTCGTCGCTGGTGAACGAGGTCGGAGCGAGCGTCGCATGGCCGGTGTCGCCAAACGAACAGCGGACCGTCGCCGCGCCGGGCGGGCGGGCCGAGACGTCGATGTAGATCACGTCGTCGTCCGCGGTGGCGTCTGCCGGCGGCGTCCAGGTGACTTCGGTCGGTTCGGTGGCCGAGACCGAGAAGGGCCCCGCGTCCGTGCGGTGCACCACGGCTTGATCGGCGATCCGGAGTTCGCCGGGCTCCCCCTTGGCCGTCGCCTCGACGGTAAAGGGCGCAATCTCTTGCTCCGGCGCGCCGGCCGCGTGAAATACGTAACGACCGCGCGCTGGAAAGGCGTCCCCTTCGCCCCGCCCGGTGTAGACGACGCCGCTCACCAGATCGACCACGTCCGGCAGATGCCGCGCGACCAGCTTTCCCTGGTAATCGGGTTTGGCGTCGGACGATGGGGGCGCCGCCATCTCGAAAGACAGCGCACCGACATTCACCAATTCGAGGCTGCGCGCCATTTTTACGGCCGAATTCGCGGTGGGCAAGCGCGCGCAGGAACCCGCCGCGGGAAGATCGATGGCGGCCCCGACGATGCGAAGCGCGTCATCATCGACCGCACCCGCCCGCGATCGCACGAAGCGAGCGATCATGTCGCTCTTACTTCCCTCCGTACCGGCCGCGCCCGCCGTGCGATCGACGGTCACGATGGCGGTAACGGCGCTCGCTTCCGCGTCTGCCGCCTCGGAGGAGGCGGCTATATTCGTAGAACAGCCGACGGTGAGCACCCCAAAAGCGGGGCCCGTAAGGCATAGGATTCGAGCGCGAGCCGACACGACGATTAAGGGTAGACGGCTATGCGTGGTCAGGCAACCTAAGATCCGATGCTCATCCTCGCGGCTTTTGCACCCGAGCTGGCCCCGTTTTCCGAGCGTTATCGTAAGGAAGCACGCACGGTTGGCGTCGGCCTCGTCACGGCCGCGCACGCCACCGCCTCCCTTCTTGCCGCACATCGCCCGGATTCCGTTCTCCTGGTTGGCAGCTGTGGCGTCTATCCGCGGGCGCAACCGGCGATCGGTTCGGTCGTCGTGGTCGAGCGTGCCATCCTCGTCGATTCCGGAGCCGTCCGCGGCGAGGCCGCGCTCCCCGAGCCGATGGTCACGCGGGCTCAGATGCATCGCACCTTGGTCGAGCCGTTTGCCGAACGGGGCTGCGTGAAGGTTGGGGCAGCCTGCACCTTGGGCATCACCACGTCGGACTCGTTGGCGCATGCTTTGGCCGAGCAGAGCGGCGCCGAGGTCGAGAATCTCGAGGCGTTTGCCGTTGCCCAGGCGTGTGCCGCGGCCGGTGTTCCGTGCGCCGCCCTTCTCGGCGTGACCAATGTGGTTGGGCGCGAGGGGCGCACCCAATGGCGCGAGCACCATGCCGACGTCGCCGCCCGCGTGGCCCGCGCGGTCGAGTCCGTACTCGGTTGAGTGGCGCTTTGGACCGGGGCGTGGCCCTTCTAAAACGTCCACCAAAGGGCGCTTGCGGGCGTGAGCGCGATCCCCGTCACGCTGACCTTGTTGTCGTTGTACGTGCCGGAAACGTAGTTGTACGTGCCCGCGAACTCCAATGCGACATGCACGTGGCGGAAACCGACGGCAAGTCCGAGTACGGCGCTGACATAGAAGCGATCGGCCGAAAGCGCCGTGTCTGGGACACCCGGTATGTCCTTTGGCTCGCTCGTCAGGCTTCCGATCGACACGTGTTCCCAGCCGCCGCGCGGCCCCGCCCAGATCTTGTAAATGCCGCTCGCACTCTCCCATCCGACGAGCAATGGAACGTCCGCGCCGTATCCGCGAAGGCTCTCCAAGTCGACGTTGGGCAGCGAGTCGCCTTGGTGCCGCCCGTAGAAGGGGACCGAAATGCCCGCCCCCGCCGAGTACGAGACGTCGCCGACGTCGAACGACTTGCGCAGGTCGATGCGCGCGCTCCGACCCGTGTACGTGATGCCGCCCTCGACTCCGGAACCGATGCCCACGCGTCCCGAGACGTACGGCGCCAGTCCGGGGGCGATCGAAGCGGCGACCAGTGCACCCTTGGCATATCCCGGGTTCGTACCCGGTTGGCCCGGTTGACCGGGATTGGCGGCGGCCTGCTCGCGTGCGTTGCGTAAGTCTTCCGCGGCGGAGCCGACCGCAATTTGTCCGCTCAGCCCGCCCGCGGCCCGCACTTCGCCGGCAGGGAGAGCGCGTGCGGGATGCAACAAAGGCGCACCGCCCGCACAGCCCAGTGCGCCACCCGCGGCGGCGAGGAACGCGACGGCGAGTGCGCCGAAGGGAAACGTTGAAACTGGACCGCGCCAGCCGATCACCCCCGAGGGGCCGGACGTCACTTGCGGAAGCGCGACGGAAACTCGTTCGACCCGACCGCACGCTTCAAGTCTTCGTCTTCCGGATGCAGCCGGATTGCGCGGTCGAGGAGCAGCTTCTCGTCTTCGGTGTGGCTCGGATCGGGCAGGCAACATTGGACGGGGCAGACGGCCTGGCACGCCTCGTGGTCGTGGAAGCCGACGCATTCGGTGCACAGCTCGGGGTCGATGACGTAGATCTCGTCGCCCTCGCTAATGGCCTCGTTGGGGCACTCCGGCTCGCAAGCGCCGCAATTGATGCAATCTGCCGTGATGTACGTCGCCATAATCTCCCAGCGCTCTCCTAACAGTGACCTTTTCGGTGCGCAACGTACGGGTCGATGACCCTTGTGTCAAACAACTCCGTAGCGCCTCCGCGGGTTCTGGAGCGTTGTTTCATCCGGGTGACGTGACGCCGTCTCCACCCCGTTCGCAACGGAGCTGTCGCAATCGAGGTTGCCGCTTTTTCATGACGCGACTACGGTCGCCGCGACTCATGCTTTTCCGCCGACCCGGCTTCTTACTCTCGCTCGCTTCCGCGCCACTTTTGGCTCTTCTTGCCCTCGGTGCAGCAGGGTGCACCCCATCGATTGGCGATGGCTGTGAGGTCTCGACGAACTGTTCGTCGGCCGGAGACCGGCTTTGCGACCTCGCTCAGCCGGGCGGGTATTGCACCATCTTCAATTGTCAGCCGAATGCGTGCCCAGAAGAGGCTGCCTGCGTGATGTTCCACGCCGCCGTCCCGGGGTGCCAGTACAACGACCGTGGGCAGCGGTCCGGAAAGAGCTTCTGCGTGAAGCGCTGCAAGTCGGACTCGGATTGCCGCGCCGAGTACCATTGCGCCAATCCGCTC
>Ga0193753_10002938_pt1 | contig 12996 bp, 10 predicted proteins | sample H1c2metaG_FD_144925 | JGI IMG/M metagenome (GOLD analysis project Ga0193753, IMG submission 144925) | Soil microbial communities from a riparian zone of the East river system, Colorado, United States - H1c2 | ecosystem: Environmental > Terrestrial > Soil > Riparian zone | place: USA: East... | reverse complement strand
GCCAGCGCCGGCACGAATACCACCCCGTCGCTCGATTCGACCTTGCGCGCAAGCTCTTCCACCTCTTTCGACGCGCGAATGATCCCGAGGCCATCGCGCAGCCACTGCACGGCCGCGCCGGCAATGAAGGCGCTCCCTTCGAACGCATACGTGACATCGCCGCCGAGCTTCCACGCGACGGTGGTCACCAGTCCGTGCTTGCTCCACACGGGCCGCGGCCCGAGGTTCATCAACGCAAACGCCCCGGTGCCGTACGTGCACTTGGCGTCCCCTTTCGCGAAACACGCCTGCCCGAAGAGCGCCGCTTGCTGGTCGCCCGCCATCCCAGCGATGGGGATCCCGTCCGGCAGAAAGCCCACGCCCCGCGTCGTCCCCACGATCTCCGCGTTGCCGACGATCTTCGGCAGCACGTTCTCCGGAACGCGAAGCAACGTGCAGAGCTCGGGATCCCACTCGATGCGTGCCAGATTCATCAGCATCGTGCGCGACGCGTTGGTGGCATCGGTGGCGTGCACCGCGCCTCCAGTCAGCCTGTGCACGAGGTAGGTGTCGACCGTCCCAAACGCAAGCTCCCCTTTTTCCGCCCGCGCGCGCGCGCCTTCGACATGGTCGAGCAGCCAGGCGATCTTCGTCCCCGAAAAATACGCATCGATGACGAGCCCTGTTCGCTCTCGCACGCGAGGCTCGTGCCCCTCCGCCTTCAGCCGATCGCAGACGTCGGCGGTGCGTCGACACTGCCAAACGATGGCGCGCGCGATGGGCTCGCCGCTTGCGCGCTCCCACACGAGCGTCGTTTCGCGCTGGTTCGTGATCCCAATGGCCGCGATGTCCTTTGCGTCGACCTTCGCGGCCGCGAGCGCCTGATTCACCGACGTCACCACCGACGCCCATATCTCGCGTGGCTCATGCTCGACCCAGCCCGGCTTCGGAAAGTGCTGCGGAAACTCGGTGTTGTGCCGCCCCAGCGTTTTCCCCTCCAGCGAAACGACCAGCGCCGTCGACCCCGTCGTCCCTTGATCGATCGCGAGAATGTATTTGGCCATGGTTGTCCTCTTCTCCTTCGTACGAGCCGCGATTCGCCGTAGGGGACTGATTTATCGCCAACGACCGGATCTGGGGCGTGAAAAAATCGACGAGAGGACGAGCAGCACGCCGGCGCCGCCCGCGATCCAAGCGAGCACACGGGCCACGTGATTTTCACCGCGAAAGTGAAACTGCAGTGCGGCGACACCGGAAGCGATACCGATGGACGTGTAGATGATCTGCCGGCCCACCGCGTAGAGGATCCGCGCCCCTTCTTGAACGCCGCGCACGCGAATCTCGAGATCGCCGCGGGTGGCGCGCGTGAGGTATTTGCGCAAGTCGTCCGGGAGCGTGACCGCTTTCAGGGCCATGTCCTTGACGGTTTCGACGGCAATTTGCTGCCAATCGCGCTTCCCGAGCACGAACTCGTGAAGGTACGGCTGGATGATCGCCATCGGATTGAGCTCAGGGTCGAGCAGCGAGCAGCATCCGTAAACGAGCAGAATCGTGCGTTCGAGCAGCACCCAGTCCTTTGGGATGTGAAAGGCGCTGGAGAGCTCCTTCAGCCCGATGTTCATCTTTCGCAAGTCGAGCAGGTTCTCGAAGCCGCGCTGCGGGTCGATCTTGATGTCCTTCAAGTTGAAGCTCTCGAGCCGGATCTCTTCCTGGAAGCGCTGGTGAAAGTATTCGATGACCTTCTCGCTTACCTCTTCGTCGCTGGTGCGTGAGAGAAAGCCCATCTTGCGCAGCGCGCGGATCAGACGCTCCGTGTCGCGGCGGAGCACGCCCTCGAGAAATTCTGGGATCCCTTCGCGCATTCTCGGCGACAGCTCGGCCACGGCGCCGAAGTCGAGCAAGATGAGCGCGCCGTCGCGGCGCACCAGGATGTTTCCGGGGTGCGGATCGGCGTGATAGACGCCGTCGACGAAGATCATCTGGCAATAGGCACGCACCAGGCGGCTTGCGAGCTCTTTCTTGTCGATGCCCATCTCGTCGAGGCCCGCCAGATCGCCGACTTTTTTCCCCTCGAGAAACGTGGTCGTCAGGATCTGCTTCGTGGAGAGTGCGCGCACCGGCGTGGGAAAGACGACCCTCGCGTCGCTCGTGAAGTTCTTCGAGATGCGCTCGATGTTGTCCGCCTCCAGCGTGAAATCGAGCTCTTGGCGAAGCAGTTCCCGGATCTGGTGGTAGTAGGCGTCGAGCCCCTGCACCGGAAAAAACCAAGAAACGATGCGCAGGATGCGGCGGATCGTCTTCAAGTCGAGTCGCACGATCTCGTCGATATCCTGGTGCTGCACCTTGACGGCAACGCGGGTTCCATCGCGAAGGCGCGCCTCGTGAACTTGCCCGAGCGATGCGCTGGCGAGTGGCGCACGCTGAAAATCATCGAAGAGCTCGTCGACCGTCCCGCAAAGTTCGGATTCGATGCGATGAACGATTTCCGCAAGCGGGCGCGGGGGAACTTGATCCTGCAACGTCTCTAGCTCGGAGCGAAATTCCTCCGGCAGAAAATTCGCCATGATCGAGAGAAGCTGCCCCACCTTAATGAAGAGCCCCTGAAGGTCCAAAATGGTCGCCTTCACCCGGCGCGCATTGCGGAGGTGAACCTCGCGAACCTCGTCGAGTGGACGCGCGCCGCGCGCCATACGCCTTCGAAACGCGAGCCAGAGGTAGCTGAAGATGACTTGAAACGTCGTGTAGTAGGCGCGAATGAAGCGATAGCTGTTCGCCCCGCGCGGACGATAGGCGGGGAGCTCTTCACGCTCCTCGGACTTCTTCGTCGCGCCCGAAGGCGACGGCGAAGGCGGCTCCGGATGACGCAAGCTGAGACCTCGATCGACCATCTTTTCTTGAGGGTATTCTAGAAACGCACCTGTGTGCGTCGGCGTCCTACGTTTGTGGGGGCTCGACGGGGAAAGCGTCGCGCGAGGGGCGCGCTTTGTGGGTGTCTCGGCATTCTGCTGATGCTGATGATGCTCTTGAGCGCGTGCGAGCGCGCAACGGATGCGGACAATCCGTCGGCAGGCGATCTGTCCACGGCCGATGCGCGCGATGCCGAGGCGGATGGCGCACCGCCGGACATGGATGAGGCGCGGAGATACAACCTCGAGAAGGTCAATGAGTACCGTGCCCAAGAAGGACTCGAGCCCGTCGTGCTCGACGATGAGGCGAACGTCTTCGCCCAAGCGGCGAGCGAACAGCTATCGCTCGACCACGTCCCGCATCTCTATTTCAGGACCAACGTGTACATCTGCAAGTGTGGGCTCAATGCGGAAAATCAAGGGAGCCCGAACGGCTGGCGCGTGCGCGACGTCCACGTGCAGATCGATCAAATCCTCGCCGCGATGATGCAGAGTCCGGGGCACCGCGCCAACATGTTGAACCCCGCCTACCGCCGCCTCGGCGCCGGCCTCGTCCGGCCGGGCAAGGATCTCTATTTTACGAACGACTTTGGGCCCTGAGGGTCGCCAGCGCCCATTCGAAGCGCCAATTCGAACAAGGCGTCGTGGGCGGCGGGTCTCGCGACGCGAATGGCGACATGATCACGCGTCGGGTGCACGCGATTGGTGAGCAGGACGACGACGATGCCCGCGTCGGGATCGATCCACAGGCTCGTTCCCGTAAAGCCGAGGTGCCCGAAGGCGCGCGGTCCCATGCGCGCGCCGGCGCTCGAACGCTCGAGGCTCTTTCCATCGAAGCCGGCGCGCAGAGTCGCCCCTGGCGATGCCTGCCCGGCCGGCGCTCTGCCGGGACCATCGGAACGTTCTCGCACGAGCCATGCGAACGAATCGATGCGATCGAGAACGTGGCACCCGAACCGAAGGACGGCCGCGACGGTGCCGAACATCCCCGCGTGCCCCGAGCCCCCCCCGCGCGTGAGACTCCACGCCACCTCGTCGTGCACGCGTCCTCGAATGATGCCGCCGCGCCAACCGACACTCTCGGTGGGCGCCGCACGCGCCACGAGATCGATCCCGCGGGCCTCGAGCGCGCGCGCGGTGCCCAACTGCGCCGCGAGGCCGAGGGGCGCAGCGACGAGGCGCTCGATCGCTTCGCCCGCGTCTTGCGTTTCTGCAAAGCGCGCAAGCGCCTCGCCCGCCAAGATGTAGCTCACGTCACTGTAGACGGGGGCAAAGCCTTCGGGCGGACACGCTCCGACGGCATCGGGTCTGCGGGCGTTGGCCAAGGTCACCAGCGCTTGGCGGCGATCGACCTCACCGCCCGCGACAAGCGGGGCGAAGAGTGGATACGTGGCGCGCAGCCCCGCTCGGTGCGCGAGAAGGAGCTCGATCGGCACGCGCGCCGTGGCGGTGCTTGCGAGCTCGGGCAGCACGTCGGCGAGTGCGCGCACGGCCGCGAGCCCGCTCTCGGCCGTCGCAACGGCGGTCATGGGCTTCGTCAGGCTGGCGAGATCGAAGAACGTCTCGTCTGCCCCGCCCACGATGGTGCGCCATTCCCCTGCGCGAATCGCCGCCCCCACGGCGCACATCGGCGCGATGCCGGACTGGACGATTTCAGCCGCGATGGCCGAAGCCCAGCTTTTCATGTCTGAGAATGTTGCCAAGTTCCGTACGTCGAACATAAAGACCGATTCAAACGCCCCGCGGATTCGGATCAAGCTGAACCGGGCTGGCGGGAGTGGAGTCAATCTCATGAAATTGCGGAACTTTTCTATTGCTGTCGCGTTCGCTATCACCTTCGCTCTGACCGGCGTTTCGACCTCTGCCTCGGCGGACGAGGCGACCGAGGCTCAAACGTTCGTTCAGGCGCAGCACGGCAAAATTGCGGCGCTCTTGCATCAGCCCGCCTCGGGCGCCCGCGACACGCAGATCAACACCGCGCTCGAGTCGTTCGTCGATTACGACGAGGTCGCCCGCCGCGCGTTTGGCAAGCCGTGCCCGCCGGCGCTCGCTGGATGCACCGACCACTGGGCGGGGTTGACCGACCCGCAAAAGACCGAAGTCCGTGGCCTGCTCAAGCAGCTCGTCGAGAAAAACTACCGCAAGAACATCATCAAGACCCTCGACTACGAGGTCGCGTACAAGAGCGCGAAGGCGGCGTCCCTGGGTGATTCGCGCATTCGCACCGAGGCGCAGAACAAAGCGAAGCCGCGCGATCCCGCCGTGCAGGTCGACTATTTCGTCCACTCGCAAAACGGTAGCTTGAAGGTCGTCGACATCGTCACCGAAGGCTCGAGCCTGACGAAGAATTACTACGATCAATTCCACAAGATGCTCACGACCGATGGGCAAAAATACCCGTACGTGGTGAAGAAGCTGCAGGAAAAGATCGCAAAGAAAGAGTGAAGCTTTCGCGGGCGGCGCGGGGGAACGCCGCGGGGGAGAGCCCGCGCTCCAGGGGCGAAGGCCCCCGACCGCGCAAACAGGTGCCGACATCTCGTTGCGGGCTCGCACTAGCGGTTCCACGAATTGGGCGAGCATCCTATACTGGGAGGATGCCGTCGGAAGTCGCGTACGGCGTCGGTGCCCGTGTGGAGGAACCCGCGCCCGGTCTACGTTACCAATCGCTCTTTCGGATCGGCCGTGGCGGTATGGGTGTCGTCGAGGTGGCGATCCAACACGGTCCGGCTGATGCGGCTCGAATCGTCGCCTTCAAGCGTCTTCTGCCGGAGGCGGCGCGCGAAAAACGTCATCGGAACATGTTCCTCCGAGAGGCGCGCCTCGCCACGATGTTGAAGCACCCGAACGTCGTCCGCGCGCTCGACTGCGGCCAGGTCCAGGGTGACGTTTTCATTGCGATGGAGTTCGTCGAAGGGGAAACGCTCTGGAGCCTCTTCGAGGTCCTCCGTGAGAAGGGGCACCGGGTCGCACCTGCCGTCGCGGCCCATATCCTCGCACTCGTATGCGATGGGCTCCACGCCGCCCATGAACTGTGCAACGCCGACGGGGTCAAACTGAATCTCGTGCACCGCGACGTGTCGCCGCACAACGTGATGATCGCACGCGACGGTGAGGTGAAACTGCTCGATTTCGGCGTGGCCAAGATCGACGCAAGCGATGTTCTGACGCGCACGGGAGAGGTCAAAGGCAAGGCCGCGTACATGTCACCCGAACAGGTGATGAGCGACCCCATCGATCGAAGGAGCGACCTTTACACCGTGGGCGCGCTCCTCTTCGAGTGCATCGCCGGGCGCAAAATGTGGGAGGGCAACGAGATGGACGTCATCCGCGCCCTCACGCAGGGTGAGCCTCCGGATCTCGCCGAGTGGGCCCCCGACGCGCCACCCGAGCTGTGCAGCCTCCATGCGCGCCTGGTAGCGCGATCTCCGGCCGATCGCCCCGCCACCGCGCGGGATGTGGCCGAGGAGCTGCGAGCGTATGTGGCCAAGAGCGGCGTGACCCCGGACCAATGGATGCTCGAGCAATCTTTGTTCGGACTCTTCGCCGGCGAAGCGCACCGACGTCGGGAAGCTCTCCGTTCGGCGCTCGCCCATGCGGACCTCCCCGACGCAAAAAAGCACCGTCTCATCGAGCAGGTCACCTTCAGGCAATCGGGCGTTCACGGCCGCTCGACCCGTCCGCCCCCTCCCCCGGCGAGTGTGGCACCGCCCCCGCCCCCGCCCGACGACGAGATCCCGCCGTCCTTGCCGCTCCCGAACTCGCTCCGGGTGCCGCCGCCGCCCGCACTCCCGGTACCTGCGCGAGCTCCGCAAAATCCAGCGCCGGTGGTGGCAGCGGCGGCGAGCGACTCACAGGGCCCGGCTCCCTCGACCATGGACACCGTTCCCGGTTGGCGTCAGCGTCGGGCCGCGCCGAAAGCGGCCACCGCGGCGAAAGCGGCCGCCGCGCCGAAAGCGGCCCGCGAGCGGCGACGCTACGCGATGTTGATCCTCGCGCTCGTCGCCGCCGCCGTCATCACGGCCGCGTTCTACTGCTTGTCGATGCTGTACTTGCGAAGGTAAGCGCGGACATGGTGGCGCTCCATGCCACTCTGACGCGCCATTTCGCTCACATTGCCGACGGCGCGCTTCGTGAGGTCCACGAAGTACTCGCGCTCGAACGACGCAATCGCGGCTCGTTTGGCCTCGCTGAACGCGGGTGCGGGACCGCTCGGGCGCGCGGCATCGAGCGGCTGCTCGCGGGTCAAGGTGAGAACGTCGTCGATGGCACCCGGCTCGCCGGCAAGCGTCGCGGCTACCGATGCGACATTGACCAATTCCCGCACGTTGCCTGGCCAGTCGTGCGAGCCCATGTGCCCTTCGAGCCAGGAGATGACCGTCTGCGCGTGCTCCGGCTTTCCGACTCGCTTGCACACTTCCTCCACGAGCAGCGGCAGGTCGGAGATCCGTTCGCGGAGCGCGGGGAGCTCGACCCGCACCTGCGCGATGCGGAAAAAGAGGTCGGAACGGAAACGCCCGGCGTTCATCTCGCGACCGAGGTCGCGCCGGGTCGCCGCGAGAACGCGCACGTCGATCGGTTCGACGACACTTCCACCGACTCGTTTGATCTGTCGCTCGGCCAGCGCGCGAAGCAGCTTCGGCTGAAGGTCGAGCGGGAGCTCCCCGAGTTCGTCGAGGAAGAGCGTGCCACCGTCGGCCTCACCCAGGGCGCCCTTGCGCCTTTCGTGTGCGCCGGTGAAGGCCCCTCGTTCGTGACCGAAGAGGAGGCTCTCGGCCAACATGGGCGGGATCGAGCCGCAGTCGACGACGACGAACGGCCCGTCGCGCTGGGGGCTTGCATCATGCACGGACTTGGCAACGACCTCTTTTCCCGTGCCGGTCTCACCCAGGATGAGCACGCTGAGCGCCGTCGGCGCCACCTTTTCCAGGATGCTGAAGACGCGCCGCATGCGCGGCGCGTTGCCGACGAGGGAGCCGAAATGGTTCGAAAACCCGACGTCGACTCGCTTCTTGGCCGCCGGTTCGATGACGAGGCGCGTGCTGCCGACGGTGAGCTCGGAGACGGTCGTAACGGTCGCCTCTTTGATGCGAACGAGGCCGATGAAGGTACCGTTGGTGCTGCCGAGATCGCGCACCGCGATGCCTTCGTTGACCGCCCGGACCTCGCAATGGATGCTGCTGACCTCCGGATCCGAGAGAGATATCTGCGCTCCCTCGTCGCGGCCGATGACGACCGGATCGACGTCCACCGTGATGCTTTTTCCGTCGGGTGTGCGCACCGCGCCGCCCCGGACGAACCAGTGGAGTACTCGAGCTTTGGTGGCGTGGTTTTCGTCCATGGCGGTCCCGTTTAGTGTGATTGCGTACCGCTCGTGTGACCGCCCGCTTCGATGGGCTCTTCGTACACTTTGAGCGGTTCGAGGGTTGCGAGGACTTCGGGACGGATCCCTACACCACGATCGGAGAAGAAGAGGTCATTTTCGTCGAGGCTCGCACGCTGCTGCCCGATGAAGAGTATGGGATCGCCGGTGCGCGTGTAGCCAAGCTGCACGAGCGTTCCCTTCGGCCACGAGCCGCCGTCGAACGTGAGGTCCTTGCGAAGCATGTAGAAGCCTTCGTTCGGGACGCGGGCCAAACTATCGGCCCAAGAGAGCCCGCGAAAAGGGATGCCGGCGCCGTGAAAGTGCCAGCGATTCATAATGTTGTGGTCGGGGGCAATCACGACCGGAAGACCGGAGTCCGAGTGATTATGGAAGTATACGAGGATGCCCGGGGGGATCTCGCTCTCGTGCTCCGGCAGCGGCTTGGTAGTGCGGTAGAGCCCGCAGTTGGGAAGGATACTCTTGACGCTTGCCATAGCGCTCGACTGTAGCTCGACCCGTGAAAACTTTGTAGCCGAGCTTCCTGCAAGCCGCAGTTCTCCGTTAGATCTCCGAAGTGTCGCCGCTTTCCGGCGCAGCCCGATGCAGGCCCGAGGGGCTCAAAAATTCGACCCCAACGATGAGCCCGTCGGCCTCTTCCTGCACCCAGACGATGCGCCCGCGGCGGGTCAGAGGGGCGTTGCCCTCCTCGCCAACGGTGATTTCGAACTCGTCTCCCAGCTCGACGTTCTCTTCCAGGATGCAGCGGATACCGCCACGGCTCACGTTGAGGGCCCACCCATCCAGCACGCGATCGCGCCCCTGCGGATCGGTCTGCCGCAATTGGATGCGTTCGCTCACCTCGCGCCGAACGTCATTGCGACGCGTGGGCGTGGTACCGTCCCCGACGGGGACGCCCAGCATGGGGGTGAGACTCCTACGGTTTTTCACAGCTTGTTCCATCATAGCAGGGGCTCTCCCTTCACCGTGCGCTATAGAGCTACGCTTGCGATCGGGGCTTTCTTCCCCACCACAAGTCCCTACATAGGTGGAATTGCCTCCCCTTGACTACCTCGGACTCTTCCGAGACTATTTTCAGTATCGGGGGAAGCGAATTACGGAGCCGAGTCGTTGACCCCCCAAGAACTGAAAAAAGCGCTCATTCATGCTGGTTTCGAGGTGTATCGCACGAACGGAGACGAGGTCATTTTGGCCGACCGAGTGCGCGACAACCTCATCCTAGATTCGGGGGTCCGTGTCCGCGCGAGCTCCCCGCTCGAGATTCGCCTCATCATGGGCCTGCGGCGCGCGCAGTACCCCGTCGACGACGAGCCGACCCTCTTCAATCGCGTCCGTCAGGTCGCCGCGCCGCTGATCTCCGACGGGTTCGTCGAAGTCACCACGAGCGTTGCGCCCGTAACGGACCCCGCCGACGCCAGCCGCACGCTCGACACGTTTTACGAGGTGGTGTTCGCGAAGAAAATCCCAGCTTTGGACGAAGCCCCCCTCCGGCTGGCCCTGAAAGTTGCGAAGATGGCCGAATCGAGGCACTAGCACGAGGCCCCCCTCCCACGAGGGCCGGAACGTGGTATTGCCCGCGGGCTCCTATGCTCGATCTGTTCCGAAAGCGGGGTGTCACCTCGTTCATCTATGGCGCCATCATCATTGGCATGGTCCTGGTGTTCGTGCTCGAGTTCGGGCCGACCTCGGGGCAGAAAAAGGCGTCACTCAGCACGGTGTGCGTTGCCAATGTCAAAGGGCGCTGCATCGACCCGAAAGACTTCACCGGCTCGTACCGCATTCTGATTCCCCGTGACGAAGACGGACAGCGCCGTGCACGCCAGATGGGTCTGCGCAAAATTGCGCTCGACGGCCTCATCGAGCGCGAACTCTTGGTGAGTGAGGCCCAACGCCTCGGGCTGACGGTGACGAAGGACGAGCTGGACGACTCGATTTATCAGGGATTCATCCACGTGAGCGTGCCGTCGGAAAATCCCCAGGTCGCCTATCAGCTGCGCATCGGAGACGGAAAGCTCTACGCCGGCTTCAAGGATACGAAGAGCAAACACTTCGACATGAACGTGTACAAGCGCACCGTTCGCAACCTCATGGGGCGCTCCGAAGTGGAGTTCCGCGAGGAGCAAGGGCGCGAGATCCTCGCCGCCAAGATGCGCGATCTGATCCGCGCACCGGTGCGCGTGAGCGAGGTCGAGGCGCTGGAGACCTACATCGACGAGAAGAGTTCGGCGGCGGTGGAGAGCATCGCCGTCAAGACGTCGTACGCGGCAAAGTACGGCGTGATGGCCACGGACGCGGATGTCGCCAAGTGGGCGGCCGACAAAGAGAACGAGAAGCAGCTCACCGATCTCGTGACGTCGCGCAAAGCGGATTCCACGCCAAAGCCGAATCACATTCGCCACATCCTCGTGCGCGTGGAAAAAGGCGCTACGGCCGAGGCCAAAGGGCTCGCGCTCGGCAAGCTCGCGGAGGCGGCAGCACGCATCAAACGCGGCGAAGCCTTCGCCGACGTGGCGCGCGACGTTTCGCAAGATCCGGGCAGCGCGGCACACGGCGGGGCCTTGGGCGAGGACACCAAGGGTTTCGTCACACCGTTCAAGAATGCGGCCGACGCGCTCAAGCCGGGTGAGACGACGAGCAAGGCCATCGAGACGCAGTTCGGCTACCACCTCATCGCGAAAGACGATCCGGCCAAGGCGGGAGAGATCGAGGCGGGGCTGAAGAAAGACGCGGCGCGTGAGCTTTACGTCAAAGGCAAGGCGCTCGAGGCGGCCAAAGACATCGCGAACAAGATTCAGTCGGGTCTCAAAGCGGGGAAGTCGGCCGATGATGCCATCCGCGAGGCGACGCTCACGTTGAAGCGTCCGACGGCGGCGGTTCCCGTGTTGCCTGTGCAGGCCGAGGCGGCGCCGGCCGAAGGGGCGGATGCGGGGGCGAAGGCGGATGGGGACGGCTCCCCTCCTCCGAAGGGGGACGCAGGAAAGAATCCTGGCGCCGCTCCGAAGGGCAATGCTCCGCAAAAGGGAGATGGGGCCAACGCCAAGAAGGGCGATGGCGCCAATGCCAAGGGGGATGGCGCGGAGGGGGTGGTGGCCAAAGAGCTCACGCCGGAAAATGATCCGGATCGGCCGAAGCTCGAGACGTCGAGTTCGTTCAACCGCGGTGGGGATCCGATTCCGGGGCTTTCGCCCGAGACGGGGACGAAAGTGCTTTCGTTTGCCTTCGAAGGCAACGCGGGCGACCTCTTTGCGGAGCCGCTTCGCACCGAGGACGGGTTCACCGTGATCCGTCTCAAGGAGCACAAGGCGGCGACCAAGGACGAGTTCGAAAAAGATCGCGACACCTACTTGCAGACGCTCCTTGCCGGCAAGCAAGCCGAGGCCCTCGCCATCTATGTCAAGCGTCTGCGTGAGGGTGCGAAGGGCGAGATCAAGACGGACGACAGCTACCTCAAAGATCCCTCGGCCCGCGACGGCGGCGTGCCGCAAGACATGGAAGACGAAGAGGGTCCCTGAAAGCAGTGAGCGCACTCGTATCTCCCCGCCCTCCGTCGCTCCAAACGCGAGAGTTTCGCACGGTCGTTCTCGACAACGGGCTGCGCGTCGTCGCGGTGCCGCAGCCGCAGCTCCATCGCGCACACGTGGCGCTCTACGTCCGCGTCGGCTCCCGCTACGAGACGGCGGAGACGAATGGGCTCTCGCACTTTTTGGAGCACATGCTCTATCGCGGCACGGACCGTTTGAAAAACGCACACGAGGTCAACCTCGCCTTCGAGCGTCTCGGCGGATACTTGTACGCGGCCACGCAGACCGATTTTGGCGTCTTTTCCGTGACGCTCCCGCCCGAATCGCTCGCGGCGGCGTGCGGTCTATTCAGCGAAGTGATCCACCGGCCGGCGTTCTGCGACATCGAGATTGAAAAAGGGATCGTGTGCGAGGAGATCCTCGAAGATCTGGACGACGAAGGGCGCCAGGTCGACGCGGACAATCTTTCGCGCGCGCTCATCTATCCATCGCACCCGCTCGGTTTCACCATCACGGGCGACGAGAAAAACGTCCGGAGCTTCACCGAGGAGGCGCTGCGTGCGCACCACGCGCTTCACTACACGGCGGCATCGTGTGTTCTCGTTTTTTCGGGCGCCGTCGATCCCGATGTGGCCATCGAGCTCGGTGCGAAAAATTTCGGCGACCTGCCGCGCGGCGAGCGCATTCGCGCGCTGGCGCCGCCGATGACGCAGAGAAAGCCGCGCGTGCGAATCGTGGAAAACATGTCGAGCCAGACGGAGCTGCGCGTCTGCTTCCGAACCATTTCGGAGAATGCCAAAGAGCGCCCCGCGATGGACATGTTCATGCGCATCGTGGACGACGGTATGTCGACCCGCCTCTATCATCGAATTTGCGACTCGCAGGGGCTTTGCTACGACGTCGGAGCCTCGTACGACGGCTACGAGGACGACGGAGTGGTCGACTTCGTGGCCGGCGCTCAGCACGCTCGCACCACGCGCGTGACCGAGGAGATTCTAAACCTGGTGCGTGAGCTCGGCACCGAAGGACCCACCGAAGAGGAGCTCGTCAAAGCCCGCCAGCGGCACGCATGGGAGCTTTCGGGCCTGCGCGACTCGACCGAAGACCTCGCGGCACTCTACGGGGTCGGCTACTTGTTCGACCGAGTCGAAACGCCGGAAGAACGCCATGAAAAACTCGTCTCCGTCACGGCGGAAGACGTGCGGGCCAT
>Ga0193753_10002937_pt1 | contig 12996 bp, 6 predicted proteins | sample H1c2metaG_FD_144925 | JGI IMG/M metagenome (GOLD analysis project Ga0193753, IMG submission 144925) | Soil microbial communities from a riparian zone of the East river system, Colorado, United States - H1c2 | ecosystem: Environmental > Terrestrial > Soil > Riparian zone | place: USA: East River... | reverse complement strand
TATTTCGGCCCATTGCTCTGTAACATTTTCATTCTTCCATACCTTATAGAACAGGGTTACTTTAAAAGGATACACGCTATCCTGCAGCAGGATACTGGTAAGGGTAGTATTTGCGTCAATGTTTTTTATATCATGGCTTACATATTTCAAATCCAGCGAGGCATTTCCATCTGCATGCGTAACCTGCATGGCTGGTTCAGTAAGACTATAGGTGCCTGCAGTGCTATAGGCATTGTTATAAATTCCGGCCTCATTCCCATCCTTTAAATCATACTGTGCAGCCACCGTATTGTACTCTTTTTTATCTGCCAGCATGCCCCCACTGTACACCATTCTTAACCGGTTGTCTTTATCTGTTTGCAGCAGGATAGCACTGTTCTTTGACTCAACAGGAATAGCTACTTCCTGGCAGATGGCTGCATTATAATTTATTGCCAGTATAATAAGTAGAGCAGTAAAGTTTTTCGTTTGCAATAACATATCGTTGTATTAATAAATTCTAAAAAATAAATACTAGATTCTACTGCTTCGGACACTAGTATCGGTGGGCCACCGATCGCGAAGACCCGCCGTGCCGGGGGCTCACCGATACTATTACTAAAAATCTGCATACTATTATTTCAGATCCAGCTGAATAACAGTATCTGTATCATCCATCTTTACCAAATCTAAAAATATAAATACCCCATCTGCCTGTTGTTTAAACTTAATTTTTTCTTGGCCGGGAAAGACAGACACCGCGCTGATTTTTTCTTTGGCCAGCGGAATAAAAACAGATGTCCCCTCAGGCTTGTTTATGATGTGTGCGTAGTAAATTTTATTCTTACCGGTAACAACACCCCATTTTTGCGGGGCAACAAGATTACCCGTTGTACCATAAATGGTTTCCCCGTATTGCTGTAACCATTTACCGGCAGCCTGCAGGGTATCCGTAAATTCAGGTTGTATCTTACCGTTAGGCATAGGCCCTACATTGAGCAATAAATTGGCATTGCGGCCCGCGGCATTTATTAAATAGTGAATGACTTTTTTGGCTGACTTGTAATTGGTATCTGTAATATTAAAACCCCATGATCCATTCATGGTTTCACAGGTTTCCAGTGGCAGTTTGCGTGATGCTTCCTGGAAACTCAGGCCGGATTTATTTTCACCCGGCAAATCCCGTTCAAACATCTGGAAATCTTCTCCTGCCAATGGCGTAAGGTGATGGTTATTGCCAATCATGCACTGGGGTTGCAGTTTGTGTATCAACCCATATATTTCATCATAATGCCAGTTAATCCTGGATGAACGATCTGCCGCTCCTTCGGGCGCTGTTTGGTCCCAATGACCATCAAACCAGATGCCCCCTATTTCACCATAATTGGTTAACAATTCAGTTAACTGGTTTTTCATAAACTGCAGGTAACTGGCATAATCGCCTTTACCTGTTCTTCCTGATTTTTGCCCGGTACGGCCGGTCTCATGCGGGTAATCTTCGCGGCGCCAGTCGAGCAATGAATAATATAAATACAGTTTTATGCCCTGCTTATGACATTCATCCGCCATCATTTTTACAATGTCTTTTTTATACGGCGTGTGATCAAAGTGATGTATTTCATGCCGGCATTTTTTGCCATGCTTACCCATTGCTCTGCATTGAACGCAATGGGATTAAAAAAATCCATAAGACGGGTATAGTTCTTTACCGTTATGCCGCGTTCATTCATCACCCACTCTCCCGAACCCGGTATACTGAACGGACCCCAATGTATAAAAAGCCCAAAACGCGCATCGTTAAACCATTCGCGGGCTTTGATATTTTCAGGAGCAGGAGTATATTCCTGTGCAATGATGGTAAGCGATAGAAACAAACAGGAAAGGGCAATAGTCAATTGCTTCATAATTTTTGGAGTATAATAGTGATGGATAATTTTTGAGGCTTAAAACTAAGTAAAACATGCATTAGCACAATCATATTTATAATATTGATTGCAGGTGCAAAAATAAAAGGGCTACCCTTGCGGATAGCCCTGTATGTAAATTATCGCACTATTATTTTATTTATCCCACCAAACACGGGCTGCATATGTGTCACCGCCGGTAAGACCTGTAACTGCAGTCTTATAGTTTGCAGGATTAGCGGAAGCTTCGCCTGTTGGATATGATTGTCTTCTTGGTATCGTACCACTTGTAAAATTACCAGGATAAACAACCGGTGTTAAAACAGGATAGCCGGATCTTCTCCAGTTGCTCCATGCTTCATCAAAATCAAAAATTGTACTTTCATAAACCCAATATTGGGTGTTGATTTGTTTTAATGAATTATCTGTAGTAGATACATCAAGCGGGTGTGTTGATGCATACGCTGTTGCAGTAGCTGCGCTGATGGTTCCTGCTGCATTGAATGTACCCAATGTAGTTATAGCAGCTGCCAGCGCATTGCTATAATGTACAGCGGCAGAAGCACCCACAGCCCATCCCCTTACCGCAGCTTCAGCAAGCAGGAATTCTGTTTGTGCATAGGTGAGCATGAATGTAGGCGCATTCAACGAAAGATAAAGTGCCGTTGTGGGGCGTGAATAAGCACCCGTTACATTCAGATCGGCTCCTGTACCTGTGCCACCGGGGTAAGCGGGGGCATGAGAAATATCTGTAGCACCACCATTTTGATCAAAACCATTCGGCATGCCCTGCTGTTTGGCAGGCGTCGCATCACCGGCCAGTGTCTGAATAGCAGCATTTTTTGTGCCGGGCTGGGGAACTTCAGCAATTACACCCAACCTTGGATCTGCGTTTGATTTCAGGTAATCAATCAGTGCTTTTCCCCATTTCACTTCTGAATAATCCTCACCTGTTACCAGGGCAGCGGTATTGTTATTATGAAACCCATTTGCGTTATCATATACGAGGTAGGCATTATCAGCATTGGCGGCAAATACACCACTGGCATAGGCTTTTTCAGCATATTTTTTTGCAGTAACTGCATCAACTTTGGTTAAACGCATGGCCATGCGCAGCATCAGGGAATAACCAAATTTTTTCCACATGGCAACATCTCCTTTATATGAGGATGCATCATTGGTTGGCTTGGGTTTAGCGGCATTCAGTGTTGGCAGCACACTGTCCAGTTTTGCCAGCATGCCATTATAAATATCCTGCTGTTTGTCGTATACCGGTTGTGATATGCCTGTCTTAGCCTGTAAAGACTGTGAATACGGTATATCGCCGTACACATCTGTAATGGCTTCAATGTTCAGCAACTCAAGTATTTTAGCAATACCACTAAGATTTGTCAGGTTTGCATTGTCTTTGGCTAAGGTCTGGGCCTCCCTGAGATAACTGGCTGCCTGGTATCCGCCATTCCAGGTAGAGGCCTGGTAAGAAAGATAACTACCCCCCTGTACATATTTATCACCATTGCTGTAATAGCCGGGATAGATTGCAGATGCGAAACTTTGTATCCACATACTTTGAAATAGCATGGGACCACTGTAACCGGTTGTGGCGCCCACATATCCAAGTTCGCCGGAAGGCAATAATAAATTGGCATCGAATGTGGCTGCCGACGCCTGGGTGGGATCCGTATTGAGTGCATCAAACTTTTTGGTGCATCCTGTTGCAAACAATGCTGCAACCAGACTTATTTTTATAATTGTTTTTTTCATGATTACTACTTTTTGAATTTGAAATTAGCATTGATACCAAATGACCTTGTTGATGGAAGGCTGGTACCTTCAATACCTGCATAAGAAATGATTGATGAAAAGCCTGCTTCAGGATCTATGTTATCTGTATGCTTAAGAAAAGTAATCAGGTTGCGTCCAACCAAAGAGATCTGGATAGAACTGAATACAGGAACTTTTGCAAGTGCTTTTTCTGAGATGGTGTAGCCCAGTGTAACCTGGCGCAGTTTAATATAATCACCATCCAGTACATTACCTCTTGAAATACTTGCCAGCCTTTGATAATAAGACTCGGCAGTAGCTGATTTTGTATTGGCACTGCCATCTGCCAGCACGCCATTAAATACAATACCACCTTCCCTTCCAACAAGCGTTTCTTTATCAAGGCCTCTTAACAACGCATAATTCTTGGTCGCTGAAAGCACTTTGTTACCAAAATTGTAATCAAGCAAAAACGAAAGATCGAATCCTTTGTAAGAAAAATCATTTTTTAAACCACCATATAACTTAGGCAGTACGCTACCCATATTTATAAGGCCTCCCTGGATAGGTAAACCACTGGCATCTACGATTATCTGGCCTTTGCTGTTATAGGTATAGTCATGTGCCTGTACCTGCGGACCAGCCAGGCCAACTACATAAGCAGTATTGGCATTAAGCGGTCTGTAATTTCCCTGGCCCAAGCTATTACCATTGGCATCAGTTTTAAGTACTTTATTGCTGATAGAAGTCAGGTTGAAGCTGACATTCCAGTTAAAATTGGTTGATTTAACAGGTGCACCGGTAACCAGCACTTCAACGCCTTTGTTTTGTATGGAACCATTTTTAATAACTGAGCTGTTGTAACCAGTTGCCCAGCTAAGACCAGCATTCATGATTTCATCGCTTGATTTGCGCTGGAAATAAGAAACATCCAGTCCAAGGCGATTTCTAAAGAATTTCAATTCTGTACCCACTTCAAATTCTGTAAGTGTGTAAGGTTTCAGGAACAGGTTAGGAAGTGTTCCGCTGAAACTTCCTGTTGAAATTCCGTTTATGGCATTACCAACAGAATAATATACGGCTGTTTGATAAGGATTAACCGGCTCACCACTTGTTTTAGCATAAGAAGCACGAAGCTTACCATAGCTAAGCGCCGGTATATGTGTAAACTGCGAGAAAATAAAGCTACCGGAAACAGACGGTGTAAATACATTGCGCTCGCTTTTTGGAATGCCTGAGTTATACAATGTAGAGAATGCATCGAACCTGCCGGTAGTACCCAATGTAAGGAAATCCCTATAGCTAAAATCAAGTGAATAATAACCAGAATGAACAGCTCTTTCCTGGAAACTGTAACTCCTGTTAAAGCTCAATACATTACCAGGTGCATACAGGTTGGGAATAACAAAAGGACCTCCACCAACGCCAAGCGCTTCCTGTTTGTTGCGACGGGAATTAGCACCAAGAGTTGCGTCTAAACTAATATCTTTTGTAAGTTTATGACTTACCCCTATCAAACCATCCAGGTTAAGTTCATATTTCTGCTGGGTGGTAATATTGATACTGCCCGACTGACCCGCTGTATTGTATGAAAAATCAGTACCAGTAGGAGTTACGCCCAATCCCCTGTCATCTTCCTTATCATATCCTACACGGCCCTGTACATATAACCAGTCTGTAAAATTGTATTTTGCAGAAATGGCTGTAATTAACCTTTTACGGGTTATTTCATTGACCCATTTGTTAACCGCAAAATATGGATTGGTAACATAGTTGTCATCACTGAATACAATTTCTCTTCCATTTGCATCATAGCCGGGAGACAAAGTGGTTTCTTTAATATTAGGCGCCAGGAACATACCATTATTGGGGTTACCAGGACCATCACTTAGTTGTGGCGGATTGGTGGCTTTCTGATCAATATAATTTGCCATTATTGTAAAAGAAAGCTTGTCAGTTATTTTTTGATCCATACTAAAATTTACCGTTTTCCTTCCGAGCCCGCTTCCTCTTACTATAGCATCATTGCTCAGGTTAGAAAGCGACAGACGGTAAGTACCCTTATCGCCTCCACCATTTACTGAAACTGTATTGGTGAAAGATGGACCCCACCTGTAAAAATCTGCAATATTATTTTTATATGGAGAATAGGAATAGGATTTACCATCAAAACCAGTATAAGAAGATCCATCCATTTTAGCACCCCAGGCAAACCTGGCAGTAGCCTGTGCCGAAGCCTGGTTAGCAGGTTTTACGCCGCCGGTACCCTGGCCATACACGTATTGAAAATCGGTGCTGTTAATAGCTTTGTCAACTACAAAATTGCCGTTGTATTCAATGTTAACTGTTCCTTTTTTTCCTGTTTTGGTAGTAATTAATATAACACCATTTGCGGCTCTTGAGCCATATAATGCAGAGGCAGAAAGTCCTTTCAAAACCGTCATACTTTCAATATCATCAGGATTGATATTACCGATACCATCGCCATTATCGGAACCTCCCCACTCACCTGCTGATCCACGGTTGGCATTATCCATTGGTACGCCATTAATAACAAACAGTGGCGAACCACCACCTGTAAGACTGGAAACACCCCTGAGTAAGATACGGGCAGAACCGGCCGGGCCGCCACTTGTACCATGGATGTTTAAACCTGCTACTTGTCCTTCAAGGCCAAGTGCTACATTGGTTTCACGGGCTTTGCTCAACTGTTCTCCATTAACGGAAGAAACAGCATAACCCAGTTTCCTGGATTGTTTTGAAATGCCCAATGCGGTTACTACCACTTCTCCCAGATCAGCGGTAGAAACATCCATTGATAGGGAAATAGTTCCTGAACCCGCACCTACAATGGTTGTCTGCGGGGCATAACCTACTGAGGAAATTTCAAGTGACACATCACCTGCCGGGGCGTTTAAACTAAACCCGCCATCTCCATTGGTAACCGTTGAGATGTTTTTGCCTTTTACTTTGACAGTAACAGAAGGCAGCGGGTTGCCTGTTTTTGAATCTTTGATAGTACCGGATATCAGCCGGGTTTGAGCCATTACTACTGAGCTTAGTAGTAGTAACAACGTTAATAATCGTAGTGTTCTCATTGCGCAGTTGGTTTTTATGATGAAAAAATGTGGCAGTATTTTTTTTGCATTTATGGTTAAATGCATATCAATTCATTACAAAATTCCCCTGTTCCTGGTACTTTCTTATCATTTCCACAAGCTGGTAAAAGGCAGTGTTTTACTGATTCTACATTTGTAGAAATTTTAGTAGCAACCGATAAATTCTTTTTGAACCAGATCTTTAAATGAGCTCTTTGTTGATCTTATCTGTTTTAGCGGAAACAGGCTTTGCCATGTTTTCCATAACCAGGGCTGCCGCACCAATCAATTCGGCTTTGCGTCCCACAGTTGAAACTTTTACCCCGGTAAATTCTGATAACCTGGGTATACAATATTTATTTAAAGCTTGCTGAATGGGCGCAAGCAGGATTTTTCCAACTTCAGCTCCTCTTCCACTTAATACAATGAGTTCCGGGTTTACGATATGTATCAAAATGGCTATCGCTTTACCAATTTTATACCCCATGTCCGATATCAATTCTATTGCGTACTGGTCTCCTTTATTAGCAGCTACAAAAATGGCTTCACTCATTTGTTCGGGTCGTTCATCATATTTCAAACCGGAGATACTGCCCTCTTTGATTCCTTTCATCGCCTTTTCGGTTATCACCTTTAAACTGGCTTCCGTTTCAAGGCATCCCCTTTTACCACATTCACATAAGGTATCGCTTTCAGAAATGGGTATATGGCTCAGTTCCCCGGCATACCCGGTAAAACCACGAAACAATACACCGTTTACAATCATCCCCAGGCCAATACCCCAGCCAATATTTATTACCATTACTTCTTCCTTATCTTTTGCCAGGCCAAATTTTAATTCAGAAAGGGCAACAAGACTTGAATCATTGTCCAGGTAAACAGGCAGTTCCAGTTCACGCTCCAGGTATTTGTAAATGCTTTCACCATTGGAAGGAACCAGATAAGAGTAATTAACACCCAGTTTTGTATTTGTAAAACCAGGCATCCCGATACCTATACCGGCAATGCTGCTACGGCTTACACCGGAACGTTCAATAACATTATTAATAATCCACGCCAGCTCTTCATGTGCAGTAGCATTGTTTAAGAGCCTTAATTCATGCGTTTCAACGGGTATAACAGGATTGTTGAGTACATCTGTAAGGACAATTTTAGTATACAGCTGGTCCATCGCAACGGCTACTATATATATCGCGTCAGCTTTTAATGAATATACCTGGGCCCGCCTGCCTCCACTGGAAGGAGCCAGACCGGCTTCTGTAATAAACCCGGATTCTACCAATTCCATTAAAACCTTGGTAACATGCGGGATGCTTTTGCCCAGCAAATTGCTGAGCTCAACACTTGACAGCCTTTTTTCAAAATAGAGTGTACTTAGGATTTGTTGTTTTAAATGACTTCCGGTCAACATATTCTTAGATCATTTTATTAAAAACTGTCCTCTCATTTATAAAGTTTGACGAACTTAATAAAATTTAACATAACAATAAAATAATCTTAGTAACAGTTGTGTGTTTTTACTGCGTTTTTTAGTTAGTTGGCAACATAAAACGTTGATAATAAACAATCAACTTCTGGTAAAAAAGTACCAGTATTTCAAAAAAAGAAAAACAGCCATCCCCAGGCCCCCTACTGTGAACCCACATCTTTTTGTTTCGATAAAGCACACGGATGACCTTTAGATTAAACGGATAAGCACGGATTTTTTTCGTCCGCCCTACTGCGGACGCCAAAGCTATCCGTGCTTATCCAACCCCATTGCATGCAAAAAGATTTTCACGCTTGCCCGTCCGGTAGGCGGGGATTTTTCTGCTCAGCAGAAATAAAAATCCATCTAATCCGTGCCATCCGTGTTCCCCATTGTACTTGTGGGTACACAGTAGCGGCCCCGGGAGTAACGGCATGCCATGCTTTCATTTGTTTTATCCCAAACGAATGCAGCAGCGCTGTTTACTAAAAGATGAATGCAAAAAAAGGATCATGGAGTAAGTAAAACGCTTATTTATTTTTTACTGAGTAAGGCCTGTCTGCCAGGTTCACGCCCCATATTTTGGAAGGTTTGTCGCCCATTTCGATGGTCATTTCACCACCAGCCATCATATCCTGGTGAAGAATGAATGATTTTGTATAAGGCCTGGCGTTTAATGTAACACGTTGTATATATTTATTGAGGGGGCTGTTATTTTTAACCAATAAATGAAACCTCTTTTCACCCGGCAATTTGATGACAGCATCATTGATGACAGGGCTGCCAAATACATATACGCCATTGGCCGGATTGACAGGATAAAAGCCCAGTGCGCTCCAGATATACCAGGCAGACATCTGGCCCACGTCTTCATTGCCACATATGCCATCGGGTTTGTCTGTGTAAAGGCTATCTGTTATATACCGGATTTTATCAGCTGTTTTCCATGGTTGCCCTGCAAACATATAGAGATAGGTAATATGGTGACCAGGTTCGTTGCCATGCGCATACTGACCAATTAAACCAGTGATATCTGCAGAGGCTTCTTTACCCATTTCGCCCTGCTGTGTAAAAAGAGCATCCAGTTTGGCTATAAATTTTTTCTCGCCGCCCAGCAAACGCATCAGGCCTTCCACATCCTGCGGTACCAGCCAGGTGTATTGCCAGGCATTGCCCTCACTAAAATCATCTTTCATATGCCGAGATACAAATGGACTAAAAGGTTCGCGCCATTTATTTTCGGCTAGCCTTCCACGTACGAAGCCTGTTGAACTGTCAAAATAGTTTTTATAATAATTGCCCCGTTTACTGAAATACATATAATCCTCCTGTTTACCCATTCGCTTTGCCATTTGTGCAATACAGGCGTCGGCAATTGCATACTCCAGTCCCATGGCCACCGATTCTACCATACTGTCTGCAGGTATATAACCTGATTTCTTTACATAATACAATCCGCGCAAATCCAGCATGGCAGTTTGTTTTACTGCTTCATAGGCAAGAGCCGTATCAAAACCTTTAATGCCTTTAATGTAAGCATCTGCTATCACCTGTGTGGCGCTGTTCCCGGGCATGGTATTGGTTTCATTGCCCATCAGGTGCCATACCGGTAAACGGCCCTGTTGCTGGTAAACAGCCAGCATGGAATTAATTACATCGCTTACTTTTTCATTATGAAGAATGGTGTACAGCGGAGCTGCTGCGCGGTATACATCCCACAAAGAAAAAGTAGTAAGGTTGGTAAAAGATGCATGGGGGTGCACCTGCTTGTCTGTACCATAATAATCACCATTGTTGTCATTGAAAACAGAAGGCGCTATCATGGTATGGTATAAAGCCGTATAAAAAATACGCCTGCGCGCGGTATCATTGGTTTGAATGGCAATTTTGCCGAGTTCATTGTTCCATGCAGCATCTGCTGCAGTTTTCACTTTGTCAAAATCCCATCCTGGTATTTCCGTAACAATGTTTTGTAAAGCGTTTTCAGTGCTTACCGGGGATATGCCTACTTTAACCTGTATCATCTCGCCCCGCACCGTTGAAAAATGAGCTACCGCTTTTACACTATCCCCGGCCAGGACAATTCCCGCCCTTTCCGTTTTATTTTTATAAAGAGTAAGTTTTTTGAATGGCTTTGAAAAAACAGCAGTAAAATATATACGCTGATCAGCAGCCCAACCTTTTGAAAACCGGTAACCCGCAATGGTTGAATCATTCAATTGTTTGATATAGGTATCTACGGGCCTGTCCCAGCCAATGCCCTGTACAAGGTCTATAACTATATGAGCCGATTCGGATGCGGGAAAAGTATACTGGTGAAAACCCACCCTTGTTGAAGCCGTTAACTCGGCTTTAATATTGTAACGCTGTAACCGAACACTGTAATAACCGGGACGCGCCGTTTCTTCCTTGTGTGAAAACAGGGATGTATTACCTGCTGCAGGATTTTTAAGGGAGCCTTTACTGATAATTACATCACCGGTTGCAGGCATTAGTAAAATATCACCCAAATCACCAATACCCGTACCGCTCAGATGTGTATGTGAAAAACCAATGATGGTAGAATCTGAATAATGATAGCCCGAACACCAGTCCCAGCCCTCTGATAAATTTACCGGGCCCAGCTGCACAGCACCAAATGGCGTATTGGCGCCCATAAAAACATGTCCGTGAAAACCGGTACCGATATAGGGATCTGCATAGCGGGTAAAAGAAGGGATTGAATCCGTGCGCGGGGTTGCAAATGATTGTACAAACAAGAGATTCAACGCGACAATGAGCTGTGGTATCCGGGATCTTTTCATTTTAATTATTTAGACACTGCGAAAGAACTACGAACCATACACTTTATTTTATCTTAACCATAGCGCTTAGCTTCTCGTCTTTTGAATCGGCACCCACCACTATTGTATAATTACCGCTGTATAATTTCCACTGGTGTTTTTCTATATCCCATTTTTGCAATTCCAAAACGGGTATATGAAAATCAACAACAGCAGACCCTGCTTTTGTGGTATGTACACGTTTAAATGCCTTCAATTCTTTTATTGGCATACGCTCAGCCGCCGGGTATTTTATATACACCTGCACCACTTCATCTCCTTCATAAATGCCGGTATTATTAATTTTTACAGAAAAGAAAATACTATCCTTAGCAGCTGCAGGCACCCAAGGCATTTTAGTCCACTCATAATTAAAAGCGGTATAACTTAGTCCGTAACCAAAGGGATATTGTACTTTACCATCATAATAACGATAGCTATGTCCTTTTGCTGCATAGTTTTCATAGGGTGGTAAATCCCCCGTTGAATGATAAAAAGTAACAGGCAGGCGGCCTGCGGGAGAGACGTTACCAAAAAGAATATCCGCCAGTGCATTGCCACCCTGCTCACCGGGGTACCAGGCCAGTATGATGGCATCCGCATAAGGTTCAATAGCGGCTATATCAACTGCGCTGCCAGCGGTAATAACTGCTATAATTGGTTTTTTATTTCCCTTACGGAGTGCTTTTAAATACGCGATATGACTAACGGGAAGGCTTAAACTTTTCCTATCGCCGCCACCCGCCGCCAGAAAAGCATCCCCCTCCTCCCCTTCATACACAGGATTAAGACCCAGCACGGCAACAGTAATATCTGCATTACCGGCAGCCCAGATGCCGCCAAAGTGAAGAGTATCCTTGTAATCACATCCCAGGTCATATTCTACCCTTGTACCGGCATCAACAGCGGCGGTAATGCCTTCAACAAAATTGACGGCCTTACTGCTTACCCCATGATAATTTCCCATGAGCGCATCCAGTGATGCAGCATTGGATCCCACTACCATAATGGCGCCGTAATTTTTTTTATTGAGCGGCAAAATATTTTCATTGTTTTTCAGCAAGACCATGCTTTGCTGCGCCGCTGTTCTTGCCAGTTTAATATGATAAGCCGTTGCAATGCTATCCGTTCCATAATTACTGAATGGATTCATAGAAGCGGGATCATAAAATCCTAATTTAAACTGTGTTCTTAAAATGCCGGCCAGCGCGCTGTCTGTTTCCTGCGTGGTTAATAATTTTTGATCAATGGCTGCCATTACATCACGTTGCAGAAGATTGCTGCAATCCAGGTTAACACCCGCTTTGATAGCAGCCGCTGCTGTTTCTATACTTGTAGGTATAGCCTTGTGGCGCATAAATACATCATCCAGCGCGCCGCAATCGGTCACCACATGTCCCTTAAATTTCCATTCCTTACGAAGGATGGTTTGCAATAATGTCTGGCCGGTGCAGCAGGGTTCTCCATTTACACGGTTATAGGCGCACATTACTGATTCAACGCCTGCATCAACCAATTTTTTAAAGGCATATAAATACGTTTCGCGCAGATCTTTCTCGTCCACAACAGCATTAAAAGTATGACGGCCGGCTTCGGGGCCGCTGTGCACCGCAAAATGTTTGGCACAGGCGGATGTTTTAAGATAACGGTTATCATTACCCTGTAATCCTTTTATGAATGCAACCCCCATGGCGGCTGTGAGAAAAGGATCTTCACCATAGGTTTCCTGTCCGCGCCCCCAGCGTGGATCGCGGAAGATATTGATATTGGGCGACCAGAAAGTCAGGCCCATGTATTGCAGTCGCCTGTCCTGTGCTACCGAAAGATTGTATTTTGCCCTTGCTTCTGTAGAAATAACAGCAGCTTCCTCAAATAACAATGCATCATTGAATGTAGCGGCCATTCCGATTGCCTGCGGAAAAACGGTTGCCCTGCCTGCCCTGGCAACGCCGTGCAGCGCT